>Ga0233430_1002781_pt1 | contig 19086 bp, 14 predicted proteins | sample SI_118_April2016_2_FD_179883 | JGI IMG/M metagenome (GOLD analysis project Ga0233430, IMG submission 179883) | Seawater microbial communities from Saanich Inlet, British Columbia, Canada - SI_118_April2016_150_MG | ecosystem: Environmental > Aquatic > Marine > Inlet | place: Canada: British... | reverse complement strand
GACGGTTATTGATCCCCATGATCTTCATTTTGGGGTCTTCTGGGAGCAACTTACTCAGGACAAGACCTGCGATCGAGAACATAAAGCTCAACTCAATACCCACCCCGATCAAGATCAAAAAGGATGTACCGGTTGGAACAGTCCACAAGGCATGACCGCTAAAATGCTGGATAAGAGCGTTTATAATCTCGTAAAACCAGTGCACAGAATACAAAGCCAGCCCAGCTGCGATGCCTTTCCAATTTTTCTTGGATATTTCATTCATATATACGTAAACCACCAACGCAAGAAAAGTGATCACGTACCACTGGAAGTTATCGCCCTTACGTAGAATATCAAGCGCCATTTGGGTTACTTCAGGATTATTCATGGGTTCCTCCACAGAATTACGATTCAAATAGTCGACAATTCATTTTACAACAAATCTCTACCCCACAGGTAAACTGATGCCTGTAGGGTAGAGAATTCCCCGATACATCCAATGATCTCAAAGCATATTCCCGCGCAGGGCAAACCTTTCAGGTTCCTGTTACGCCTATCATTGATATGCTCACCTATGAGTTATTCGTAAAAATGAGAGAAGAAAACAAAACCTATTCAAAACACTGCAAGAAAAATAATTGCCTGCTATCCGGTCATCTAAAATGTGCCTGCAACCTGACTTGGGGAGCACGCACGGCAGCCCATCGCCGCAGCCGCAAAGGGGAATGGGTTGAGCGCAAGACTCCGATTAGCACATACTTCTGTTCTCAACCACACAAGGAGCTTAGACCGCCGGATTGCCCCAAATCCGTGAACGCCAAAGATGCGGAAGCCCAGGTTTGTTTGACGGTCGAGCCGTCTTTCTCGTCATTTTTTGCGAAATGCCTGCTACTCGAGTAAGGTATTGGGTGCCCCTGTGATAAAAAAAGAGCCTGACAGAAAATTTGTCAGGCTCTTTTGCATTTGTGATGAGAAAAAATTAATCAGCCGCCAGGGCCAAATGGTGCAGTTCCAACGGACGGAATTTGTAGCCATATACACGATTGCTACCGGGCTGGATTGGTTTGGGTAACTTTATAACTTGTTTGCCTACTGGGGCTTGGGATAATGGATATAAATCTTGCTTGGATATTACGTCTGTTGTCTCACATCAAGCGGTGGACACACCATTCGCATGTTATGTGCAAAAAGTCGCGTTCTTCCCGCACCCGTACCGTTGCCAACCTTTCCATCAGGCAGTCATCATGCCGCCCTGGTTGCCAGGTAAATCAGCCGCCAGAGATGGAGTTGCTCGTAGGGGATTTGCCCGTCGAGAACATCGAAGATGGGACGCAGAAAATCGGGGCCGAGATCGTTGAAGGCTTGTATGACCCGAAGTTCATCCTGCGTGGCGAGTTGGCTGCTGGCCTTTAGCCCCTCCACCCGCAGCGGACGCCCGGCGGCGTGCGCTTTTTTGAGATGCTTGAGAATGGTGCCTTCGGTGAAGCCTAAATCGGCGGCGATGGCGGCAATCGACTCACCGGACTGATATTGCTTGTAGATGTAGTCGGTGCGCTTGTGCGTGGCGGGTTGCGAATGGCGGGTGGCAGGCGTCGGCGCGGGTTTGGGGATGGGCTGGAGATCGTTTTCGGCGCAATAAGCCTGGATAACGGGGAGAAAGTGCGGGGCATATTCTTCGACTTTGCGCTGGCCTACGCCGTAAATCTGGATCAGGGTTTCAGGTGTTTGGGGGAAATAGGTTGCCATTTCAACCAGTGAACGGTCGTTGAAGATGACATAGGGGGGCACGTTGCGCTCGGCGGCCAGTTGGGCGCGCAGGGCACGCAACAGTTCGAACAAGCCGGGGTCGTGGGCGGCTTTGGGGGCCGCGGCTACGCCGGGGATGGCTCCGGGCAGCGCGCCAAAGAATTCGCCGCCATCCAGAACGGCGCGGCCTGCTTCGGTGACGCGCAGCGATCCGTGGGGCGGGGTGCGCTGCAACAGTCCCTGGCGCACAAATTGGGTTGCCATATGCCGCCATTGATCTTTGGTGTAGCCGTTGCCTTTGTCGTAGATTTCGAGCTGGTCGTGTTTGAATTGCAGAATCTTTTTGGCGCGCGAGCCGCGTAAAACGTCAATCAGATGGGCGGCGCCGAAAATCTGCTCGGTTTGCAGAGCGCAATTGAGCAGGAGGCGCGCCGGGGCGGTTAAATCAATCTGGGCAGAATCAGCATCGGGGTCGGCCTGGTCGTCCTGTTTTTGGGCAAGGCAATGATCACAGGCCTCACAATCTTCATCGGGGAATTTTTCACCAAAATAGTTTAGCAGTGGGATGCGGCGGCAGGTTTGGGTTTCGACGAAGTCGAGCATGGCTTGCAGGCGCATTTCGGCGCCGCGGCGCAGTTCGGGCGGCTCCTGGTTGATGAAGTAGCGGATCGTGCCCACGTCGCCGTAGGCGTAGAGCAGCAGGCAATGTGCGGGCAGGCCGTCGCGCCCGGCGCGGCCGATTTGCTGGTAGTAGCTTTCGATGTTTTTGGGCAGGTCGTAATGCACGACGAAGCGCACGTTGGATTTGTTGATGCCCATGCCGAAGGCGATGGTGGCGACCATGATGAGCGCGTCTTCGTAACGGAAGCGGTGCTGGTGGGTGCGGCGGTCGGCGTCTTGCATCCCGGCGTGGTAGGGCAGCGCCGGGTAGCCCGCCGCGGCCAGTTGGGCGGTGAGGGTGTCTACCCCATCGCGGGTGGCGCAGTAGATGATGCCGGCCTGGTTTTTATGGGTATCGAGAAAAGCGCGCACTTGGGCGACGCCTGCAATTTTGTCGTCAACACGCAAGATCAGATTCTCGCGGTTAAAACTGCTAATAAATTCGTTGGCGTCGCTGATGGCGAGCGAAGTTTTGATGTCGGCGCGCACGCGGCGGGTGGCGGTGGCGGTTACGGCCAGTGTAACCGCCTTGGGTAAACGCTCACGCAGCCCGGCCAGTTGGCGGTATTCGGGGCGGAAATCGTGCCCCCACTCCGAGATGCAGTGCGCTTCATCAATCACCAGCGCGTCCACGGAGATGTTTTCGAGCAGGCTCATCGTTTCAGGGCGCAGCAGGGTTTCAGGCGCGGCGTAGAGCAGTTTCACATCCCCGGCCCGGATGCGCTCGACGGTGGCATCGTATTCGGCAAAGGTCAGTGTGCTGTTGAGATAGACGGCGGCAATGCCCCACTCGCGCAACTCCAGCACCTGATCTTCCATCAGCGAGATCAGCGGCGAGACCACCACGGTCAGGCCAGGGAAGAGCGTGGCGGGCAGTTGGTAGCATAGCGATTTTCCGCTGCCGGTGGGCATCACTGCCAGCGAGTCGTGCTTGCGCAGTACGTTTTCGATGATGCGGCGTTGTAAAGGTCTGAATTCGGGATAGCCGAAGGTTTGCTGGAGGGTGGATTCGAGTTCGGCGGTAGCGGTTGTAGACCTCAAAGGTCTCAGCGAGGATTCTTCCGCCGGAGAATTTTTTGGTGAGACCTTTGAGGTCTTAACGGAGAGCCGCAGCAAAGCCTGATCTTGCGAGATGATCTCATCGTTCTCGTCAATATGCAGCACTTCAATGCCTTCAGCGCTCAGCGTTTGACCGATCAGGCGCGTGCGACGGCAGTTTTCGGGCTTTATTTCGGCGCACAGCAGCGCCACGCGATGACCCTGTCGGCTGGCGTTGTGCAGGCGTTCAATGCCGCGGCGGTAAAAAGGCTGGGCGGCCAGTTTGGCGTAGTCGATCACCCCATCGATATAGCAGGCTTCATCGTCTGGCCTGCCGCCCAGGGTATCGCCCATGAAGACATAGCGAATACCATTCGCTTGCAGCGCATCTTCCAGCGCGGACTTGGTAAATTCCGGCTGGTGACGCGAGTAGGGCTGCGAGCGCACATCGATCAGAAATTCGATCTGGTGGGCTTTGAGCGCGGCGAAAAAGGCTTCGTTTTCTCTGGCTCCATAGCCGATGGTGTAGATGGGAGTGGGGGGCATTGCCTCTATTATTTTCGCCGACCGCGGCGTCCGCGTTTGGCTTTCTTTTGAGTTTGTGGCTCCTGATTGGGCGCGCTGGTGGGCAGCGAACGGGAGCGCTGTTGCGGTTGTCCCGTACGCATGGATGGATGTTCAACTTCCTTTCCATCCAATGTGTGCAATATAATTTCTGCCGGGCTGGGGCGATTATGCTTGAGATTGCGCAACCCGTCCATGGCTCCAACAAAATCTACATCTTTGGCCCTTTGCCGAATTGTCCAGCTTTCCGTCAGATCAACAATCCGTTGGTATAGTTCACGTGCAATTTCTCTGTCGCCCAGATCATGTTCAAAAAGCGCCAGGCGGATGATAACATCTGTGTCGTTAGGGGCCAATTTATAGGCACGCTTTAAAGCTTCGTGCGCGTCAGAGTAACGCATTAACATACGCAGCAAAGAACCCATTCTGGCATATAGTGAAGCGTCTTTTGGGTTTAATGCAATTTGGCGGCGGTATTCATCCAAACCATCCAGCGGATGCATCGGTTCGCCGAAAACAACCGAACTGAAATACAACACCCGCGGATTTGCTGTAAATTTCTTAGTCTTTTTCCCAAAGAGCATTTTGGCCATGTCCATAAAATTATCGGGGGCCATTAAACGCAAATGAGCCATACTGGTCAACTCATATTGATCCGATACGTTGCACTTGGGACACACAACTTCATGGTCAAGGATATAGGCGCTATATTTAGTTGTACCAGTGTCTTCAGTATCCAATGAATTGTGATCTACAAGCACATATTCCGTGAAATGTTCGCGTGTGCGACCACAGGCTTTACATTCCAGCGGGAGATACAGGCCATCTTCCCTGCGCTCTGTGGGGATGGGAGGAAGACCCCATTCTTCATGCACATCACCTAAATGTACCCAACCCGGTTCCAGACGGTCTTCATCATAGACTTGTTTAATCTCCGGGTACAGTTCGCGGGCATCTAAATTCAAAGAATCACCAACCAGACGGGCAATGAACTGTTCTTCGTTGGCTTTATAGGCTTCGGGGCGCGTAAACAGCGTGCGGAACAGGGCGATCACATCTTTACGCAAATGTGGGATGTGTTCAACCCGCTCGACCAAGGCTTCTGCAGCCGAGCCGCGGAGATGCGTACTATACTTCCGGTCGGCGGCCATGTCTTTCAAAGCCTGCGTGGTGTAGCCACCAATTTTGCCAATCTTGCTGGAAAGCAGTTCTACATGCCAATTCCCCTCGGCCTGATCCAGCCACGAGCTGAGCAATGAAAATTCTTCGGGGGCTTTGTCTCGCCAGATGCGTAGCAGATTTATGGCGTGGAGATGACCCCATTCGCTGTCTTCGTCATACGCCAGATGAATCAAGAACGGGATTAACACCTTCCCTGCGGCAAGGATTTCATCGTAAAGTACATCATCTGCCTTTTCACCGAGTTCAGCCAAGCGCACAATTTTAGCTGGATAGGGGAGGTCGGAATCAGCTTCTTTCGCAAATTCTGCGGGCAATTCCAATGCGGCCTTAAAATTTGCCAAAATGTCGGCATCAATCGCTTCCAACTTGTCGGCGGCGCTTTGCGACTGTTCGCGGGCTTCATTTCGCATTTCTGTCATTTGCTCGCGGAGACCTTCAGGGTCTTTCTTTTTGATTAGTTCCAGGCCGCGTTCCAATACATCCACAGCTAAAGCGGGAAGCCCCGCACGGGGCAATGTCATCCCCAATCCATTGTACAGCCAGACATTACCGGGCTGATCATGGATTAATTGCGTTGAGAGTGCCAGACCTGTATTGAAGTCGTCCGCCGCCAAATAAATTTCGGCCAGGTCGCGATAAATATATACACGGTTTCCCCCTTCAACATGTTGCTCAAGAAAGGCCAGCATGGCATAACACCAGGCTAGAGCGGTTCCGGGGGTACTGCGGTAAAAACCGACAACATCCAAATACAGCATTTCATAATCAATCATGTCGTAGGACATCTCTGATGATCGCAAAATCAATTCACTAACCGCGATAAATTTGTCGTATTCTCTTGATTCGCTAAAATGCTGACCGACAGCGAGAAGATCGTTATCATCATACATACCCACAGGTGTCGCCAGAATTTGCTCGCGCGTCAATGGTTCAAAAATCGCGAGTATTTCTTCTCTCTTCATTCAAAAATCCTTGTATTGGGTTCAATTTGTGCATCTTTGACCGTCTTTTTTGAGATGAGTCAATAGAATCTGATGGGAGCTACATTAAATCCATTTTTGGCCGATACTGCAAGGCCTCGGCTAGATCGGCAATGGTGCGCGCCAGTTTCAAGATGCGGTGATAGGCTCGCGCCGAAAGTTGTAATTGCTGTATGGATATCTTGACTACTATAGAAAAAATATTCGCATGCCCAAAATGGGTATCTGACGTAAACCAGGTAATCATTTTACCTAATCTTCCTCCTCCCCATACGCCACCGCCACCGCCTTCTCACTGATTTTGGCATAAGCACCCTGCAAAAGTGCTTCGATGCCGGGTTTCGGCACAAAGTTCGCCTCCCCCAGCCGTTTGAGCAGGGGCATTTTGATGGCAGGCGTATGAATATTCACGGAAAACCCGTCCAGCGACGCACCAAGCTCAAAAAAGGTCGCGACGCTTTCTTCCAGGGGGATAATGACTTCTGGCTGCTCCTCTTCATCCACAAAATCATCTTCCCCCGCGCGACGCTCCCGAAGAGCGGACATGACTTGATCTTGCGTGCGTCCCCGCAGGCGGAAAATGAGAAAAGGGTCTTCGTCGAAGCGTTCGCCCAAAATATAATGCGCCGCAGCGACATGCTTGCAGGGATTCGCCCAATCGGGGCAGGAGCAGTTGGTTTCCAGATCGCCGCGTTTTTCGGGGAAGAGACTCGCCCCTGCTTCCTTGAAGGCTTCTTCGATATCTTGGGGCATCTCGCCTGCCAATAATTGGGCGGTAAAAATGGCTTGTTCCGCAAGCGCATCTATGATGGCGTCCCATTGAGCATCGCTGAGATGAGCGATGTTGATCGTTACTTTGTAGGGCTTGCTGCGCGAACCCTGCACTTTTGCCAGAATACCATCTTTCTTTTCATCAATCGAGATGACCTGTCCCTTGCGCGCATAGCTGCGCCCGCGGCTGAGCCTGCCTGAATCGACCAGACGCTCCAAAGCCGCTATCCAGCGTTTTGCCCACCAACTCGATGCAAACGCGCCGCGTTTACTGCGCGCTTTGATGCCATCTTCCACTTCTTTCGCTCTTGTCGGTTTGAAATAATAATAGGACATAAATACCTCTGGGGGTACGGTAGATGGTAGACGGTAGACAGGATAAAACCTTTCTCCTAGCTACCGTCCCCTGTCTACTGTATTCTGTCTGCTGTATTCTACCTACTGTCTACTCTTGTTAATCGACTCAATCAAACGATAAAGCATTTTACTGATAACTTCAGCTTCTTCCATAACCTGCTCATTATCACTGATATAGCCTAAATCTTTGGATAGGATGAAGAAGTATTTGAGTTCTTCGAGCGAAGCTTCGCCGATATTATAAAAACGCACTTTTTCGCCTTTTCCTTTTCTCTTGAAACCCTCAGCAATATTGGCAGGGACAGATACTGCTGCTCGGCGCATTTGCGACACTAATCCGTAGCGCTCATCAGTTGGAAAACTTTTCGTCATCTTGTAAACATCCAGAACCAATTGATGCGCTTTTTGCCAAACATTCAAGTCACGAAAACTATTAATCATATTCATTATCTTTTCCCTTTCTCCCGTCTCCTGTCTACAGTCTACGAAGTGAGACCGCCTTCCTCAACTCATCTGTACTCATCTCAGTCAGCCACTTCTCACCAGAGCCGACCACCGCATCCGCCAGCGCCTTCTTGGATTCGATCATATCGTCAATCATCTCCTCCAGCGTACCTGTGGTCACAAATTTATGCACCTGCACATTCTGCTTCTGCCCAATGCGGAAAACGCGGTCGGTTGCCTGATTTTCCACAGCAGGGTTCCACCAACGGTCAAAGTGGAAAACATGATTGGCGCGAGTCAAGTTCAAGCCCGTGCCACCCGCCTTGAGCGACAATATGAAAACAGGCGGCGCTGAATCATCTTCCTGAAAACGACGCACCATTTCATCGCGCTTCTTGGCAGGCGTGCCGCCGTGCAAAAATTGGGTTGCCGTCCCCAAAGATTTCGGCAAGTGTTCCATCAAAATATCGCCCATTTCGGTAAATTGCGTAAAGATCAACGCCCGTTCGCCACGTTCTAAAACTTCTTCAAGCAACTCGCCCAGCCGCGCCAGCTTTCCGCTCCGCTCGTCCAGTGAGACGCTCCCCGCCTTTTTGCCGATCTGATGCAAATACTGCACAGGATGATTGCAAATCTGCTTCAACTGCATCAGCATACTCAACACCAAGCCCTTGCGCTGCATCCCTTCTTCGCCTTCAATCTCTTTCAGCGCATCCTGCACCACCGCTTCGTACAAAGTCGCCTGCTCCTCGGTCAGCGAGCAATAGACCTTCGTCTCCACTTTTTCGGGCAGGTCGGCGATCACGGTGGGGTCGGTTTTGACGCGCCGCAGGATAAAGGGCGTGGTCAGTTGCCGCAACTGCTTGACCGCTTCCTTGTCCTGGTAGCGCTCAATCGGCAGCGAAAATTGCTCCCGAAACGCCTTTTGATTGCCCAAATAGCCAGGGTTCAAAAATTGCATGATCGACCATAACTCCGACAGCCGATTTTCAACAGGCGTCCCCGTCAGCGCAACCCGAAAACCTGCTTCGATCTTTTTGATCTCCTGTGTCTGTTTTGCCGCGGGATTTTTGATATTCTGCGCCTCGTCCAGGATCACCGCCAGCCATTGGATGGATTGGAAGGATGCGGCGTCGATGCGTGCCAGCGGATAACTCGTCAGCACCACATCTTTATCTTTGACAGCCTCCCGAAACGCCCCCGACTTCAATCTGGTTGCGCCTCGATGAACATAGGATTCAAGGTTTGGCGCGAACTTGCCAATCTCCCGCTCCCAGTTCGTGACCACCGAAGTCGGCGCGATCAGCAACGCTGGCGCAGGGAGTTTTCCATTCAACTCTTTCTCGCGCTGCAACAAGGCAATCGTCTGGATCGTTTTACCCAAGCCCATATCATCGGCTAAACATGCGCCCATCCCCCACTTGCGCAAAAATGCCATCCACGAGTAGCCGTATTTTTGATAAGGGCGCAATTTACCCGCCAAGGCTGCGGGTTGCGCTAACTCTTCCAACTTCTCCGATTGCTCGAAACTCTCCAGCAACTCTTTCAGCCAGCCATCGGTCTCTACCGCAGCAATTTTCAAGCCCCCAGCTACTTCTTCGCCGCCCAAGCCCAGTCGCATCGCTTCAAGCAACGAGAATTCGCCTTCAAACTGCTTTTTCTTCCAAAATTCGATTGCCGCTTCAATATCTTCCGCGTTGAGCGTCACCCACTCCCCGCGTATCTGCACCAATGGCGATTTCAAGTTGGCAAGCGCGAGAAATTCTTCTTCGGTCAACTCCGTATCGCCAATGGATAGCTGCCATTGGTAGCTGACCAGATTTTGCAGGGTCATGATCCCTTTTGCCGTTTTATCTTTGCTCGTTCCCAATTTAGCTTTGACACCCAAACGCGCCCCCTGCCTGTTCCACCAGGGCGGGACAAGGATGCCAAAACCCGCCCCTTCCAAGATCGGCGCGGTTTCGCGCAGGAAGGCATAGGCATTTTGCGTGTTGATGCTCAACTCTGTCGGGATTTTGCTTTTCAGGCTTTGCGTGATCGGCGGGAAGAGACGCGCCGCATAGCCCAAGCCCGTCAGCAGTTTCTCCTGTGGCTGCTCAAAGCGATGCCCCAGGCGTGTCAGCGCACCCTTGGATTTCTTCCAAACTTCCTCGGCGGGGATCAGCAGGCTGGGATCGTCTTTTGCCTGAATCAGATAATGCAAATGCCAGTCGCTCTTTTCTGACGCGGGCGCTTCCAAGCGGAAGGCAACCCGTGAAGTCGCATCGCCCGCGATATGCAAATTCCGCATCCAGGCGCGGTGACTGGGTTTGAGTAGGCGGATTTGTTTCGGCGAAAGCTGGATGGCAGGATTTTTGTTGAATAAGGCGGAAATCCAGCGGGAGCCAGGTTCGCTGTCCGTTTTTGGCGCGGCGTCTTTTCCCCAGGTACGGGCGAGCGAATCGCAGAAAGTGTTCAGGAAGCTGTGCAGCAAATTTCTCGAAGAGAGTTCAGGGAATTCTGCCCTGCACAAGGGCGGCATGGCGGCTTCGAGTTGGCTCAGGCGTTGAGCGTCGCGCGGGCTGTCTAAAACGGGTAGCCAACGCGCCTCGCTGCCTTCGATGATGGGTACGAGTTTTTGCGCGGCGAGCGCCTCCAATGCCAGAGACGCGACCCTGCTCCAGAAACGGGTAACAAGCCCAGGTTCCAGGCGCGTTCCGTCGAGAATCGGTTCGGGTACGGAGAATGCCAGGAGAAGGGCAACCGCGTCGAGAGCTGGTACCCAGATCGCATCCACAAGAAAAGGCGCAAGCGTTTTTTCGGCAGTAGGAAGTTCCCAATTATGGATAAGCTGCGGCGAAGGAACGGGGATGCCCCTGGCTTCGGGAAGTTGGAGGGTGAGCGTGCGCTTTTCGCCCTGGATGGCGGGCGCAATGGCGAAGGGGTGCGGCTTCGGCTTGGGGTTTTTCGCCGCGCGCCCACGACGAGGAGGCGGTTGTGAAACGTCGGGCGTTTCTGCCCAAAAATAGATACCGCTCGGCTCGTCGGCGCTCTGCGGCGGTTGGTAGTGCGCGTGGATGATATTCATAAGATAGACGTTTTGGGATAAACTTGGGGGAAATTCATGTCTTCAAGTTTATCAAAGGATTTCTCCATGAGCGAGTACCAATACTATGAGTGGCAGAGACTTGAAAGCCCGCTGACAATGGCTGAGCAAAATGCTGTGGATGCGCTCTCCAGCCATATCGAAGTGAGCGCGATGCAGGCGAGCGTCTCGTATAACTGGGGCGACTTCACGCATGATCCCATCAGGGTGTTGGCGAAGTATTTTGATGCCTATCTCTATTTTGCCAACTGGGGTAGCTTCGAGTTGGCGTTCAGCTTTCCCAAAGGGCTGATCGATGCGGCTGCGCTCGAGGTCTACTTTGACGAAGATCATGTCAATATCCGCGAAATCGAGGGCAAATTGGTTTTGAAATTCGAGAAGCGTGATGAAGATGGTTATGGTGGCGATTATGAAGAGCAAAACCAACTTTCCACGCTCTCCCGCCTGCGTGACGACATCATCCAAGGAGATCACCGCGTCCTGTATATCGCCTGGCTCAACGCGATGGCGGAGAAAGCCGATTGGTACGAGGAAGATGAGGACGACCCCGACAATTTTTGCCTGGACCCCGAACCACCTGTTCCTGCGGGATTGAATGAACTCAACCGGCCCTTGCGGACTTTTATGGATGCCTTTGAAGTTGATCCTTTCCTTGTCTCTGTCGCAGCCAAACGCAGCCCGAGCTTGGTCCCGTTAAAAGAGACGGCTTTCGATTTGGCGATCAGCAAGCTCTCCCGCCAAGAAGCGGATGAGTACCTGCTCAAAGTCGCCAATGCCGCGCCAGGCGCGGTCGCCGCTCCAGATACAGCGACTGCTTCCCCAACTCTGCACCGGAGAGTTTGTTGATCGATGCGAGAATGTACTCGTCTTTGGTTTGCCGGGACGAGGGAAAACCCAACCAGCTTAATGCCTCAAAAAGAAATACATTTGCAGTACCTGAAAGTGTGACGGTTGTCGATCCTCGGCATCCCTTGTACGAACAAACTTTTCCCCTGCTCCATCTCAAAAACAGACAAGAACTGATTCCCAGCTGCTTGGTGAAAATCGCAGAAGGCGTAGAACGGCTGATTCCTGTCAGTGTAACGGATTTATCGGGCTCACCAGCAGTTGTTTTTCCCTCGCCAGTGGATTTATCATCTCTTCACAACTTAATCCAGGCCTTTTTGCGTCTTGAGGCGCAAATTGGGAAGGAGTGTGAAGATGGAGCAACAGGAAGCAATTCCTTCGATGGAGACCGTCGCCTCTCCGCAGACGGTTTGGAAAACCTTGACAGTTACCCAACAAGAGATGGTGCTGCGGACGATGGTTTGGATTTGTCGTCAAATCGCCGAACAGTGGGGTCGGGAGGTGGATCGTGAACCCAGGGATGAATGACCACCGGGTACATACGAAAATCACGGCAGCCCATCATCAGCGTTTGGCATTGATCTATGTGCGCCAATCCACGCCCAAACAGGTTTCACAAAACCAGGAAAGTCAACAATATCAATACCGGCTTCAACAGCGTGCGCAGGAACTGGGGTGGGCTGCAGAACGCGTCCGAGTGATTGACTGCGATCTGGGAATTTCAGGGAGTGAAGCAACTGGTCGGAGCGGATTTCAGGAACTGGTTACGGAAGTATCCCTGGGGCATGCTGGGATCGTCTTTGGCTATGAGGTCTCCCGATTGGCCCGCAACAATGCCGATTGGTATCAATTACTGGATTTGGCGGCGGTCTTTGGTACTTTGATTGCGGACAATGATGGCATTTACGATCCGCGCCTCTACAATGATCGTTTGCTATTGGGTCTCAAAGGAACTATGAGTGAAGCCGAATTGCATCTCTTGCGCCAACGACTCGATGCGGGGCGGATGAGCCAGGTAAAACGCGGCGTTTATCGTCAACGACTACCCACCGGCTATCTACGTTTGCCAGATGGCAGTGTGGTCAAAGACCCGGATGATCAAGTCCGGCATGTGATCGAGTTGACTTTTGCCAAATTCGAAGAGTTCGGCAGCGCAGGCAAGGTAATGCGCTATTTGCGACAACAAGGTATTCTCTTTCCCCGACGCCAGAATGCCGGGCCACAGGCCAACCAATTGTTGTGGAAAGTGGCCAGCGAATCAGCCGTGGTCGAAATGCTCACCAATCCGGCCTATGCCGGTGCTTTTGTCTATGGCCGCCGCCAGAATGACCCTACTTTGCGCAAGCCTGGCCGTGCGGCCACTGGGCATCGGCGCAAACCGATGTCCGAGTGGCTGCACTTGCAGCAGAATGTTTACCCGACTTACATCACGTGGGAACAATACCTGTCCAATCAGGAGCGTATTCGCCAAAATGGTTTACGGTTTGCCGAAATGTGCCAAAAAGCCCAGGGAATTGTGCGCGATGGCCCCGGTCTGTTGCAGGGATTGGTAGTCTGCGGACGTTGTGGTCATCATCTGCAAACCGTCTACAAACATACGCCGCGTTACGTTTGTCGTGGGCTGGCGCGCACAACGATTGCACCTAGTGTCTGCAATTCAGTTCGCTCCCATGTGGTTGATGATCTGGTTGTTCAAGCTTTTTTCGAGGTACTTCAACCGGCCCAACTGGATGCCCTGGAAGCAATTCTGGCCGATCAGCGCGCCGATCGAAAGCGACTGGAGCGTCAGTGGCAAGATCAACTCAGACGTGCCCAATATGAAGTCCATCAGGCTCAGCGTCAATATGATGCGGTCGATCCTCAGAACCGCTTGGTGGCAGCAGAACTGGAGCGTCGCTGGGAAGCCAAACTTCAGCAATTACTCCAAACAGAAGAAGATTTTCACCATTTTCAGCAAACTCCGGTGCCGGAAACCATCCCTGCGGAACTGCGTAGCTTGTTTCAAGAAGTGAGTTCAAGACTGCCTGAACTGTGGCCTGCCCTCTCCAACGCTCAGAAAAAAGAGTTGCTACGCAGCCTGATCCGACAAGTGATCATTCGGCGGCCCGCCTTGGACCAGATCGCAGTACGCATCGTTTGGATTTCAGGGTGCTTCTCAGATCATACTTCACTTACCCCGATTTGGCGCGAGCGAGATGTCAGCGGGATCGAACAGATGGCCAAACGTATCCATGAACTCTGCCAACAAGGGTACAATGATGAAAAGATTGCTCAGCAATTGAGTACAGAAGGTTTTCACTCGGCTCGCTTGCCCTACGTGACCCCTATCAGTGTGCTGAAGATCCGCTTGGCTCGAGGCTGGCACACACCCTTTGAACAAAGCCGCGGAAAAGATCGCATAGGCGACCACCTGACCGTGAACGGCCTGGCCAAACGATTGGACGCCAATGCCAGCACCATCTACCGTTTCATCTACCGCAAAATCATTCCCCCCGAATTCGTGATCCGCACTCCACAGACAGGAGTTTACTTGATCCGCAATGATGAAGAACTAATCGAATGTCTAAAAGAGCGAGTCGAGAAAAACAAGTACCGGAATGGGATGCGAAAATCCCCAAAATCTCCCTAAGCGGAAATTGTCTTTACCAATGGAGGTAGACCCATGGACGCGCTAAAACTCACTTTGCTTCCGCCCTTGGTCACGAACTGGTCAACGTGGGTCGTAGTGTTTTCTTTACCCCAACCTACCGCCTGGTGGATCGCTTGCTTCGCAACCGGCGTGATCTCGAATTGGAGTTTGAACTCCGTCGTCTGGACCGTTTTGAAGTCTTGATCCTGGATGATATTGGCTATGTTCAGCAATCTCGTGACGAGATGGAAGTCCTTTTCACCCTGCTTGCCGAACGCTATGAACGCCGCAGCGTGATCATTACTTCCAATCTCGTCTTCTCCCAATGGGATCAAATTTTCAAGAACCCGATGACCACCGCTGCCGCCATTGACCGCGTCGTTCACCACAGCATTATTGTCGAATTTGGAAAGGAGATGTCCAGCCACAGAGCCGATCAGGCGGCATTACGTCAACCAGCCCCCTAATCGAGTCACAGAACTCACCAACAGAAGCAGGGCGCCGCTTCCCGCCTCCACCGTTCCGCTTTGGACATGCTGCCACTCCGACTGCGCTCCGTCAAGGGAAAAAGCATCCCTTGACAGTGCTCGTCTCCGTGGCCTTTGCCCAGCAGCGTAAACACGACGCTTTAGACCAATGGATAGATCATGCTTCTCAATGTGGAATTGGTACGATCAAGAGTTTTTCCAAAGGAATTTCCAAAGATATTGATGCGGTTCGAGCGGCATTAAGCTTCGAATGGAGTAATGGCCAGGTTGAAGGTCAAGTAAACCGCCTTAAACTAATCAAACGCAAAATGTATGGCAGAGCTAACTTTGACCTTCTACGAAAAAGAGTTCTTGGCTGGCCATCTGCGCCATGTGGCCCTTGATTCACGAAATGTGCGGGAGAACCTAATTCTAATTGTCGTTGACAGTTGAAGATCGTCATGTCGCGGCTGTCAGACTGATTGGGAGCGATACTCCCAATAAATTCATACTGACCTGCTGGTTGATCACAAACCGCAATACCAACTCGTGCATACTGGTAGTCATCCGTATCGAGGTGCGTGAACATTACGTACTTTTTCGTCAGCGCATTGTAGATGACTTTAGGTCGTTCGATCAATTTACTGGTGTGTAACTCGTGCAGAGGGTCATCCTTGACTGCTGGCAACACCAACCCTTTGTTTTCCCAATTGTAAAGGTCGGTGGACGTATAACAAGATACGCCCACCGCATCGACATTGAAACCGATCAAGGTGTTCGGCTTGGTAGGGGTGTCTTTATTTTCCCCAAACCAGTAGTAAATACCATTTTCAAAAAGAATGCAACCGCCATGCGCTTGAATAGGGACCCCATCCGTATCGTTCCATATTTTCCCTGGCATGAAAGATGTACGCAAACTCCGGCGGCGAACCAAGCTCCGCGCAAATTCGTTAGGAATGTAGTTCATCTCGGTAATAATTTTCAGAATGCGCTCACGCGTTTCAGATGCAACATAAGATCGATTATTCAAAACACGCGAAACTGTTTGAGCAGATACTCCAGCAACAGATGCAATGTCGTTGATTGTCGGTCTTTTGTTGCTCATGTATGCTTCCCCAGAATTGTCAAATCATTTGCTCCCACCTGAACTGCCCCTGAGACACTCTTGCCGTCCAATAAACTATCATAGGCAATAGGAAGATTAATCGTCTGAGTTGTGGAATTAAAATTTAATATGAAATAAATATCCTGATTGCCTAGTGATCTTTTGGAGACCTCCACACCTGCAGGGACCTCAATGCTGTTTTCGATGTCTTTTTGCTTCAGTAGCCAGCCAAAAATTGTCTCGTAAAACGCATCATTTCCAAATGCGCCGATGTAAATTGCCTGCCCCTCACCGAATTGATTACGGGTAACGGCTGGCTTGCCCGCATAAAAATCTTCGACATAATGAGCAAGCACTTCCGTGCCTTGCGGTAAAAGAATGTCGCACCAGGTTTGGACACTGAGTGTTTGCCCCGCCAATTCACCGATATCAAAAGTTATCGCTTGTGGAATTTCGGTGGTTATTGCGTCATACTCATCTACGATCACCCCACATACATCTGAGAGTAAACCAGGCAGGGGATGATTGGCAACAATATTAGAAATATCCTTGACCCCCGTACGTGGCGTGACGACCAGCATCCCGCCTAAACGCACGTACTCTCTTAGATTGGATGCGACATCCTCACCAAGCACATGTAATGCCGGAGCGATCACAATTTCATAACAGGACAGGTCTGCATCTGGTGCAATCACATCGATACTAATGTTTTTTTCCCACAGCGCAGAGTGGATTTGCGCTAAATGTTTTTCATAACTAAATTCATCACTGTTACCCTGAATTTGAAAAGCAAACCGAGAATCATAGGACTGGATGATAGCAACTTTGGCTCTGGTCTCTGACCTAAAAATATGATTCCCCATCCGCTTCAGCTCCGCACCCATTTGCTTGATCTCGTTATATCGACGCCCAACCCGCCCGTCATGGTCGAGAAGCCCGTGCCAATACTGTTCAGCTCCGTAACGTGCCGTGCGCCAGCGGAAAAACACTACCCCATCCGCGCCATGAGCAATAGATTGATATGCCCAAAGTCTCAAGACACCTGGTCGTGGCGTACTGCTCAGGGTCTGCCAGCCAGATGGGCCAGATTGCTGCTCCATCACCCAAAAGTTCTTGTTTTTCAAACCGCGCATGGCATCATGGCTCAATGCAGGAGATGCCGGTGTATATTTAAATTGATGCCAAAACCCAAAGGGGTAGTTATTCCAACTGACAAAATCTAGCGGTTTTGCAATATCAAAATAATCGAGTCCGTTGTAGCCAAACCCCATCATGTCATGGGTGATAAAGTGGCTTGGACATTTGGAACGCAGGATGTCAACTTGCTCTTGTTGAAAAGACACATAAGTATCTGAAACAAAACGACGAAAATCAAGAGCCAGAGATGGGTTGGGAGGTGCTCCAAGGGTTGAAAGCGGCAGATGGATTTGACCCCAGTCGCTATAAGTGTGGCTCCAAAAGACAGTTCCCCATGTAGTATTTAATGTCTCTAGAGTTTCATAGCGCTTCTTAAGCCAGGTTTGAAATTCATTCCGACAAATTTCACAGTAGCAACGGTCACCGAATTCATTGTCAGTTTGCCAGCCTATTACAGCTTGATTATTAGCAAAGTGCGCTGCCATCGCAGCAGTAATACTTCGCGAACGTTTGCGATAGATCGGATGGTTGGGACAGTTTTTACGTCGCGAACCATACGCCACACGCAGGCCATCTTCACGGACGCGTAAAATGTCCGGGTTTTTATGAGCAAGCCAGGGTGGAGGAGAAGCGGTTGGTGTCCCAAGGATGACGGAAATATCCTTTTTATGAAAAATTTCGATGGCACGATCCAGCCAGTCAAAGTCAAAAACGCCTTCCTGGGGTTCCATCTTGACCCACGCAAATTCGGCAAGACGTATAACGTTGAAGCCTGCCTCAGACATCAACTGCGCGTCAAGTTCCCAGCGTTCTTCGGGCCACTGTTCAGGGTAATAATCAACGCCAAAACGAAACATAGTAATTCCTGTGTATGAGATTTTTGAATAGTGGTAATGCAATTAGCCTTTGACAGCTCCAGCAGTAATGCCTTCAACAAATTGGCGTTGAAAGACAAGGAAGATAATCACTAGCGGAATCAGGCTGACGACGGACATGGCCATCTGCTCACCCCAATACGTTAATCCTGCGCCACCTATTAGTGAATTGATGGCCAAGGTGATGGTCCATTTTTCTGGTGATTTCAAATAAATCAGCGGTCCTAAATAGTTATTCCAAGCGCCCATGAAAAAGAGCAATCCCAGACTCGTCATTCCTGGCGAAATGATTGGAAGAATAATTCGCCAAAAAATGCCAAATTCCGATGCCCCGTCAATACGTCCAGCATCTAATAATTCATCCGATATGCTTGAAATATATTGGCGGAAGAAGAAAATACCGAACGCATTGGCTGCACCTGGAATAATCAATGGCCAAAAGGTATCTATCCAGCCAAATGTGCGCATGAGTACAAAAGTCGGAACCATCATGACCGCGCCTGGGATAACCATGGTTGCTAACAAAAAGGCAAATAACGCCTTCTTTCCAGGGAATTCAAACTTAGCAAATCCGTACCCTCCTAAGGCAGTAAAAAATAAGCTCACGAGTGTTGCTGCAATAGATACAAAAAGGGTGTTTGCTAATACTCGAATCATATTTGCATTTTGAAAAATGTAAATGTAATTTTTTAGCGTAGGGCTTTTGGGGATCAACGCTGGGGGATATCCAAAAACATCTGCCTGCAATTTAAAAGACGTGCTCAACATCCAGACAAATGGCAAAATCATAAACAACGATATGCCAATGAGCATTGAATAAAGAAGCGTATTTACTAATATTTTTTTAAAGTTAATCACGATTCACACCTCTTCTTTAGGACTCTTCACGATTCATGCGAAACTGGAATATGGCTACCACAAAGATTAGAATGAAAAAAGTATATGCTTCAGCAGACGCTAAACCGTAGTTATAGTTAGAGAATGCCGTACCAAAAATCCTGATCAAAGGTGTAATTGTCGCATTTGCAGGCCCTCCCCCCGTAAGTGTGGTTACTTCGGCGAATAATCCAAAACTACCGATGGTAGATGTAATTACTGGGCGTTCGCTCATAAAAAAATCAAAAACACGGATTAGGGTACTGGCTGATCCAGAAGAGGCTGAAGAAGCTAGAGATTAGTCATCAAAGCAGTAAAAATCCAAAAAACTATGAAAAACTT
>Ga0233430_1002779_pt1 | contig 19088 bp, 18 predicted proteins | sample SI_118_April2016_2_FD_179883 | JGI IMG/M metagenome (GOLD analysis project Ga0233430, IMG submission 179883) | Seawater microbial communities from Saanich Inlet, British Columbia, Canada - SI_118_April2016_150_MG | ecosystem: Environmental > Aquatic > Marine > Inlet | place: Canada: British... | reverse complement strand
TCATCCGAAGGATTCACTGCACCGTTTGATAAACCGGAAAATGTAGAAAATTATTATAAAACATATTCTAATTACTACCCTTTAGAAAAAGTGAATCTACTGCCTGGTTCAGAAATTGATTTTAATATCTACAAGCAATCAGATATTGATGTCGAACACTACATAGGCCCTGGCAGAAAAAACAGCTTATCTGATATAGTCCCGGAGGATATACATGAATCCAATCATCCCATTGTAATACATAACGATGATATACCGTTGTACAGAGAATATATAAAAAAAATCACAAGCGAACACTTACATCTCAGTAAAGATATACCGGAATTTCAATACAACATCATACGCGAAAACTCTAAATTTGTTATAAGAGATATTCTTAAGGATCCAAAGAACCTGGGTAATATTCATCAAGCAAAAGAACTTGTTGAAACTCTATTTAACGCAATAATGGATAATAAAAACCACTTTAACCGTCTGCTGAAAATTACAACACATGATTACTACACATATACGCATTCATTAAACGTTTGCAGTTTAAGCATTGGCTTAGGATCATCAATAAACTTAAAAGATTCTGAACTCCTGGAACTGGGATTAGGTGCACTATTACATGACATCGGCAAATGCTCAGTAAATCCTCGTATCTTAAATAAACCCGGCGTTCTTACGGAAGAAGAGTACAAGGATATACAGTGTCACGTTATCGCATCCAAAGACTTATTAGAAAAAAGTGGTCATCAGATATCAGAAAATTCTTTAAACACAATACTTCAACACCATGAAAAGATGTCCGGGAGTGGCTATCCATACAATTTAGCAGGTGATCAGATCCACCTATTTGGACGAATCGGAGCGATTGTAGATTTTTATGACGCATTGACAACAAAGCGACCTTATAAAAAGATCTACACCCCGTTTGAAGCATTTCAGCTACTCAACGAAGTGAAGGAAGACTACGATCAGAGCCTCATTAAAAGGTTTATTGTTATGCTGGGAAATCAGGTAAAAGCATAACAATAATGAAAACAAGTAGCACTACAGATTAGTACTAAAACATGTTGTCAATAATCTACGGTTTGTGTATTAAAGCCATTGCAATTGACCTAAAATATGATACTCTGGATTGTAGTTTTATTCTCTTCATATCTCAGAGAAAATCTAAACTCTTTAAGAATTCTGGAATCCAACCGAGAAATTAAAATGTCTACTAAAACTTCAAAATATATTCCTGTTGATACAAAACATCTGAAGTTAAACACTATTCTCGATTTTGATATCTTTATTCAAACAGGTAATAACTTTGTCCTGTTCCGCAAGCAAGACCTACCCTTCACAGAAGAGACGCTAAATAACCTGGCCGCAAACAAAGTGAATACAATTTTTGTTTCGGAAGAAGACAGAGAAAAAATTGGTGGCTATTGCCGACCAATTGAGAACAGAGACAATATAAATACCATCCCAGATAAATGCCTTACAGCACCATTTGATAATCCAGAGAACTTAGAAAAGTATTATAAAACATATATAAATTACTACCCTATAGAAAGAGGAAACCTCCTGCCAGGTTCAAGAATTGATTTTAATGTTTATAATAAATCAAATCTTGATGTTGAACTCTACGTTGGTCCTGATATAGGGAATAATTTAGCAGGTATTGTGCCTAATGATATTCATAACGCTCAAACTGCGATTACAATCCACAAAGATGACATACCGTTGTATAAGGAATATATAAATAATCTTTCATTAGAACTTACTAAATCAAAAAATGATTCATCAGATCTACAATTCAGTATTTTACGTGAAAATTCTAAATTTATTATTAAAGATATACTTGAGGACCCAAGGAGTGGAGAGACAATTCAGAAAGCTAGTGAGCTTGTAGAAACATTAACAGATACAATTCTGGACAATCAAAGTAATTTCTCCAGCCTTCTGAAGATCACTTCTCATGATTATTACACATATACACATTCACTGAATGTCTGTAGCTTGAGTATTGGATTAGGAACCAATTTGAATCTAAAAAGAGACCCTGATCTTTTAGAACTTGGACTAGGTGCACTATTGCACGATCTGGGTAAATGCACAATTGATCTACGCGTTTTGAATAAGCCGGGTAAGCTAACAGAAGAGGAGTTCAAAGAGGTACAGGGTCATGTAACGGCTGCAGGAGAACTATTGGTAAGCAGCAATACAGAAATACCTAAAAATGCCATGTTCACAATACTTCAACATCATGAAAAAATGTCTGGAAAGGGGTATCCACAGAAATTAAAAGGAGATCAGATCCATATAAATGGAAGAATTGGAGCTATTGTAGATTTCTACGATGCATTGACAACCGAACGACCTTACAAAAAAGCTTTCTCACCCTTCGAAGCTTTTAAACTCCTTAGCAAATTCCAGGATGATTATGACAAGGAATTGATTAAAAGATTTATTGTCATGCTGGGAAAGCAAGCTCAACTCGAACGCCAGAACTAATTCATTCCCATCTGATACATGTATGTGTCTAAAAAATCCTCATAGAGAAATCGATATAAATTACTGATATGTAATTTATACCGCTATTCTCTGTTTTCACTATTATACGGCAATCCTTGATTTATCTAATACGCCGGATGATTTTACAAAGTTTATAAAACTGCCTAAGACTTCTGCATCAAACAAGCCTTTCATCTGATCTTTCATTAACATACAAGCAGCATCGGATGTTTTAGCTTTTGCATATGGCCTGTCTGATGTAATGGCACTATAGACATCAACAATCCGAGAAATTCTACCATATAAACTAATTTCATCTGATTTCAGTCCATAAGGATAACCACTACCATTAAAGTTTTCATGATGATGCAACGCGAGCAAGCATGATTCTGGAGATACCTGTCCGGTCTCCTGTAACATTTGAAAACCTAACTCAGAATGCTTTTTAACAATAGTATATTCATCACTATTTAACCTTGTTGGCTTATTGACGATCATAGGATCCACATTACTCATACCAATATCCTGAAGGAATAGACCCAATCCCAATTCACTTATCTCTTCTACATTCAAACCAATATGATATGCGAAAATCAGGCTCACCATTGTAACATTTATGGAATGCCCGAATAAATAATGATCATCTCCCTTCACGCTGCCAAAATCTATAATATTATCCCTGGAATTACGAATAAGCCCCAATACGCTATTTATCCACTGCTTAGCTCTCTCTATATTACATATTTCATCAGGCACAGAGCTTAAATCGCTTGCAATATTTACAGCAATGTCTTTGGCAACTCCAAGCTTCTCTTTTCCGCAGGTATCCTGATCCCCCACAACTTTATCCAGATTAGATTCCATAAAACGCAAATATTGTTTTCTGCCATTCTTTGGAACAAAAAGTTTATTAATATTTTTTCTTATAAACTCTTCTCTTTGGTCGTTAATAAATAATCTATCTCCACCTTTCCAGTACAGCACATAATTGTGATCACCATTAGTATCGTTCTTAAGATATAGCTCACTTTTGTAAAAGGGACCAGCCTTAAGACTTTTAAATGTCACCGGAAGATATTTATCTTTTTTGTCATAGTAATCGTTATCAAGTTGCTGAACAATTGACTTTTTTTTTGATTTCTCTATTAAGTTAGCATTTCTGATAGCAATAGCTGAATACCGTGCGATAATCTTAAGTGTATTAAGATCATTCTCAGTAAATGCTTCGCCGTTTGCCTTGTCGTTAACGTTTAGGACCCCTACAACCTTTCCGCTAAGAAGCAAAGGCACGGACATAAAAGAGTTACTAGAATATCTTGTATTATTTCTTCTCGCAAATCTTGTATCAGTCTCTATATCCTTAACAAGTACATTTACTCCTGTTAACGCTGCCCACCCTGATATACCGTCCCCCACCATCACCCTGGATTCATTTTCAACATCCTCCGGAAGATGGTTAGAGTACTTTATACGAAGTGCATCCCCATCTATGAGCATTAAGGATGAGTATTTAGCATTTACTATGTTAGTTGTTAAACTATTGATCAGCTTATAGGCTTTTTCAGACTTAAACACAGATGTCAATGCGAGACCAATTGCTTCTTCATTTACTCTGTTATTGATAAATGCATTACTTATCCCGACACTCCCTTGTTTCTTACCCGTACTTCTTACCTTTTTATTTTCTTTTATCGCAGTCAACATTTTTGCCACCCCTTTCTACATATTACGAAATAATTGATAAATCTCTTGTATTTTTCTTTACATATTCCTGAAGCGTTTTTAAAGCAATTAACTTTGCCATTTGCCTGTTTCTACAAATTTTGTAAGCCTCTTCATTAAAGATTGTAACCAGATCAGCCAGTGCTATGTTATCTCTACCAAGTGCTGATTTAGTACTTATTTTGTTGTGCAGAATCAGGTTTCTTTTATTTAATTTTCTCATTTTAACCTTCTAATAATATGTGTAATAAAAAGCAATGACTGTTAAATAGACACACGGAAACAAGTGATATTTATTTGTTTAAAATAATTTTTTGCATTGTAAGTATTTTATTCACACTCTACGTATAAGCAACGTGTATGCCCAACTCACTACTTATACGAACAGCACGCGTAAGACATTTGTTTGCAATACCTTAAAACTTATAAAAAATAATGAAAGTCATTTAGAGGTCACTTTACTTGAGTATATTTGATAAATTATTCCATCTTTTTCTCAGAAAGTGTTAAATTTTTCCCTACTATCTAACAGGTCTTAATCATGGGAATTCTTGATGTACGTTTCCATTGATTATAGAATGATGGGTTTGAAAGATTGATTGGTAATTCTAAGGGGAATTCTATCGTCTTCTGTTCTCATCAATTCATAAAAACGTATCACGAATCATTATGTAACCGATAGAAATTACTTTAATCTAACTCAGAAGTTACAGGTATAGAATTAATAAGAGTTAGAATGCAGCAGAAAGCACCATTTTAAATGCTTTTATTATCTGAATGTAATGAATAAATCTGGTATGTGTTTTATTAAACGAAACAAGGTGATATAGGAAATGACACGGCATTGTAAGAGTGTACAGGCTAGTGGAACCTGTACAAGGAGAAAACAAGCTATCCTTCGTGCCCACCCAGAAACTTAATAAAGCTCTTCAGCATTGAATGATCAACAGCATTGTACATTTCATTTCTTATCACCTTCAGAGAATTAAACGGCCTTTGAGGCGTTGAATAAGATCTTTTCGTAGTCAATGCATCATATATATCTATTATGCGAACTATCCTGGAGCTATAATGGATTTCCTCTTTTTTAAGACCAAAAGGATAGCCGCTGCCATCACAATTTTCGTGATGCTGTAATATTATCGAATACTCCTCGTTAAAACTATCTCCAGAATCCCTTAACACTGACACACCCATTTCAGGATGTTTTTTCATCTCTTCATATTCATTATCAGTTAACGAGCCCTTTTTATTAAGAATATCAGAGGATATCATAGTCTTGCCAAGGTCATGGAGAAGCATACCAGTACAGAAAGTTTTCATATCTTTTTCGCTCAAACCTATACTCTTCGCGAACAAGGATCCAATCGTTGCAACATTAACCGAATGCGTGTACGTATAGTAATCGTGAGACGTTATCTTGAGCAGGTTATATGCAGCCCTGCCATCTTTAAGAATATAGTCAATCATGTTGTAAGCAAACGTCTTGGATCTCTCAATATTCTCAAACCTTGGTTCTTTAAATACATCCTGAAGCATGTTTGTTGCTGACCCGTAAAATATTTTAGCTTTTTCTTTAGGTTGAATTCTTTCATCAGATAAGATATTTTGGAGATTTGATTCAAGGTATTCATTATATTTTTTTTTATCATCCTTACCAATAAAGAGCTTATTGATATTTTTTCGTACCAGCATCTCCTTTTGTTCGTCATCAAATGCTGCATCACTTTTGCAATATAATATATATCTGCTAGAACCATTATTATTAATATGCAAGTATATATCACAGCCAATTCTGGCATCGTCTTTCAAACTATTCAGCGTAATAGGTAAAAAATCATGCATTTAAGTAATCCAAGTGTATATTATATCTCTAAATCTATTCTCTCAGAAACAGCTGATTCTTAAGGCAAAGGCTATATCTTTGTATCTAAAAGGCTTCCACAATCGTTGTCAAAATCTTCATCACTTCTTTCTGACAAAGTGTTATCGTTATTTTGTTCTCTGTTCTCACTATTTTTGCTGTTCTCATTTACAGGGGTAGGCCCCGTACCATCCGCGCCATTATCGTCAGCAGACATGTGATTCGAAAAACCCTTTTCGCCTTCCTTTTTATCTTTCTTATCATCCGTTTTACCTCTCGGTTTAATATTATTTATTTGCGGTATAAAACGGACTGACCGAATACTATCACTCATGACAGTTTCTCAAATATTTTAAAGTTTTAATATGCTAATAGCTGACCCGAAAGAATCAAAAACATTCTGTTTACTTCAAAGATACATCACTCCAAACAGTTTTGCGGTGAAACAGCAATCGTCTTTATCAAAGTCAGTAAAAATAATTATCTTAGAAAATATTAAAGACAGTATGACTATTTCAAGCAGATGTCTTTACTTCTTGCTTTGCTTTTGTCTTATGTGCCTTTGCCTTGATAGCCAGCAATGCTCTGTGATGTAATTGTGATACTCTCGATTCTGACAAATTCATTACTTCTGCGATCTCTCTCAAAAGCATGTCTTCATAATAGTATAGAGTAATAACCAATTTTTCTTTTTGAGGTAGCTCTGCAATAGCATGTTCCAGAACCTCTAGCTCTTCCTTCGATTCAAGGTTGCGTAAAGGCCCACTGGTTTTTTGATCCTTTATGATATCATTAGCCTTTGCTTTAGAATCATCATCTCCACCAAAACTGATATCTTCAAGGTAGAGCATAGAACACATATTTATATCTACCAGCATTTTATCCAGATCACTGCAACTAATACCCATAGCCTCAGCAACCTCTTCGGTATGAGGAGTTCTGTTTAATTCCTGTTCAAGAGTGTTATATGCTTGTTTGATTAAATTATCTTTCTCTCTTACTGAGCGAGGCACCCAATCCTGCAAGCGAAGATAATCTAAAACAGCGCCTCTAATTCTGTGAAAAGCGTACGTTTTGAATTTTACATTTTTAGAATCATCGAATCTCTCTGCAGCCTCTATCAATCCCAGAATCCCGGATTCAAACAAATCCTCCTGATCAATATGAGAAGGCAAATACATCATAAACTTCCCCACCACATACTTAACAAGAGGAAGATAGTCCATAATAAATTTATCCCGTTTGTCTTTATTTACAACATTATAACTTTTTTGTGATCTTTTCTTTACAGCAATGTCTGTTTGCATTGTAGTGTCCCCACATACTGTTTCATTATTTAATAACCCAATGGTTTTATATTCATTTTCAAAGAATCATATATAATAGTAATTTAGCATAAAACAAAATATATCTGATATTTACTTTTGATATTCGTTATCATCCTTTACCGGTTTGGTTATCCGTGTTTTCAGTCATACCAAGATTGTCCGGCACATATTTCATCAGCATCCGTACCAAAACGAAAGCAAGCAAACCAGTCAGGCAGCCTGCTATGACTGCTTTTTGAATTAGTGTATCGATAGCCAGATTTGATCCGTACCCGATAATACACGAAACAAAAAATACAATTATAGCAATATATATACTGGATTTAAATCCAATCAGTGCCAGTTGTTGTTTTACCATTATTTTTCTAATTCCAAATTACTGTATTATGTAATTTTATATCCATATCTTAAAGCTAGCAATTAGAACACCAAGGTTTTCAACCTTGCAATACCATATCCGCAACCATCTCTGCAGTAACCTGCCTGAGATCTTCCGGAACCTCCTGTCCATCAGAAATACATGAGAGAGGTATCTGTGTTTTCATGGCAACGCTAAGCATTGTTCCATACAAACAAGTCTCGTCAACCTTGGTAAAATGTAATTTTTGAACAGGAAACAGAGAAAATTTATTGATGATATTAATAGTGTCAGCATATCTTGTTGCCGCACTCACAACAAGATGAGTCTCCATATTCGGTACTTGATCGAGAAAACCTTTGAGACCGGATAATCCATTTTCATCACGATAGCCTATTCCAGGTGTATCAATAAAAATATGCGAAGAACTCTTATATTTCTCAATAATATCCTTGAGTTCACGATGAGAGGTTACCGTCCTGAGAGTCACGCCAATTCTGTCTGCTGTTTTCTTCAGTTTTTCTGCAGAATGACCCCTGATACTTATTAATAATATCGGCTTATCTGAAAGTTTTTTCTTGTCAGAGGCCATCTTCAAAATAGTCGTAGTCTTCCCGGTCCCTGCAGCACCAACAAAAACCATTATTTTAGATTTGTTCTGATTATTGAATGATGAATCAGTAATTTTAATTTTTTGAATAATACCTTCCCTGAGCATCTGTACATTCAAATCCATATTATTATACTCATCATTGCTCAATCGGCTCACAACCTTATTTATTAAAAGGTTAGTATGTTCCTCTTCAACCTGTTGAAGACGAAGTTGATTGAACAATTCCTTACTTGCTTTAGGCCAATCGCCACCTGAGCTGCTGTCTTGTTGATGATCTGAGGCAGCTAATCTCTCATCGACACTATAGCCTGCCATTTCTACCAAATCTTCTGCAAGTAAATGGTCTGACAAGGCGGCACTATCGTTCTCACTGTGCGTAAGAGTCGTCTGTTTGTTCACAGATGAATATTTTTTTGACGGAGACCATCCCGACGTAGATGATTCTGTCTGATTCAGAGCTGAAGATAATAATTTAGAGTTATCACCATTATTTTTTATCTCATTACTTGCATGTGACAGTGATTTACCAAACTTACTCCCGGCTGTCCACTTTGTTACTTTCCCGGCTTTGCCGGACTTTGATCTATTTGATATTTTACTTAACTGATCTGTTGGAGTTGAACCTGAGGGCTCGACCTTTTTGCTTGAGTGTAGATGATCCGATAATGTAACACTATCCACATAATCTTCAGTTACATCCATATTCCCTACAACATCTGATTTTTGTTCCGACTGTTGCTTATCTGACAAAGATGTGTCAGGAGCGCCTTTGTCTGGAGATTGAGAATCCGAGCCATCGCTACTCTCTTGTACATCCTCTCCGTCTTCCTGTTCTGAGTCCTGACTCTCATCCTGTCTACTATTACTTTCGGCAGCAACAACCTCAACCAGTGTCTGTCCTGCCCTGCTCTTAATATCACCTTCCTCTATATTTCTAGTTTCGAGTATTATGGATGCATCACCCATTTCTCTTTTAACGCTTTTTAGAGCTTCTTGTACCGTAGCCGCAATAAATGATTTAATTCTCATTTGTCAAACTCACAATACCGAGTGATTCAATTTGAACCCCCGGCGCAATTTCTTTATATGATAACACTGGTAAATATGGTATTGCTGTTTCTGTTAGCTTTCTAATATGATTTCTTAATGAAGAAGATGTTAGAAGAACAGCATTATTACTGGTTGCGCTGGCATTCCTGACCGTTTCTACAATTGCATCAATAATTTTCTGTGCATAATTTGGTTCTAAAGCGAGTACAGACTTGTTCCCCATATCATGAACAGAGTTTATAATATCCTGTTCAAGTCCGGGTTCAAAGGAAATTGTGCTGAGTTTATTAGACTCACTCTGATACTGACTGCACAATGTTCTGCACAGCTTCTGCCTCACAAGTTCAGTCAGGGCTTCAGGATCCTTATTGGTTGGAGCATTGTCAATAAGAGTCTCAAGTATAGTTACAAAATCTTTTACAGAAATTTTCTCTCTTAATAAATTCTTTACTACTTCCTGCACTATACCTAGTGTAATGACAGCCGGTGTTAATTCGTTAACTAGTGTTGGCGAATCCTTTTTGGTTGTATCAATTAGTTTTTGAATATCTTCTCTGGTAATTATTTCATAAGCATGCGTTTTAATAACCTCAGTTAAATGAGTAACCAATACAGAAGTAGGATCAATTACTGTATAACCCGCAGTCTCTGCATCCTCTTTCTTTGACTCTGTTATCCACACACCTGGCAAACCGTATGCTGGATCTGTTGTCTTAATTCCCTCAATTGGGGATGTCTCCTCATCACCTAAAGCGAGATAACTATCAGGCATAAGTTCACCCTTATCAATAACCTGTCCTTTTATTTTAATACTGTATCCATTTGAAGGAAGCTGCAGGTTATCTCTCAAACGTATAGGTGGAATAATTATACCGATATCTCTGGCAAGTTGTTTTCTAAGTGAATTTATCCTACTTAACACTCCTCCTGTTTTCTTTGGGTCTACTAATGGAACCAATTTATATCCAACTTCAATCCCCATTCTATCAACCTGTAAAAGGCTCTCAAACTCATCCTCTGGTGCAGTTAATTGCTTTGCATTTTCTGCCGTTATCTCTTTTCCATCACTTGATATTACTTTTTCCTTTGTACTTGATTGACCCCTTCTGGCAACTGTAAATAGAAACCCGAAAAGGGCTGACATTATAAAGAAAGGGACTTTAGGCATTCCGGGAATTAAACCGAAAATAAGCAATATTCCGGATGCCATACCCAATGCTTTCGGAACAGTCAAAAGCTGAGAAGATAAGTCTTTGCCCAGAGTAGACTTAGATGTTGACTTTGTAATGAGAAGTGCAGCTGAGATAGCATTGATTAGAGATGGAATCTGGGTTACCAACCCATCACCTACCGTCAAAAGAGTGTAAGTGGATAATGCTTCATTAATTTTCATGCCCTGCATCATCGTCCCTATCACAATACCACCTGCGATATTTATTATCGTAATAATTATCCCTGCAATGGCATCACCGCTTACAAATTTACTTGCACCATCCATCGAACCATAAAATTCAGCTTCTTGTGATATTTCAGTACGTCTTTCCTTAGCCTGTTCTTCTGTTATAGCACCTGAGTTCAAGTCGGCATCAATGCTCATCTGCTTACCGGGCATGGCATCTAATGTAAACCTAGCGGAAACCTCAGAGACCCTTGTCGAACCTTTTGTAATTACTATGAACTGAATAACTGTCAATATTATAAAAATTACCAGTCCAATTACTACATTACCACCTACCACAAAATCTCCAAATGAGGCAATTACCTGGCCGGCTTCAGCGTGCATAAGTATAAGACGTGTTGATGCCACATTCAGGGCTAGTCGGAAAAGAGTAAGGAACAGCAAGAGAGAAGGATATGCAGAAATTTCCAAGGCTTTTCTTACATGCAATGTAACCAGTAGCACAAGAAATGATAGTGATATGTTAACAGTTATGAAAATGTCCAGCAAAAATGATGGCAAGGGTACTATCAGTACAAATAGTATAACCAACACTCCAACCGCAAGTCCAAACTCACTGTATTTATATAGAGGTTTTCCACCCCCTCCAGACGAATTCATTGCATTTTCAGCCACTCTGTTTCTCCATTATATTGATTACCTGTTTGCAACGATGTTGCGTAATTGATAGACATATGAAAGCACCTTTGCAACTGCCTGATAAAGCTTCGGCGGTACGTCACTGTCGATATCAACTGTACTATATAAAACACGAGCAAGAATTCTATCCTCTACTATTGGAATATCGTGTTTCGTTGCGACCTCTCTTATTTTTAATGCTATAAGATCAACACCTTTCCCGATAACTTTCGGTGCATCCATTGTTGCTGCATCGTATTTAAGGGCTATAGCATAATGAGTCGGATTAGTAACTATCACGTCGGCCTCTGGTATTGCCTGCATCATTCTCTTCCTTGACATTTCACGCTGAACAGCCCTGATTCTGGATTTAACCAGAGGATCTCCATCTGTCTGCTTTGACTCCTGTTTTACCTCGTTCTTCGTCATCATCAGATCTTTCGAATGCTGCCACCTCTGATACACAAAATCGAGTAGAGCAAGAATTAACAAGATGATGGCGATCTTCAAGGTTATTCCAAATATCAAACCGGATGCAGATGTAAAGACAGCTTCCGTATTCATGCTTACTAACTCCATCAACGGTTCAAGATCCTTTCTTATAGAGATATACGCGATACCACTCATTATTGATAATTTCACAAGAGCCATAGCTGTCTTAACCAGTGATTTTTTCGAAATAAGATTTTTTGCACCAGTTAAAGGGTTTATCTTCTTAAAATCCGGAATAAGCGCCTTACGACTAAAAACGATACCCACTTGAGAGTATGAAGCGATTGCACCAACTATCATAAACCCACCCATTATTGGAAGAACTCCTTTTAAATTCTTAAAAGAAATATCCATCAACAATCCTACAAAAGTATCAGCATCGAAATCTTTATAGAAAAGATTCTTACAAATCATACCCATTGTGTCTTTCATTTGTATTAACATTGAACCTCCTAAAAATAACATAAGCAAAACTCCGGACAATAATATTAAAGCGCTATTAACATCCTGACTCTTAGCTACCTGGCCTTTTTCAACGGACTCTTTTTTCTTTTTGGCCGTTGGCTCTTCCGTTTTTTCTTCATCTGATGCCATTGCTTACATCCCTCCTACAAGGCTAAATATGTCTTTACGAAGCAAATCTAATAAATATTGTATTGATCGTGTAATAAAAGGAAACATTATGACTAAAAGCAGAAAACCAACAAGAATTTTCATTGGAAAAATAATTAAAAATATGTTTATCTCAGGAGTAGACCTGGCCAGAAACCCTGATACTACTACAGTAAGGCCCAGGACAATCATTATTGGAGCTGCTATCTTTATAGCGGACACAAATAATCCACCAAACAGCTGCAATATTTTATTCATCGAAAATCCCAGATCTATAAATCCGGTAAGAGGTACTGTCTTATAACTCAGAATTAGTGCGTTTATCAGCCAGTGGTGACCATTTATTGAAAAAAACAAAATCAATGTTACTATTTGAAGCAGCTGTGCAATTGGGCTTACTCGATCCCCGGACAACGGGTCTACCAACTCTGCCATAGTCAACCCCATTTCAGTACTAATCAACGCTCCACCCATAACAAATGCCGCAAATGCCAATGTCGCCACATAACCAATTAAGAATCCAATTGCGAGCTCTTTAAAAACGACAAGAATAAAATCGATCATGTTATCAGGCAGTACAGTTGGCGAACTACCGATTGTTGGAAAGATTGCAAATGCAATCACCAATGCTAATCCTATCTTTACCATTAAAGGCATGGAAGCTTTACTATATATTGGTGAAAAGAAGAGAACACTGGCTGTTCTGATCAACACTAATGCAAACATTGGTAGAATATTAATAGGATCTAACATCATTTTTAGAAAGTATATTTAGAAAGGTTACCCAATAATAGCGTCGCAAATGACGTTATTTTGTCTAACAACCATGGTAATGAAAATGCAAATACTGCAAATACGGACAAGAGCTTAGGTAGAAATGTCAGAGTCTGTTCCTGGATGCTTGTAACTGCCTGAAATATTCCTATCGCAAGCCCTACTACTAACGCTGTTCCAATAAGTGGAGCAATCATAATTAATGTAATTGTTACTGTTTCCTTACCAAGAAATGTTACTATGTCGTATCCCATAATTTTACCTTATGCTCGAAACTAATGATTGAATAATAAGATGCCAACCGTCTACTAGTACAAATAGGACAATCTTAAACGGAACAGATATCATCATTGGAGGGAGCATAAACATACCCATTGAGGTCAATACACTTGCGACAACCATATCTATGACAATAAACGGCAGATAAACAACAAAGCCCATTTGAAAAGCAGTCTTTAACTCGCTTACAACAAATGCCGGTAATAGAATGTGTGCAGGAACATCTTCCAATGATTCTGGTCTGTCCATCTCTGCAATGTTATAGAACAGTGCGATATCTTTCTCTCTAGTCTGCTTGGCCATAAATGTTTTTAAAGGCACAATTCCTCGTTTAAATGCCTCTCCCTGTTCAATCTCCTCCTGCATGAATGGCTGAATAGCATCTTTGTTGATTTGAGAAAACACAGGCGCCATAACAAAAAAAGTTACCAATATTGCAAGGCCTATAAGTATCTGATTTGGTGGCATTTGCTGAGAAGATATCGCTTTCCTTACAAATGACAGCACTATAATGATCCTGGTAAATGAAGTCATTACCATCAACAATCCCGGTAAAAACGTAAAGGAAGTCATTACCAGAAGAACCTTAACGATCCCGGCAACTTTCTTTGGTTCATTCAGGTTACCCATATTAATAGTCATGTTCATAGCATCACTAACTGCGTCTTCTGCCACAACAGTATGCGAAAGAAACATAAGAGCTCCAAACGATAGGGCCAACACAAGTATTATTAACAAATATTTCATTTTTGCTTTCTTTCCGATATTGATTTCTTAATGATATCAAGAAATTCCTTCTTGTTAACGTTAACGCTATCATCAGCAGTACCTGTGCTACCACTACCAATCGCAATATCCTTATTTGTAATCTCTTCATTTGCAATCTCGGTTATCAGACCGATGTTGTCATTGGTGACACCAAGTAATAAATGTTTTCCTGGTACTTTAACCAAAAACAGTGATTTTTTGACGCCCATTGGAGTATGATCAACTATCTGTATCATTTTCCCGCTTTTTCCTAGATTTGCACTTACTCCAAATTTCTTTTTTAGCACATAAACAGTTCCAAGAATCAGTGCTATGACGATGAGCAATGTACTGATAGTTTTTGTATATCCCTTGTATCCACCGAAAACAGAGTCCTTTTTTGCATCTTCGTTAAACAGCCCTGAGCCTTTAACCTCCGCAAAGACATTACTCTGCATAACAGTAACTGTTAGAACGAAACAGATGAGAATAAACGCCAAGAATAGTACAGAATTCAGGTTGTTTTTGTTAATCGACGCTTTTTGAGTAGTAATCTTCATATTCAGTTAAAATTAAGTTAACAAAGTAGTTTTATTATGATATGACAAGATCGCAAATAAGATACCATTACATTTTTTAATATTCACGCAACAATGCAAAACTTTATCTTATTGATACTACTAGACTTACACACCATTGTGTTTAAAGAGACAAACAAGTCTCTTAAAACACACATTTGTCGCCTGTTGTGATAAAATACTACGTAGACTTTTTAAACTAAGCGTAGATTTCTTAGACAAGACTCAACCACTCCAGAATTTCAGTCAAGAGATTAATACAAGCATGAACTGAAAGTGCACAGATTTAGCTAGCGTGACGGTACAATAGATGTGAGGTTTTGGGATTGAAACAGGAAGTATTTGTTACAGAAAATTGAAAGTAAACTGGGTACTACATTAAGGAATGATGTCAGATTTGCCAATTACACCCTTCAATATAAACAAATCTTCATTTGTAGCGGTTGCCGACCAGAAAAATATAATTATTTGGCTCTTTGAACTGGCAAATGACAAGTTTGAATGTCAAATCATGAACGCTATTAGCGCAGACACAGAATACTGCCTTAAGAATACTACCTTAAGTAGTACTTGCAATCCTGGTTATCTTTACACCAAAATTTTCATCTACTACTACTACCTCGCCAAATGCAATTACTTTGCCACGAACCGATATCTTAACCGGCTCTCCCGCTAAACTATCCAGTTCTATTATTGATCCTGGAGTCAATGCCATAACATCACGCATTAACATCTCCGTTTTCCCAAGTTCTACAAGCACCGGAATATGAACATCCATCAGCATATCCATATTTTTTGAACTGCCTTCGCCGCCTTGTGGCTTCACAGGCTCCAGAGGAGAGAACTTAACGGATTTAATGCTCTCTGCATCGTCGATAGATTGAGTCGGTTCATTTTGATCTGTGATCGTCTTATCTTCCATTTAATCTCCCATCTTAAACTAATAACGAAAAACAACATAAAAATATAAACATAGTTAACTTTAAAAATACCGATTTAAAACAGATACATTTATCTTAATTATAAACCGTAGTATGAAGCTACCAATTCATACATCCTCGTCTCCTGATATTCCGATAATTTGTATAGCCTTCTTTGAACCATATAAGCCCAGTTTTCCGTAAAATTTGTTTTTTCCTTCAACAACTACTTTCAGATTATTTGTAATCTTACTGTCCAGCCGTAATACATCACCCGCTTTGAGATTTACTATATCATTTACCGTAAAGTCCGTCTCATCCAATACCCCCGCTACAGATAGTTTTATTCCACCTGATAATTTCTGAAGCGATTCGCTACTTTCATTGTCTAGTTCAGCCGAATTTGACTGTTTGCTACCAAAGAAGTGATCCAATGTGTGATCCACACTTGAAACCGGAACACAAAATTTCATCTCACCAAAGCTGCTTTCTATGTTAAAGGTAAAGGAAACAAGCAGAACAACATCAGCTTCGGATGCGATATTAAGATATCTGGGCTCCATTGCCGTATCAGAAATAGTCCACTCCATTTCATCATACGGTTTCCACGAAGTACCTATTTTCTCTAAAATTATTTTTACTATATTACCAACAATGGAAGTCTCCGTGTCTGTCAATTTCCTTATCTCATTCTGTGTTTTTCCCTCGCCTCCAAATGCCTTCTCAACGATTGATAAACACAATCCCATATCCATTGCAATACACCCAAAACCTTTTAGTGGCTTCAGCCGGACTGTATTAATAAACATAAGCTCCGGACATGTATTTTTAAATATCTCAAAACTTAATTCATCTATCGAGTTCAAACTTACCTTTGCAGTACCCCTCAAGAAGTTAGAAATCTCCCTGCTTATCTGATAAGCAGTAGTTTCAAATACCTTATACAACATTCGTTTTTTCTCTCTCGAAATTGTATTCGGCCTTTTAAAATCATAATACTTTACCTTGCTGTCTGCCTCCTCAATAATATCCGGCTGTGCTGCAATGCCTTGACTTTCATGAAATGATTCCAGCAAGCTTTCAACTTCATCGCTAGAAAGTATCGCGTTTTCCGAGTTTTCCATAATTACTGTATAATAAAATCTGAAAAATATACCTGAGAGATTGCATCATCTATGCCTAAAAGATCACTATTGAGCAAGTCTCTTATCTCTACTCTCAATCCTTTATGATTAGCACGATCGCTCATCTCACTCAGCTCTTTTGAGGAAAGAAAAGAGACGAGTTTGTCCCTGAAAACAACCTTATTAGCTTTAATAGTTCCTTCTATTTCACTATTCTTTACTTCAAGACTGATGATTACTCTCAGATATCTTTTACTATCAACGCTTCCAATATTAACAACAATACTATCCATTGGTACTAATATTTTACCCAGCACATTATTACTATTTTTTTCTTTGTTTTCATCATCGCCTTTTTTATCTTTCTTCTTATCTTTCTTCTTTACCTTTTCAGGTTTAACAGATTTTTCTGTATCAGCACCTTTACCATCTTCTGAGCTATTCTCTACGCCAGCACCTGATGAATCAGCTGAAGAAACTGTAATAGCATAGTCGTCTTTAGATGAATATATTCTTGTAACAAATATAAAAGCGGATCCTACTGACAATACGGTGACAACAATCATAACCAATATATTCTTCAGACCCATTTTTGCAGTATCTTTTTTTCCTGCACCTTCAGATCCGGAATCTTCTGCGTTATCAGTATCGTCAGTATTTGCATCTCCCTCTTCTGATACTACATCTTTTTCCTTTTTCTTTTTCTTAAAAATTGTAAATCTCCCTTGTATCGGTTCTTAATAATTCACTATCAAATTGAACACGGTAATCTTTTTTTCTATCCCTATATATCGGAAATCATTATATTTATTCTGTTGTTTGCTTTTACCTTGTATGATGATCCGTCTCCCAACAATGGTTGATACTTTCCATACCCAATCGCAGTAAGTCTGGTATAATCAATCATGCCTACATCATTAAAGTATCTTATGACAGCAGAAGCATATTCTGCCGATAATTGCCAACTTGTTGGGTAGTCATCAGTTGGGATAAAACTCTCACTTGTATATCCTTCAACAATAACCTGACAATCTCTGTTTCGTATAACCTTTATTAGGTTATTTAGATACATCTTGCTTTCAGATGACATATCCAGCTCTTCATTAACAAAATCTATTTCTGTAGGAAATATCAACTGATTCCCTGTTTGCGTATATTCAATATCAATATTGTCATCAATTGTATTAACAAATACGTTCCTTAGCAACTCTTCTCTCTTTTTGTATTTACCTCCATAACTCTCCTGCTTCATTTCCAGGTTTGTTATGGAGTCGCTACTGCCAAATGCTATCTTGCTTACTCCGAAATTATCCAGTGCTTCTCTAAATGATTCAATAGCCTCTTTTGCATCTTCATCTTTGGCAGGACCGACATTAGAAGACAACATTATAAAGAACGCCAACAAGATAGTCATAAGTGCGGCGAAGGCAACCATATCAACAAACGCCCCCTCCTCAAGCGGTTTTTTTTTCTTCTTCTTCCTTACGATCTCAGTCTTTAGTATATCTATCTTAGCCATATTTCGTATCTTAGACGCCCTTAGGCAATTCCATTATAATCACTTCTACTCTTCTATTAAGTGTACGATTATGTTCATTAATATTCGGAAGTACGGGGCTATACCGACCACGCCCACTCACGCCAAACCGGGAAGACGAAAGCATCTCCTCTCCGATTATATAGTCGCAGACTCTGGAAGCACGTGCAATAGACAACTTATTACCGACATTGTTGTCATCAATATAACTATCATCTGTGTGACCTTCGATTCTAACATTATTAGGAATCACGCCTAATAGCTCTGCAATTTTATCCAATAAATACAAATATTCTATCTTTAGAGCTATATCACCTGAATCAAAAAGGATGTCAGCCATTATCCTGATAGTAAATCCTTCATCAGTCATCAGCAAGTCTATAACATCAAACAATTCATTCTCAGTCATAAACACGACCAAATCTTCTCTTATTAAATCAAGGTCACTTATAGGCGGTAAAAGTTTATCTTCATCAATCATCACCTTTGTCATGCTTGTGACCTTATCTTCAAATATGCCTGATTC
>Ga0233430_1002778_pt1 | contig 19091 bp, 14 predicted proteins | sample SI_118_April2016_2_FD_179883 | JGI IMG/M metagenome (GOLD analysis project Ga0233430, IMG submission 179883) | Seawater microbial communities from Saanich Inlet, British Columbia, Canada - SI_118_April2016_150_MG | ecosystem: Environmental > Aquatic > Marine > Inlet | place: Canada: British... | reverse complement strand
GAAAAAAATCCAACTTAACTAAAACAGCTTAAGTTGGTAAATTAGTAATGTCAATCAGGCCCGAAGTACTCTCTTTAATTATGGACTGTTTTGTCCAATCGTTTTTGAAGACGCACAGTATACATCAATTACCCGTACTAGACAGAATTTGGTAGTCTTCAATACAAATCCAAGATACTCTCAATTTGGGGTCCAATCCCAAAGATATAATGATTTCCTTTCTGTATATAAAAATTAATGGCAATTGGATAAATTGAAATATCAATAACCAGGGTTAATGAGACTGCCAAATTTCTTTTCAAATACTTGTCTAAAAACCAATGAAACAGTATCAATACTTGTCTCAAATAATTCCATTTTTGGGACAATATTTTTTACATGTTGTGATTAGATCCTCAATATCTGATTAAAGATAGTAAATTAGGATATATAGTCCAAGCCAAAATTAAATAAAGTCGTATATTACACATTATTCTTGGAGAAGAATTCACAATCTAAAGATATGAAGATTCATAATTATTAACGTCAATTTATAAACCCGTGGGCATTCCTACGGGTTTATTATTTTCATCATTCTGGAGAATAGAAATGAAGAAACAACTAATTCAGTATCTACTCATATTAATACTTATTATCGCACCCAAAATCGGACTAAGTATTGGGATGCCGGTATATCCTATTATATTTGTTCATGGACTTGTAGGCAGTGATCTAACTTTTGAAGAGACTATGGATTTCCTTGTTGATAAATATTCAATGGATGGTGTTAATATTTTTGACATTATATTGAATGCAGACAACAATACAACCGAATGTTCATTATTAGATGTAAAATGGGAAAATTGGAATTACGAAAATGACGATGGGAATTTTTATATTAATGTGGGAAGAAAGCATTTTGATGAGGAGGAAGATAATTTTATAGATGGATGGATAGAATCACATATCTTTGCAATTAATTTTAAAGAGGAAAGAATTGAAGGAGCTGCTGGTGGAGGGTTTGAAAATGATTTATTCGATGAAAGCAATCAATCTGCTATTGTAAAACAGGGTTATGCATTAAGAAAACTAATAGAGGAGGTACTTTATTACACAAATAAAGAAAAAGTTATTTTGGTTGGTCACTCAATGGGTGGACTTGCAATAAGAGAGTATCTTCAAAGGACCAATGATGGTACAAATAATTCCATTCATTCATGGTGGGTAAATCCAAATGATTCAATTAGTGGGCATAAAGTGGCTAAAGTTGTTACAATCGGGACCCCGCATTTAGGGTCAAATATGTTAGAAATTCCGTTTCAAAATGATGATGAGTCTATAAATTTTGATGGTAGAAGCAACTTTTGGGAATTAAACTTAAACAGTGAGGCAATAAGAGATTTAAGATATAATTATAATATTTTTGGATTGCAAGGAAGATATTTATATGGTGGGAGCGAAAACTCAGCCGAATGGCTTACGTTTGGATTTAATAATTTTGATGTCAATTGTGATGGTGATCAGGATGATTTAATAGCTGGAATTAATGAAGGAGAAAATGGCACAACATTCAACAGCCAAATGCATCTTCCAAATAATATTTCCTATACCTGGATAACATCGGATGATGAATTATTTATTGGAGGAGATGGTGTTGTAGACTTGGATCGACAATGGCTATACGATGATAGTGAACCTCCAAATTCAACACCAATTAATGTTTCTGATACATTACTAACCCGTAGAACCCACATTACAGAAGGATCAGATTATCGATCAATTCTTCGAGGTCTTGATGAACCCGATGAAATGTCCAATGCCTTTGAACTACAACAGTCACAGTTGAATATGATGGAAGGAGAATATTTAAACGGATTTACTACCTATCAGCCTTACATGAATTCATTTGATACAGATTATTTTAAATTCACTTCAACCTCAACCGGTATCGCAACAATTAATTTTGGAGGCGTATGGAACTCAGATTTTCAAATAGCCGTTTATAATGGTAACGGTAACATCATTGACCAGTATAATGATGGTGGAACAAGTGGTCAATTGTCATTTTCTGTATTTAATGAGGAAACTTATTATTTTAGTTTTTCAAGTGTTGTCACATCTAATAGTTACCTTCATCCATATCATTTTACTATTGATATATCCAATGATCCTGTGCAGGCGGATTATTTCAGCTATCGCGATATGATAATTGAGCCGTCTGGTGACAACGACCCTGTGGTTGAAAGCGGTGAAGATATAGACCTAAAAATAGAAATTCGGAACGATAGTTATTCTGAACAGCTCTATTATATTGATGCTATTTTATATACAAGTAATTCAAATATCACGATTTCGGATAACGATTATTATTATGGTAGCTTTGAACCCAGAGAGAGTAAAATGAGTGACTATTGGTTTGATTGGTTAAGCGATCAATCATTTAGCGGTGATGTTTATTTTTCGCTGTATCTTGAATATGAGAATGGAAACGGGGCATTATACTACGAGACAATAGATTTACCAGCAATACATGTTTACGAAGATGGTTCTATAGGTCCTAATTTTTCTGTGATTGACAATCAAACTTTGTATTTTGATAATAATTCATTGGGAAACAATGATGGTATTTTACAAAGTGGTGAAAATTATATTCGGTATGCATTAAAATTACTAAACGATGGTACTGGAGAAGCATATGATATTGAATTGCAAGTTTTAGAATCAGCACCTTTTGGTGTAGGATTCGGAGACATTACAGTAGATTATCCCAATTTAGACCCTAATGAATCTTCATATCAGATTCAAGATGACACGCTTTCGATTAATATAAGCAGTAGTTTCTCTGGTCAATTATATCTTGATATGGATGTAGAATATAACGAAGGAGATATTCAAACAATTCCTTTTGTGCTTAATGTTGTACCTGCTCCATGGATTAATCTTTCGCAATATTCTTTCAATTTCGGACAGGTAGAACCAGGAATCATTGAGACGACAATCACAATCCAGAATCAAGGAACAGCAGTATTAACAATTTCTCAAATGAGTTTTGACCCAAATATTACAATTACTAATCTCACAACACCTCTTGATATTCAACCTGGAGAATCCATTGAAGCGTTTATTAGATTAAATGCAATGGACTTGAACGGTTTTATCACAAAAGAGATTATTTTTATGAGTAATACCCATCTTGAACAGCAGGAAATATTTACGATGTTCGGGACAATATACTCTGGCCCTGTTCTTGAATTTGATTTAACGTTGCTTGATCAATTTGATATTAAAAATGGAGAGGATCCTAATGAAATATATGATAATCCAAACAACTTGACTGTTGGTGATTTTGATGGGGATGGGATGAATGAAATTGCAATTGTAACAGATCAATATTACTATTTTGGTCATCCTGAATGGATACCGTCATTTTTATTAATTTTTGATTTTATTGGCGAGGAATGGACAAAAGTATATTATAATAACTTGGATGGATTCGTGGATGATGTAAATAATCTTTCATCAGCTGATTTAGACAATGATGGAATTGACGAAATTGTAATTTGTTTGAATGAAGTGTTAATTTATGATTTTAACGACAACGGCGATTACTTCAGAGCCAATACTATATCAGGAAATGGCTTCAGAAAGGATGGTTTAACTGTTGGGGATATAGATAATGACAATCATAAAGAGATTGTTTTTTTTGAAAGAAATTATCTCACACAATCAGAGATATTTGTATACGAACAGACATCAGGTCTTTCATTCTCTCAAATATGGAGCAGCGGAAATCTTTATAAATACAACGAGCCTGAAGATCTGATAGGTCGAATTGCTGGACTGAATATTGCGGATTCTGATAATGATGCAAACAACGAAATATTATTTATGGCTGATGAAGGACAAGTGTTTATTTATGAGTATGTCAACGGGAATTTCGAATTGTCTTTTCATCTACACGAAGATGCATGGAATTCCAATGACAGTTGGGAATGTTATGAAGAATGCGATATGAAGGTTGGCGATACTGATAATGATGGTCTTTCAGAACTTATAATATGTTCAGAAGATCAGAACAGATTGTATATAATTGAGACAACAGGAAATAATTCCTATAATATCGACAATCCAATTATCTTCGAAAACATTAATTATAGATGGTGGATAGAAATAGGTGATTTAAATAATAATGGGTTTCAAGAAATATATTTATTTGGCGAAGCTGAACCGTGGCTAGTTGTTTTGGAAAATTTTGCTGATAATTCCTATACTCAAGTATATTCAAGCCCATCATACCCTTTTTTTCAACATGTATATCGCGGGATAATACAGGACTTGTTACCCGATAATGGAAATCATAAAGAACTTGTAATCATTGATCATGCTTTTTCATCGCCTTTTGATTACATTCCCATTTTCGGTTTATCATCTTCATCGCTAGATTTAATAATTCCAGATGCTTCGCTTCAAATAGAAGGAATGCTTGAGGAAAATTCTAATATATCTATTCATTATGATATTATGAATTTTGGAGATACGCATCTGGATAATGTCCTTGTCAAAATTTATGATAATTCTCCAGATTCTTCTTATTCAAATATTCTAGATGAGATCACTATTCCTCAGATATTAGGTGGGCAAACTTGGTCTGATTCTACTCTTTGGATTCCTGTATTAGAAGGGAATTACAATATACATGTGATGATTGATCCTGATGATGCAATACAAGAAGAAGATGAAAGCAATAATATAGCATATGAAGAAGTGTTTATTACTGATGATGATACTGAAGGACCTGAAATCACCGATGTTTATATTGTGGAATACAACGGGAATGATGATGGAATAATTGAAAGCAGTGAAGAAATACTTATTTCTTGTTCTGTCGTAGATGCATCTGGTGTCAACGATATTCAATTTTATGTAGACAATATATTAGTTTCTCTGTCTGGGGAAGATTATGTTATTTGTGGTCCCTATGAAGAGGGGACTCATATCGTATCGATAATAGCATTTGATAATGATAATTCACCAGAGTCAACTGTTATTACGGAATCTTTTACAATCCGAGTACCAGAACCAGTACTCGGGGATGTCAATTTCGATGGCGATGTGGATATCCTGGATATTGTATTATTAGTTGATGGTATATTGACGGGCTCAAGTTTTATAAGTGAAGGTGATCTGAACAGCGATGGCGCAAATGATATTCTCGATATAGTGATGCTAGTTGATTACATTCTCAATCCCCTAATGGAAGGATGTACAGACCCAAATGCACTAAACTACAATCCTGAAGCTATCTATGACGATGGGAGTTGCGATTATTCATGTATTGATATAGATGGGAACGTATATCAGACTGTGGTCATTGGTAATCAAGAATGGATGGCGGAGAATCTAAAGGTGACTCACTATAGAAATGGAGATGATATCTTATCCGGGTATACAAATAATGAGTGGGGTGAATTGTCGACAGGTGCTTTTGGAGTATATGATGACGATCCTATTCATGCAGTTACTTATGGTAATCTGTACAATTTGTATGCTGTTGAGGATGATCGAGGAATTTGTCCAGAAGAATGGCATGTACCCACAGTTGTAGACTGGGGTCAATTACATGATTTTCTTGTTTCATATGTAGGTGGTAAACTGAAAGACACGGGGACCCTTCAAGCTGGAGATGGATTATGGAATACTCTCAACAGCGGAGCAACAAACGAAAGTGGTTTTTCCGCCCTTCCAAGTGGCATGCGATACGGCTCTAATGGATCATACATTAGTATGGGGACTAGTTTCAATGTTTGGTCATCCGGCAATAACTATGATACATATTTTTCAATAGTATATAATTTAACGGAGTTCATTCCTACCACTACCAATTTAAACTCAGGCCTCTCCGTCCGTTGCGTACGGGATGCTGAGTAAATAAATAAAAATTTTAAAACCACTAAACAAAGTATGTATAATTCTAACGATTTTACCCATCGTTTATGGATTCACTGTTAAAGGTAAAACTGTATCTATTAATGAACATGTAACACTATCAACTGTCAATAATTCAAATTGGAATTATGGGGCAACCTCAGACAATAATGGTCAATTTTCTCTTTTTAAGTTTTCAAATGGCGATACTTTAATAATTCGTTACGCATTTGGTCGCCTAGATCATTTTATAATTAATATTATATCCTTTAATGATTCAATAAATATTGGAGAATTAAAAGAAGTTATGACCAGACAACTGGCTTATTATGGAATTCCGCCACGGTCAGGCCCATGGGAAAACAGTATTATTAAGGAAGATCTCATCGTAAAATGCCCGGATGGAAGCGTCAAATATACTTGGGAGATTAATGAAGAGTTACACGGCGTTGTACTCGACTACAAAAGTATTAAGGCATGTGAAGAGGTAGAAAAATGAGAAAGTTAATTATAGCAATCACCCTAACAATCTCCCCAATTCTCGCCCAATGTGACTGGAATGAAGATATGTCAATAGACGTATTAGATGTAGTATCAACTGTAAATTGTATTATGAACAATTGCTGGGATGGTACTCAGTGTGATTGGAATGATGATGATGATATAAACGTACTTGATGTCGTTGCGACTGTAAATTGTATTATAAATGATTGCGCAGTGTATGGCTGTACTGATATTTATGCCCTAAATTATAATCCAGAAGCCAACATTGACGATGGAAGTTGTAATTATCAGGGGACAGTTACGGACATCGATGGAAATGTATATAACACAATAGTGATAAATGACCAAGAATGGATGGCTGAGAACTTGAAGGTAACTCACTATCGAAACGGGGATGAAATACCCGTTATTCTTGATGGCGATGAATGGAATGATTTATCAGAAGGGGCTTTTTGTTATTACGATAATAACCCTGGGGCTGTTGATATTTTTGGAAATTTATACAACTATTTTGCAGTTGATGACCCACGTGGAATTGCACCAGAAGGTTGGCATGTTGCAAGTGATGCAGACTTCCAACAGCTTAGTAACACTTTAGGGGGAAACTACATTGCAGGCGGACCTTTAAAAACCACTGGTACATATCAGTTGGGAAATGGATTATGGGAAGAACCTAACGAAGGGGCAACAAATTCTAGCGGATTTAGTGGTCAACCTGGTGGATCTAGATCACAAAATTGGGGTTATGGAAGCTTAATCAGTCGTGCATATTTTTGGACTTCTTACCGTCAAGAGACAAATGGTAAAGCAAGAGTTTTACAGTACGATGTAATATCCTTTTCATCAACAAGCAGTAATATGAAGCATGGGCATTCAATAAGATGTGTAAAGGATTTAATTACTGAGATACATGGATGTACAGACCCTGATGCAATTAATTATAATATTGAGGCAATCATTGATAATGGAAGTTGTTTTGAATGGGTTACTGTGCCAGAGGGAGAATTTACATTTGGTGAGAATGATAGTCTTGTATTAATAGATTATAATTATGAAATATTGAAATATGAAATCACGAATGCACAATATATTGTATTCCTTCAACAGGCTTGGGACAATGATGAGCTTTCATTTCTTTATCAATATTTACAGGGATATTATGAAGGAGATGAGTACTATGAACCAGGTTTCTATACTTATATTTCCATTGGCACTCCTGGGTGGAATGAATCAGCAAGAATTTCTTTAGAAGGAGGTGAATTTTTAATTAGGGTTCCTGATGGTTATTCTCCTGGTGATTTTGATGATCATCCTGTTGCATTTGTCTCCTGGTTCGGAGCTCATGCATTTGCGGAGTATTATGGGTTGCGGCTACCTACTGAGGAGGAATGGGAAAAAGCCGCACGTGGAAATACTGGATGGGATTATCCATGGGGTGACAACCTTGATGGATCATATGCGAATTATCCTGATAGCGACAATTCCTGGGGTAGTACAACACCAGTAGGATATTATAATGGTTCTTACTACGATGGTTTTCAAACAAGTAATGGATCAAGTATTTTCGGTGTTTATGATCTAGCCGGCAACGTGTATGAATGGACTGCTTCTTATTTAAATTACCCTACTTCTCGAGTTGCTCGCGGTGGAGGATGGACTCAAACAACTCCAACATATGGATTGCCATCATGGTATAGGGGGAACGGCGGGTCAAATATCACACATAGTTACTTTGGCTTTCGCTGCGCGAAGGATGCTGAGTAGGTTAAACAATTTGAAGTACTTTTAGGTGCCTTACAGATGCGGTTCACGCGCGTATATACGTATGGGATGGTGTTAATCTGGTGGTAGTGATATTGAGGTCCATTCAATCTACGGGCAAAATTGAGAGTGGAATTCGGTAAAAATGCTTTATTAGTTTATGCTCTGCTAATATTAGATTGTCTTTAGTGAAAAACATTATATTCATATTGATCTTGGGTTACACATTCTCCCAATCATTCATTGGTGAAGGGTTAACTGGAATTCAACTTTTAGAATACATTCAGGATAATTATACGCCACAAAGTACAATGGGGTACAACACAGCAAGAGACACTATGTATGCTGTCATTGACCTCAAAGAAGGAAACCAATTATCTGGTGTATATAGTGGGTATACCATAACTCTTGACCTCAACTTAGACCCAAGCTCCAATGCTTACAATCAAGGAATCAACTGTGAGCATACCTTCCCCCAAAGTATGGGAGCAGGGGATGAACCTCAAAAAAGTGACATGCATCATCTCTTTCCATGTAAATCTAATGTCAACTCATCTCGTGGTAATGATCCCTTTGCTGAAATCCCCGATGAAGACACTGACAAGTGGTATAGAAACGATTATTACATCACTACGATCCCGACTGAATACATTGATGAATACGCTGAAAAATACAATCCATCTAACCAAGCGGATGAACGGTTTGAACCAAGAGAGAATCATAAAGGTAACTCAGCAAGAGCAATGTTCTATTTCTATGCGATTTACAATGACGTCGCCAATACTGACTTTTGGGAACTACAAAAAGATGATTTGCTGGATTGGAATTATCTGGACGTACCGGATACGATTGAGACTACCAGGACTTGGGCGATAGCATCTTACCAAGATAATAAACCGAATCCTTTTGTATTGGATAACTCTTTAGCCTTGAGAATTTGGTTTGAAGATCAGATTATTTACGGGTGTACTGATCCCAGTTTTATAAACTTTAATCCTGATGCGAATGTTAATGATGGTTCGTGTATAAATATTCTCGGTGACTTAAATACTGATGAAGCCGTGGATATTCTTGACATCGTTATTATGGTTGATTGGATACTGAGTGGATATATCCCGTCTGAGGAGGAACTTGCAGTTGGAGACCTTTCTGGTGATGGGTGGATTGATATTTTAGATGTTGTAACTCTTGTTTCTTTGATACTCGGTTAATATGATTCGCCTTTTAAAGCTGTAGTAAAATCCCCTAAACTTTGTCTGATTTATTGAAGGAAAAATCATGCATTTTAAAGTCAACGAAGAATACACACTCGAACACATCAAACTATTTGCCAAAAGTAAGGGTTATTCCCTCACGATAGAAGAAATCCCCTATTGTGACATGCATTGGCATTACTTAATAGCACCGCCCTACATCCATATTTTCGATAATGATATTCTAATCTATAGGTTTGAGCAATACTTCAAAGATTGGAAGTGTATGTCAATTAAACATATATAGATAAATTCTTCGCAGAACAATAATAGTTTGTAATTTCATGCTTGTTTTGAAGGAAAATAATTAAAAGACATGAAGATACATTTACATATTATAAAAAATCAAATCCGTGGGATTCCTGCGGGTTTTTGTTTTGAGGGACGCATGAAAATAATATTATTACTGTTCCTTATGTTAATTTTGTCCAAAGTAGCGTTTGCTCAATGTGAGGAGGGTGAAGTTGAGTTGTGGAATGTGTGTTACAATATCCAAGAAACTACTCATTTAGAATTACACAATATTAGTGGAGAGATACCATCAGAAATTGGAAATTTAATAAATCTAACTTATCTAAATATCGAGGGAAATAGTAATAATCAACTTATAGGGGAAATACCACACGAGATAGGTAACTTAGTTAATCTAACAGGACTATGCTTGGAATTAAATCAATTAAGTGGAGAAATACCTTCGGAAATAGGTAATTTAGTTAATCTTGAAACGCTCTGGCTGTTCAATAATCAACTGAGTGGGGTGATTCCATCAGAAATTGGAAATTTGGTGAATTTATACACTTTAAAGATAGAAAATAATCAATTTAATGGTGAAATTCCACAAGAAATTTGTGATTTGACACTTTTGATACCTAATTATGATAATTGGTTATTTCAAATTCAAAATAATAATCTATGTCCGCCATATCCATATTGCATTGATGAATATGTAGGGTACCAAGACTGTGTTGAAGACGTTTACGGTTGCATAGACCCCAATGCGATCAACTATAACCCCGAAGCAAATATAGATAATGAATCATGTTTATATCTTGAAGATATAGATCAATATTTTATTCAAGTTTGGCAAGGCATTCCATTAAATCCAATGGGCATATACGTAACCTCTGCAATCTTAGATGAAATCAACCTTCGCATAGGCGATGAAATAGGAGTTTTCGATGATATCGAATGCATAGGAATGATTCAACTAACCGATGAAATCACATCTCCTATTCAAATTTTCCTGTCCCAAGATAACCCTGATACTCCAGAGATAGATGGGTTTGAAGAGGGAGCGAATATTATCTATAAATTTTGGGATGCAAGTGAGCAAATTGAAGTAATTAACGTTATTCCTACAATTTTAAATGGTGATGATATATTCACACCTGTAGGTTTTTCAGAAGTTGAACTTCAGGTATATTCTATCTTAGGTTGTACTGAGATTAACTCTATTAACTACAATCCTAACGCTACGGTTAATGATGGTACATGTATTCCTACAATAATAGGGTGTATGGATCCAGAAGCTTGTAACTATGACCCTGAGGCAAACGAAGAAGGAAGTTGCGTTTATTATGATTGTACAGGAGAATGCAATGGAGGAGCCTTTTTTGACGATTGCGATGTTTGTGACAATGACCCATCAAACGACAATGAATGTTATGGCTGTTCAGATCAATGGGCATTGAATTATGATCCAAATTCAACGATTAGTGATGATTCCTGTGAATACCCGAGCATTGGTGACATTTCGATGGATGGGTTTATTAACGTAAATGACATTGTCTTACTTGTTGGAGTAGTACTCGATGGAGAATACTATATTGAATATATGGATATTAACCAAGATTCCTATTTGAATATTATTGATATTGTTATTTTAGTCGATATTATTTTAAATCCCAGTACATTTGGGTGCAATGACCTCGATGCTGGCAACTATGATCCTAGTGCAATATATAACGACGGGAGTTGTAATTATAATTTTGTAATAGATATAGATGGAAATGTATATAACACAATTGTGATAAATGAACAAGAATGGATGGCTGAGAATCTGAAGGCTTCACACTATAGAAATGGTGACACAATTCCATCTGGGCTTAGCGAATCAGATTGGGGAAACCTGAATTTGACTGAGACTGGAGCTTTTGCGATTAATGATGATAATCCATCAAATGCAGATATTTACGGAAATTTATACAATTGGTATGCAGTAAATGATGAACGTGATATCTGCCCAGAAGGTTGGCTTGTGCCTTCTGATGAAGAATGGATGGAAATAGAGATTGCCCTTGGAATGAGCAATGATGAAGCCCATGGTTGGGGATATCATGGCACAAATGAAGGCAGTAAATTAGCTGGAAATGCTGATTTGTGGAATAATGGTAATTTAGAAGCAGATGAGGAATTTGAGTCATCTGGTTTCATGGCACTTCCTGCTGGATTTCGAAGTGTCTTTGGGAACTACTGGACAACAGGCGATTACTGTAGGTTATGGTCATCATCATCGGTGGAATCTGAAAATTATGCTGCAATTGGTCGGGCAGTGAATCACGACGAATTAGCTATTTTTCGAGCCGGCTTTGCAAAGTTATCTGGATATTCGGTCCGTTGTATTAAAGATTCACAATAATTAAAAAGGAAGTAATATGAAAAAATTAATAATTATCTATCTATTACTAGGAATCCTTTTCACACAAGAACTTCAGGTTGAAGGTAATCTCAATGTGACAGGGACAATTGAATCGGCAACGATAGATTCACTAAATCAAGTAATTCTTGATCTTCAGAATCAGATTGCAGGAATGCAAGTTGAGAATCGGTTGGAGACAAGGTTATTTATTACCGAAAACTACAACTTCCAAAGCGGAAATATTAATACAACATTTGATATTCAATCGGTGATTGGAACTGATATTGAAAATGCATTGATTAGTATCATGGATGTAGAGATTGTTGGAGATGGAGATGTAAATCTTACGATTGACCCAATGGGGTATAACGATGGTATTAAAATTACTCGACTATGGGAAGAATTATTTTCATATTTTATTGCAAACAATAATTCAATAGCCTATATAAAAGAAGTCTATGACACGCATGGAAACTATATTGATCTTTATGGAAGTTGTAGTTCAGATATTTCGATCAATTTTACATTGGCTGTAACAGCCCAATTCCCAAACTAAGGAGAAATTATGAGATTCTTTTTAACTTTATTACTAACCATCCCATTCACCCAAGAACTACAAGTTGAAGGCAATTTAAAAGTAACAGGTAGCATTGATGCGCAAGGAAACCCTATTACTAATGTTGGGAGTCCTATTCAATCCGATGATGCAGTTAATATGGGTTTTTTACAAACAGAAATTACTGGACTAGCAGGATTGAAACCAGAGAGGATTTATAGAAAAAACTTGGGTTTTGACTATGATAATCCTAGTATTTATTCATGTACAGCTCCACCCAATAAGATTTGGATAGCCAAATTATCTGGCTTTGTTGAATCAGTTACGATAAATGGAAATTTTATTAACTTCTATGAAGGTACAAATTTTGAATTTATACTTTTATCTGGAGATGATCTCAATCTCGAATCATTTAATGGTTTCCAATTAATGATTTATGAATACTCAATCTCTGGATCAGGCTCTGAACAGGGACTTGATTATATAGAACCCTAGGAGGTGAAAATGAAATTTATATTAGCTCTAATAATTATGAATATAGCGGTTTTGCAAGAACTTCAAATTGAAGGTGATTTGACCGTGAGTGGCGATATCAATTCAGCTGTGATTGATAGTTTGCAAGATCAGATTACAATTTTAAATTCAGTGATTGATAGTTTATTAGCTATACAGTCAGTCAGTGTTTTAGAGTTTGTAGAATTTGATATGCAAATTCTTGAATCACCATCTGGGCAATCATCGGAGTATCAATATATTGATATAAGTGATCTAACTTCTGAATTAGGGGAGTTTAATCGGATTTCTATATTAGGTATTGACTATAATGGATTCGTTGAATTATTCCATTCTTTAATTTTTGAATGCTCAGATGGTCCTGAAAAATGCATTGGAGGACCTGCTACTTTTGAACAAACCGTTGCGTGGGGAGTCCCTTCATTTATGTTAAATGGTGAAACTCAATTATTAAAATATCATTCAACAGTTTCTGTTGTTGGATATGTAACAATATACGTTTTAATAGAAAAATTTTAGGAGATTTGAGATGAAATATATAATTTTAATTTTATTCATTAACTTGGCTGTTTCCCAAGAACTTCAAGTTGATGGTAATCTTACTGTGACTGGGGATATTAATTCAATGGTCATTGACAGTTTACAAAATCAATTAACGGATCTAAATTTGATGCTAATAGAATTATTGGAATCAAATAATAATAATTCTGGATATGGTCTAATTGATCATCCTCAAGGAAGTTTTTATCAAACAAACCAATTTGAGGATTCAGTACTTTATGAAACAACGTTTGAACCAGGAAGCTTAGAGCAGATTTTACATATTGAATTTTATTCAAGTGCATCTGGAAGACTTGTTTTCTATTTTGGAGCAGTTGGAAGTGAAATAAATATCAGTGAATTTAATCAATCTCTGTTAAGCTCTTCCAAACAATTTTGGGTAAACTATCTAATAGGTGAAGAATTACTAAATGAGACAACAAGATTATATATTTTTGCCCCTGGAGATGATGGGGTGACCTCAGGGTTAAGTGAACTATTTATTTGGGGTAACTAATATGAAGATAATATTTACAATTCTTTTAATAAATTTTGCTTTAATGCAAGAACTTCAAGTTGATGGAAATCTGACAGTTACTGGTAACATTAGTTCAGCTATTATAGACAGTTTACAAAGTGAAATCAATAATCTACAGAATCAATTGAATGAGTATTCTGGGGGAGTGAAAACTCGAATTATTGATGTGGAAGTTTCGTTTAGTTTAGATAGAAACGAAATGAACATGTTTGTCCCTTTAAATGGTGAAATTGGAATTTCTAATAATTGGTACAGCATCATCCCTGTATATGTAAATGTTGATAATAATTGTGGCGAATCGATTATGATTGACCCTGGATATAATTATCCAGATGACGGAATTAATTTGAATGAAAGATCATATGGCTACTTTTTTTATTTCTCAGATAATCATCTTAATTTGCAATCAATTTTGCCAATTACTATTCAAGACTCGTCACCTACCTTGAGATTAGTTGGAGATTTGAACTCTATTGACTGCTCTGGAACTATAACTTTACTTATTACAAGTGAAAACTAAGGATACAAAAATGAAGAAATTAATTATCTTAACAATACTTTTCTCAACAATGCTTCCTTCTGATTTCACCAACAATGGGGCTACAGTAACTATCCAAGATGGTGTCATAGTAACCATGATTGGGTCATTTGAAAATAATGGTGAGGTCAATAACTTTGGCTCTATGTCCGTATCAGGTAACTTTGCAAATACAGGCGACTGTAACTTTGATCCTTTAAGCCAATTCACACTAAATGGTGAAGATCAGTTCTTTCCAAGTCTTACATATGGAAATTTCACAATAGATGGAAGTGGGACGAAATCCATGAATGGGGACTGCTTAGTAAATGACTTCGCTTTAAACAGCGGGATTTTAGCAATAAATCAAGATGTACTTACTATTGATGGAGGTATTACTTATAGTGGTGGATATATCTCTGGGGAAGGGTCTGTTATGCATCAAGGAGTTGAAGTGTACGGATGTACAGATGAAACAGCTGCCAATTATAGCCCTGATTATATATTTGATTCGGGAGATTGTGAGTATGGGGAGGCTGGTTGCAACGATGAAACAGCTTACAACTTCAATGAAAATGCACAATGGGATGACGGATCTTGTATTTATTATGGTGATGTAACACAAGATGGTTCAATAGATGTAATTGATGTTATTGCTATAGTGGGTTATGTACTTGGAACGATACAACCTACTCCTGACCAGATCATTTTGGGAGATGTTTTCACTGATGGTGATTTAAATATTTTCGATATTGTCTCACTTATAGCCATAATCTTTGAGAATGAAGGATTAATGGATCTCACCTCCTTAACACAAGCTATCTTAATTCAACACCACAACACATTATCATTTTCAAAGACTGGTGTAATTGCCGGTGTTGAAATAGAATATTATGGGGATATCAATTTTGTTTCTCCACCTGATGGCTGGTTAATTGAGAAGAATGAAAATACAATTCTGATGGTTTCATTGGATGGTTCTGACATTAACAAACTTCATTATTCAGGTGACTTGAAGATTACCTCATGTACAGTTGTTGATTGGGAATTGAATAAAATCCAAGCTGAAGTCACGGTGATACCTGATCAATTCTCGATGAAACCTGCCTATCCAAATCCTTTTAATCCAGTAACAACTATCAATTATGCAATCCCCCATGATGCTTATGTCGTTATTAAAACTTTTGATGTTAGAGGAAAAGAGGTTGCTGAATTGGTAAATGGACAGATTGAGGAAGGATATCACGAGGTGGTTTGGGATGCATCCAAATTGAGTTCAGGAATGTACTTTGTAAGAATGACGTCTGGTGATTTTAAAGCTGTTCAGAAGATAATATTTGTGAAATAACTTTATGAAATATATTTTTCTTTCTGTTTCGATTTCATTAATTTTTTTGAATTCTGGCTGTGATAACTCGACTGAACCAAAAGATTGCGCTGGTGTGAGTGGTAGTAAAGCTTTCATTGATAATTGCGGAATATGCAATGATGATCAATTTGCATAACTATAGGAGAATTAATGAAATTATTAGGAACTTGTAACGAAATTGAATATGATGCTGAATACCTTTCAGGGATATTTGAGATATCCTCAGATTGCCGTATGTGGACTTTCAATTTAGAAGTATCATGGAAAGGGCAGTTATTAACAAATTCTTTCCATATTAACTTCACAGAAAAAGTTTTGGAGGACTTTCAAGAATATGGTAATGGAGAAATCAATTTTGAGTTTTTGAGAACTCTTGCAACTCAATATGGTGAAATACAACAAACTGAAATCCTGCGAGAAACAATAAAAACAGTAATATTATTGTATGATGGACGCAAGAAAGTTGGGTTAGATTTTCTTCTATTACATTTAATTACGTTAAAAGTAATTAGTAACTCTGATAATGTTCATTACAATGAATCTTTACATACAATCGGTTGGGATGAGAGGGACTGCCAGGAGCATTTAGAAAATTACATTGGACGATTATTTGCATTATCCAGCTCAACATTTATTTCTAAGTTAGAGACATTAGGCTTAACACTGAGTGATATTTCTATTGAGGATACGCATTATGTTGAAGATGATAAGTTTATACAAACTGTTATGAATTCTGCAATCATGGAAAATCCAGAAACTGATGAAGCATTTTTTAACATACTTGATTCTCAAGGTTGGGAATTGGCCACAATTCATTCTAGTTTTTCTAGTTTTCTAAATGAGAACGAAGAGTTTATTAATCAAGACATGTCCGAACTACGGACTTCAATGTTAAACTTTTCAAAACAAATTTTCGTGTTAATATCTAACCCTCAAATTACCGGGTTGATTGAACTCAATGATAATATTTGGCTTTATGATCATAAATTGTATCTAGATGATGGTATAGGCTATACAGCAGAACAAGTTGAATTATTGATCCTTGAACTAATTGAAAAAGAAGAAGAACGGTTTAATAATTTACGGAATAAATATAAAAGCAGTTCTAGTACGACAAATGAACACTTATCAAGAAAAGCGATACCTGAAAATGTAAAATCCCAAGTTTGGCGAAGGGATGGTGGAAAGTGTGTCCAATGTGGTAGTAATGAAAACCTAGAATTCGACCACATAATTCCATTTTCAAAAGGTGGAAGCTCAACGTATAGAAATCTACAGCTTCTATGTCAGGATTGTAATAGATCTAAGAGCGACAACATTGGATAATCCAAGTAACTATTGAAATTTCTTAATTCCCCCAGAAATACTGATCTAAGGTACTCGTACTTACATGATTTAAATAAAGAAGGATATTAATATTGTCAATAAGACCTGAAGTACTCTCTTTAAATATGGACTGATTTGTCCAATCGTTTTTGAAGATACAAAGAAGCGAATCAGATATCAGATTAGTGTCATTCCACTGGCCAACGGCCAGAGTACTTTGGATGATTCTGGGATTTTAAGAAAAAAATATACAATAAAAGTAATTATATAAATGTATTTTAAATGTACAATATGTGAAACACAAGTGAATTTACGAAAAAGATTTTGTTGTAAGAGTTGCGGTCAAGATGGTATTTGCATCAGACATCAAAATGAAAAGACCCATCTTTGTCTTGATTGTACGATGAAATTTAGGTCGCGAAAAATGAAGAATCTCAAAAAACCCCACAAACATAAAAGAGCCAAAAGATTATTATCAAGTGCCTTAATTCATAAACGTCAAATCGCAGAAAATAAATTAGAAAAACTTGGAATAAAAATGATTGGAATCACTGGCGGGGTTTTCGACATGGGTGATATAGAAGACCATAGTCTAAGTAGGTCTGTTCATCGAGTTGCATTGAGTGATTATTATCTCTCATCCACCCCTATCACATTCTCTCAATATGATCATTATTGTGCCGAGACTGGAGCTAGAGAGCCTTTTGATTCAGGATGGAGACGTGGTGATAGACCAGTGATTAATGTGTCCTATTTTGATGCGATTGATTTCTGTATTTGGCTCAGTGATGAAACTGGATTTGATTTTAATTTACCAACAGAAGCAGAATGGGAATATGCTGCCCGTAGTCGAGGGAATAATGATGAATTTTCTGGTACAAACAACCCTGCTCATCTTCCTCAATATGCTTGGTTTAAGAATAATAGCAAAAGTCCACTCGAGATTCCAATTGATAAGAGACCAATAGTATTAGGATTATTTGATGAAATAGATAACATGGAACGTCAAACTCACCCTGTAGGCAGAAAAATGCCAAATGCATTGGGATTATTTGATATGAGTGGAAATGTTCGAGAATGGTGTTATGATTGGCTTGATGAAAAAAACTATTTTAATGTATCCTCACTATTAAATCCTCTTGGTCCAAAGAAAGGGGAATCCAAAATTTTAAAAGGAGGTAGTTATAACGATAGACTCAAGGAACTACTTTGCACCAGCAGAAGATCTTGTCCCCCAGAAACAAAAGTTTATTCTTTTGGTTTCCGAATTTGCAGAACACTTAAGGATGAACTGTAATACTCTATCAGCTTTAACCTCAAATATACACATTGAAATTCTTTAGTCACATTTTGAGCACAACATCAATATACCCAATAAAAACAACATGTGATACTGTTCTTAGGAACCAGCACCTATAGACCTACGAATCCAAGTCTCCCCCAGGAACTCAGATCCAAAGTTTCCTAGAATCCTCCCGACAAGTACAACGCGCTAGGAAGTCCCCCACCCACCATTCAGACAATTTCTCACCCATTTAACCCTATTGATTTTAGTGTAAATTTCCTTTTCAACTATGGAGCAAAAATGCCTCGCAGAACAAAACCAAAGATTAAACCGACCAAACGAATTGCTGCTCTATATTGCAGAGTGTCAACGTATGATCAGACGGTA
>Ga0233430_1002777_pt1 | contig 19098 bp, 25 predicted proteins | sample SI_118_April2016_2_FD_179883 | JGI IMG/M metagenome (GOLD analysis project Ga0233430, IMG submission 179883) | Seawater microbial communities from Saanich Inlet, British Columbia, Canada - SI_118_April2016_150_MG | ecosystem: Environmental > Aquatic > Marine > Inlet | place: Canada: British... | reverse complement strand
AACCTAGTCGATGCGCCGATCGATGGCGCATATCAAATTTCGGACGAAGAAGCACTGCCATACGTCTTTGATCTTTTGAAATATGAAGGCCTCTGTGTCGGCTCATCCAGTGGCATCAACATCGCCGGAGCGATCCGCATGGCGAAAGAAATGGGGCCCGGTCACACCATCGTCACACTGCTGTGTGATTCCGGTACCCGCTATCAAAGCAAATTGTTCAACCCCGTGTTCCTGAAGGAAAAAGGTCTACCTTATCCCGATTGGCTCGCATAAATACTGGTAAAATTTATTATGGAATACACTCACCCAGAAGCACTTGTTACGACAGATTGGTTGGCTGAAAATCTAGGAGCCTCCGATATTTCAATTGTCGATGCGAGCTTCCACTTACCGGCTGCACAACGTAATTCAGCTGTGGAATTTGCCGCCTGCCACATTCCGGGCGCGGTGTTTTTTGATATCGATGATATTTCTGATTCAGAAACTGATCTGCCGCATATGCTGCCAAGTGCTGAAAAATTCTCCAGCCGCATGCGTCGGCTCGGAATTGGCAGTGAGAGCCATGTGATTTGCTATGACTCGAACGGTGGGCCAGGTGCAGCCATGCGGGCTTGGTGGATGATGCGAATTTTCGGCCATGACCGCGTCTCCGTCTTAAGTGGTGGGCTGCCGAAGTGGCAAAACGAAGACCGTGCGACCGACCAAGGTGAACCGACCATTGTTGAAAAACATTTCTTTGCAAAGTTCGACCCTGCTTTGGTCTTAAGCGTCGATCAGATGCTGGCCAATCTCGACAGTCAGGAATATCAGATGGTCGATGCACGGGCACCTGGGCGTTACGCGGGCACTGATCCCGAGCCCCGCGCCGGTATGCGATCTGGTCATATCCCTGGCGCGCTCAATTTATTTTTCCCAACGCTGTTGGATAAGGACAACTTCATGGTGATGCGTTCTGCCGATGAAATAGCGAGCGTAATAGCCGAAGCCGGCATTGATCCTGAAAAGCCGCTGGTTTCCAGCTGCGGGTCGGGCGTCACTGCCGCCCCTCTCGTCTTGGCGCTCTATCTGCTCGGCTATACCCGGGCTGCCGTCTATGATGGCTCCTGGACAGAATGGGGTGGACGCCAAGACACGCCGATTGAGGTTTAGACCTCCCTTATGAGCAAAGACAAATATTCTAGCTTTCGGCCCGATACTCGCATTGTGCACACCGGCGGCGATCCAAAAGCTTTTAAAGGCGTCGTCAATCCGCCGGTCTATCGCGCCTCAACTGTGATTTTTCCGACAGTTCAGGACATGAATGAGGCGACGAAAAACCGCTTCGACACGACCTTTTACGGTGTTCATGGCACACCGACCAGCTTTGCGCTCGAAGACGCCATGGCCGATCTTGAAGGTGGTTATCGGGCAATCTCCGTCTCCTCCGGGCTCGCCGCCATTACCACTGCGTTGATAAGTTTTCTTAATGCAGGCGATCACCTTCTGATGGTAGATAGCGCTTATGGACCAGCCAGAAATTTCTGCAACACCACGCTAAAGCGCTTTGGGGTCGAGACAACTTATTACGACCCTATGATTGGCAGTGGCATTTCAGACCTTATCCGGCCAGAGACCAAAGTGATATTTACAGAATCGCCCGGCTCGTACACTTTTGAAATTCAGGACATCCCGGCCATCGCCGAAGTCGCCCACCAAAATGACATCAAAGTGATGATCGACAATACCTGGAGTGCGGGCTACTTCTTTAAGCCGTTTGAGCACGGCGTAGATATTTCGATCCAGGCAACGACCAAATACCAAGCCGGTCATGCCGATGTTATCTTGGGTCACATTATTACCAAAACCGAAGAGGATTGGCACAAAATCAAGGTCGACACAGCGACCCTCGGCCAGGCGGTTAGTCCCGATGTCAGCTATTTATGTTTGCGCGGTCTCCGCACCTTGAGTGTCCGGCTTGAGCAACACCAGGAAAGTGCCCTCGCCCTCGCCCATTGGCTGCAAGAGCGCCCTGAATTCGAGACCATCCTGCATCCGGCCTTTGCATCTTGTCCGGGTCACGAGATTTGGCTGCGCGATTTCACGGGCTCCAGCGGATTGTTCAGCGTTGTTCTCAAGGACTACACGACCGAACAGGTTAATGCGATGCTAGATGGCATGGACTATTTTGCCATGGGCTTTAGTTGGGGTGGTTTTGAAAGCCTGATGGTGGCGTCTGATCCAGCCAAAATCAGATCAGCCACGACATGGGAAGCTGCAGGACCTTTGCTACGCATCCATGCCGGCCAGGAAGATGTCGAAGATCTGATCGCCGATTTAGAGCGTGGTCTCAATCGACTGACGGGGAAAGCGTAATGCGGAAAGATGCCAAACGAAATACCCGGCTTGCCCATGACGGCTCACACCCGGAGGAGCAATTCGGTATTGTGAACCCGCCGGTCTACCGGGCATCCACGGTTGATTACGGCACTGTCGCCGAAATGCAGGCGCTGAGAGAAAACCCCTATGACAATTTTGTCTATGGGCGGGTCGGCACACCGACCTCTAAAGCTTTTGAAGAAGCCGTCGCCAATCTCGAAGGGGCCGAACGATGCGTTGCTGTCGGCTCCGGTCTTGCGGCAATCTCGGCGGCCATGCTGGCTTTTGTCGGCTCTGGCGATCATATTCTGGTTTGCGACAATGCCTATAGCCCAACTCGAAATTTGTGCGAAAATTTCATGAAACGCTACGGTGTCACGACAACCTATTATGACCCGATGATTGGCGCCGGTATTGCGGAGTTATTTCAAGACAACACCAAGGTGATTTACACCGAGTCTCCCGGCTCGCACACTTTCGAGATCCAGGATATTCCGGCAATTACCAATGCAGCGCACAAAGCAGGTGTCAAAGTTGTCATGGATAACACCTGGGGCGCTGGCTATTTCTTCAAGCCGTTTGATCATGGTGTCGATGTCTCGGTTCAGGCCGCCACCAAATATTACGTTGGTCATTCCGATGCCATGGTCGGGACAATTTCAATGTCAGGTGAGAACATTCTACCCGTTCTCGATAACGTCCGCGTGCTGGGCTACAACATCGCCCCCGACGACGCCTATCTGGCCTTGCGGGGCATGCGGACCTTAAACGTCCGTCTTAAGCGCCATGAGAAAAATGCGCTCAAAGTTGCCGAATGGCTTTCAGGCCGACCCGAGATCGACCGCGTGCTGCACCCAGCCCTGCCAAGTTGTCCGGGCCACGAATTGTGGCAACGGGACTTCACCGGCTCTAACGGCTTGTTTAGCGTAATCTTTAAGCCGACCGATCAGAGTGCCATGCACGCCTTCATAGATGGACTAGAGCTCTTTAGTTTAGGTGGCTCCTGGGGCGGCTATGAAAGTCTCGTCTTACCGACCAATGTCACCCGCACCGTGACTGAGTGGCATGAGAATCCGCAAAGCATCCGCTTTCACATCGGCCTTGAAGATCCGGATGATCTGATTGCAGATATCGAGGCAGGGTTGAAGCGGCTTAGCTCTGCCGGCTGACACTCGGCACAAGCGCGCTCATTAAAAACAGCACCAACGCAATAACGACGATGGACGGCCCGGCGGGTGTGTCATAGCCAAGCGACAACCCTAATCCGCCAATGACTGAAATCGAACCAACGACAACCGCTATAGCGGCCATTTGTTCTGGTGTTTTGGCATAATGACGGGCCGCGGAAGCGGGCACGATCAGCAAAGCTGCAATCAACAATATACCAACAACTTTCATGGCGGCGGCCACGACCAAAGCGATCAAAATCATAAATAGCAGATTTGTCTCGGTCACCTTGACGCCTTCTGCTCGGGCGAGATCTTCATGGATTGTGATTGATAACAATGGCTGCCAAATTTTGAGCAGCACCAAAATGGAAATCGCAGTGGTGCCATAAATCCAGGCAAGATCGGTCAGGGTTACCGCCAAAATATCGCCGAATAAAAAGCCAATAAGATCAAGCTGCACATTGTCCATGAAGGACACCGCGACCAAACCCACGGCGAGCGTGCCATGCGATAAAATCCCTAAGAGCGCGTCATTGCCGAGACGGGTTCGATGTTGGAGCAGAACCAAAAAAGCCGCCGCGCCGACACATATAACAATCACGCCGATGGTCAAATCTGCAATGCCCAGCATCAGCCCGAGGGCAACACCGAGCAAGGAGGTATGGGCCAAGGTATCTCCAAAAAATGCCATCCGTCGCCACAGAATAAAAGAACCTAAGGGGCCAGCGATAAACGTTACACCAAGTCCGGCAAGTAAGGCATAAAGTATGAACTCATCCATGAGAATGACCTTCGTGATCAGCCACAATATGGCCATCGACGGCATGTTCGTGGTCATGGTGATGATGATAAAGTGCCAAGCTGTCAGCCACTTGCGGGCCAAACAACGCGACGTAATTTGGATCTTTGCTCACTACTTCAGGATGGCCAACACAACAAAGATGATTATTGAGGCACAGCACCTTATCGGTCGCCGACATAACCAAATGTAAATCGTGAGACACCATCAATACACCGCAGCCTCGCTCAGCACGAATGGCAGAAATTAATTGATAAAGCTCAGCTTGACCGTTCACATCGACCGCTTGAGCAGGCTCATCCAATACCAGCAAATCGGGATCTCGCAACAAAGCACGGGCAAGCAACACGCGCTGCATTTCTCCGCCGGAAATATCATGAATTGAAGAATCGACGATCGGCAAGACACCAACCTCATCCAAGACTGAACTGCGTCTCCCCCGCTCCATCTTCCCGGCGAGACCAATAAAGCGGCGCACCGTCAAAGGAAGGTTCGGATCAACGGATAGGCTCTGTGGCATATAGCCGATCACAGTCTGTGGCCTAATATTAACCGAACCATGCGACAGTTTACGTAAACCCAGAACAGATTTAATAAGCGTCGTCTTGCCTGCTCCATTGGGACCGATCAACGTAACGATTTCGCCTTCGGAAACCGTGAGATCAACCTGATCAATGATCAAGCGCCCATCGGCCTTAACGCTCACCCCTTGTGCATCAATGAGAAAATTCGACATACTTCTAGCTCACCTGACATTCGGGACAGAGCCCAGCGGCTTCCACCGTGCGGCTCTCAATAACGAAGCCCTGGTTCGAAGCAGAATTTCGCAGCAGGCGATCTATCTTGGTTTCTTCGAGCTCCACCGCATTGCCGCAATCGGTGCAAATGAGAAACATGCCTTTGTGCTGCTGATCGGGGTCAGGATTGGGACAGCCGATATAGGCATTTTGACTTTCAATACGATGGATCAACCCCTGCTCTAACAAAAACTCGAGGGCACGATAGATCGTCGGCGGCGCCGCATTGGCGCGCTCTTGTTTCAACACTTCAAGCAGTGAATAAGCGCCGATCGGGCGATGTGAGGACCAAATGAGTTCCAGCACTCGGCGCCGAATAGATGTCAAACGTGCCCCTCGTCCAGCACACAAATCAGCGGCCCGGTCCAGCGCATCGACAATGCAAAGGCGATGATCATGATTATGCGACCATTCCGCCCCGCCTTTTTGCTTCGTTTTTTGCTTTGCTTTTCTCTGCACCATATCCAGAACTTGTCATATACGGAAATGTTATGTTATATTATTTAACACAAATGTTATATTATAACAATTATAAATTTGGCTGTGTCGTGTGACTAAATTCAGAATTTTAGTGTCGGCTCTTATCCTCCTCTTGGCGGCCCCTCCTGCGCGAGCTGATTTTACTGTCGTCACCACGATCAAGCCGCTGCATTCTATCGTAAGCGCTATCATGCAGGACATTGGCACGCCAAAATTACTTATACGGTCGGCGGGATCGCCGCATGGCTACAAACTTAAGCCCTCAGATGCGCGAATGATCCGATCAGCGAACCTTATTTTTTGGATCGGTCCGAGCTTTGAAAGCCGTTTGGCAAAAGCGATCAATCAGGTGCGGGCAAAGGCGGATGTTATCGAAGTTTCAAAAATCCCCGATTTGAAGCGCTATAAAATGCGCGGCAAACATGAAAATCACGATAGCCACAATGATCTCATTGATCCACATTTATGGCTTAGTTTTACCAACGCCCGGCACATAGCTGGGCATGTCACCCAAGAGTTAAGTCGCCTGGACAGAACCAATCGGTCCAAATATCAAATTAACTTGAACAGTTTCACGAACTCGATTACTGCGCTCAAGGCGACTTTGATGAAAAAGCTTGGTCCGGCCCATGACAAGCCCTTCCTCGTCTATCACGATGCCTTTCAATATTTTGAAAAATCGTTTGGCCTGACCAACAAGGGAGCTCTCATGGCGTCACCCGAACAACGGCCCGGAGCAAAACATATCGCAGAGCTTAGAGTTCTAGTTCGCGAACAGCACATCTCTTGCGTTTTTATCGAACCACAATTCAGCAAAAAATTAGTGCAGACGGTTATCAAAGGCACTGCCGCGCGAATTGGTGAACTTGATCCGATCGGTACAAAACTCGCGCCGGGACCAAAGCTCTATGGCGAGATGATGCGAAATCTAGCGACCTCATTTGTGGATTGTTTGATGTAACTCTTAGTCACTAAGTCTGATTTTTTTAGAAATTCCAGTGCCGAAAAGAGGTCGAAAACCACCAGAATAAAAATAACGATCGTGATAGATCTAAATTTCTGTTTTCTTTCTTCCGGCATTGGAAACTTGACAGCCTCACCTGAAAAGACGATTACCTAGAGCCATGAGTAATATTGAGAATTCAACTATAGAACAAGCACTTGCGTCCCTGACATTCAATGATGAAGGGCTAATCCCAGCGATTGCCCAGCAGTTTGACAGCGGCGAAGTGCTTATGATGGCGTGGATGAACCGCGACGCGGTCGCCGCCAGCTTGGAAGAAGGCCGCGTGGTCTATTGGTCACGCTCGAGGCAGGCTTTGTGGCGCAAAGGTGAGTCTTCCGGTCAGGTTCAAACCTTGAAAGAAATGCGCTGGGACTGTGATAGCGACACGATCTTGCTGCAGGTCGATCAGGACGGTGTCGCCTGTCACACGGGTCGGCGCAATTGCTTTTTTAATGCGGTCAGAGACGGCAAAATCGAAACCATAGCCGACGTCGAAATCGACCCCGATCAACTTTATAAGTAGGCCAGAAATGGTCGCAGTTCATTTAAAAATATGGCTCGTTGGATTACTCGTCTTCTGTGGATGGTTATTTCATGGCGAACGACCAGCAAACGCCGATGATATCCTTATATTTGCTGCGGCCAGCCTCGCCACGCCGGTACAGGAAATCGTCGATCACCAGGCAAATAATAACATCCGCGTTTCATTTGCCGCGAGTTCAACTTTGGCACGTCAAATTTCTAAAGGGGCGCCGGCAGATATCTTTATTTCAGCCAATCAAAAATGGATGGATTATTTGGCCAAGACCTCACCCGTCATTGCCGCGAGCAAACATGCCTTCTTGTCAAATTCTCTGGTTTTAATTTCACCCGCCAAATCTCGCCAGACCGTCAAAACATATTCAGCCAAATTATTAATAAATTTATTAGGAGACAGTCGCTTGGCAATCGGCGATCCGGATCATGTCCCCCTCGGCATTTACACCCGACAGGCACTGACAAATCTCAAGTTATGGAAGCCCGTTCAAAACAAACTGGCCAGGCTAAACAATGCCCGCGCCGTACTGGCCTTTGTTGAACGCGGTGCAACACCAGCAGGTATAGCTTATGGCTCGGATGCCTACCGAAATCCAAAAGTCGATGTCATCTTTCAATTTCCTTCATCGTCACACACCGCCATAACCTATTGGATGGCCCTAACGGGCAGTCGTCAAAACCCGACTGCACAACAGTTTTTCAACATACTTCTGAGCCAAAGCGCAAAAGATGTTTTCAAGCGCCATGGTTTTCTGGTGAACTAGAGAAATGTTTAGTCCAACACCGCTAGAATTAGAGGCTCTTATGTTAAGCCTCAAAGTCGCCCTTTGGAGCGTCGTAATTACGCTACCACTTGGCGTGTTAACGGCGTGGGTATTGGCGCGCAAGAATTTCTATGGCCATGCTCTGCTAAACGGCGTCGTTCATTTACCGCTGGTCCTGCCACCGGTTGTTATCGGCTTTTTTCTCCTCGCCATGTTAGGCCGACAAGGTCCTGTTGGTAGCTTTCTCCATGACGTCTTCGGCATCACAGTAGCCTTTACCTGGCAAGGTGCAGCCATCGCTTCGGCCATTATGGCTTTCCCGCTAATGGTGCGCGCCATTCGGTTATCAATTGAGAACGTAGATACCGGCCTGGAAGCCGCAGCCCGCACGTTGGGTGCCTCTCCTTTCCGTGTTTTTTATTCAATAACGCTGCCTCTGATCTCACCCGGTATATTAGCCGGTGTGGTCCTGGCCTTTGCGCGTAGTCTGGGCGAGTTCGGCGCAACCATTACATTTGTCTCAAACATTCCGGGCGAAACCCGCACACTCCCCCTCGCCATCTTCTCGCTCGTCCAGACGCCTGGCGGTGAAGCCGGCGCATTGAGGCTCGTAGTACTCTCAATCATCTTAGCTCTTGCTGCACTCTTGTTCTCGGAGTATCTCGCGCGCCGTACCAAACAACGGATTGAGGGCTAAGCGATGCTGGAATTATCTCTCAATCACCGATTTGAAGAATTTCGTATTGAACTCGAATTTCAAGCAAAAGTCGCCAGCATCACCAGCCTGTTTGGTCGCTCGGGCACTGGCAAGACATCAGTCATCAATATGATTGCCGGGTTAACGACGCCGGATTCTGGTTTTGTCAAAGTCGGCGACGATGTTCTATTTGATTCATCAAAAGGCATCAACGTGCCGCCCGAGAAACGCCGCCTTGGCTATATTTTTCAAGATAGCCGACTATTCCCCCATATGGATGTGCGGGGTAATTTGCTCTATGGCTCGAAAATGGTGCCTCCCAATGGTCAAGAAATCACGTTCGAACGAGTGGTTGATATTTTACAAATCGGCAACTTGCTCGATCGCAAGACGTCCAATCTTTCCGGCGGCGAGCGACAGCGCATTGCCATTGGCCGGGCGCTGCTCTCCCAACCACGCTTGCTGCTCATGGATGAGCCTTTGGCGTCGATTGATGCGCAGCTTCGAAGTGAGATACTCCCTTTTATCGAAGAACTCAGAGACACCTTTGGCCTAACCGTCCTTTATGTCAGCCACGCCATTGATGAAGTCATTCGCCTTGCTGACAAAATGGTGCTGCTCGATAAGGGCATTAAAGAAGCCGAGGGTGATGTTGAGGAGATTATGAGCCGCCTCGACCTCCACCCCTTAACCGGACGATTTGATGCAGGTGCGGTGCTTTCGACCAGAGTGGCGGATTATGATGAAGACTACGACCTCACCAGTCTTGCTTTTTCAGGCGGCGTGTTGCGGGTCACCGGCGTGCAACTTCAACCCAGCACCCCTGTCCGCGCCCATATCCGGGCACGTGATGTTTCACTGATGCTGGCCCGGCCCGAGGGCACCAGCATCCTCAACGTTTTCGAAGGTCAAATAATGGAAGTCGGCGATGAGGGCGGCCCTCAGCTTGATTTAAAAATTGATATCGGCTCGCCTCTGATTGCCCGGGTCACCAGAAAATCCTTCAATGATCTTGGGTTGGGTGTCGGTAAAAATGTCTTCGCCATGATCAAAGCCGTGGCAATTGATCGCCGCAGCTTGGGTGGGCAGCGCTAAAAAATTACTTTTTGGGCCCGCGCCGCTTTTTAAACATCTCACCGATGGATTGATTGAGCGGCTGAAAGCGCAGCATATCGCGCGACGCCTGCGTGACATCAAAATTCGCATTCGGTAGCTGGTAATGATCGCGCACCAATGGCCAAACGCCCTCAGCGATCACAATTGAACGAATGGGGATGGCGATTCCAATATGGCGGCAAAAATCCGCTAGCAAATTTTGTTCTTCGAGATCAGTCAACAAATCAAAGAGCCAAGATTCATTGTCTGATCTTTGATTTGTATCCGTCATCGCTCGATTACCCGTGCCACTCGCTTAAGATATCTTCGGCCGCAATACGTTTGCGTTCTTTAGGGGGTTCAGTTGCTGTACCGATAAAAATAAAGCCATAGATTTCGATATCTTCGGCATGGCCAAGTAGCTTTTTGACCTCTGTGTGATAAGCTGGCCACTCAGACAGCCACTGCGCCGAATAGCCAATCGCATGCGAGGCGTTCAGAATATTTTGACACATGGCACCGCCGGAAAGAATTTGCTCCCACAGGGGGATTTTGTGCATCTTCTCTTCATTCGGATAGCATGTAATGGCCAATACGATCGGCGCTGTCTGAGGGCGAGCTCGCCAGTATTCAATTTGCTCTTCGGTCGGATCTTCATCTTCTTTGGCAAAAAGATCGGCATAAAGATCGCCAAGCTTAGCTTGGCCCTCTTTCCGAATGATCTGGATACGCCAGGGCCCACAGCGAGAGTGATCCGGCACCCGAAGGCCGATTTCAATGATCGTATTGAGTTCATCTTCGGTCGGGCCTGGGTCGGTAAGGTTTGCCGCCACGACTGAACGCCGGCTGCGTAAAAATTCAATAATTTGGTTTTGGACGTCGTCTAACATATTTTTATCCATAAATTTCCTGGAGCTACAGAAAGCATAACCGAATATAGAAAATGATAAAGGCTCTGCTTCCACATAATGAAAAATCTCTAGAATCCCAAAAACACTTGTTGTATTAGATGTTTTTCATATACTTTTCCGAACAATTAAAAGTTCAAGGGTACAATTTTTATGCCTTACTTGTTAGAAATTGACCAAGACGTAAATTGTGCTTTTATTAAGCACGAGGCGCCGTTTGATCTTACCAATTTAGCTTTGTCAGGCGATGAAAGATTAGCCCATCCCGGCTTTCGAAGAAAAATGAATTTTCTACACGATTTTACAGATCTGATTATTCCGGCTGAGATCGAGTTCAAAACAATCGCCGATGAATCAAAACGCATTATTCGAGAATACAATTTGCAATTTGGTGAGTGCAAAGGAGCGCTGGTAACCGGTGATGCGCAGAGTTATGCCAAAATGCACCAATTCATCTAAGCTGGCAGATTTTCCAATAACCCAGTGGAGCGAAAGTTATTCCAGGACCTTGAAACGGCGATGAGTTGGCTGGATATACCCGAAAGTTACGAAATTAAATATAGAGATTAACTCTCAACCACCTGGTAATTTTCGAATTTTCTTGTTTACGGCGCATCCTTAATCCCGCATGATTTTGTCAGCGCATTAAAATTTGCGCCTAAGTTTAGGAAACAAAAATGGGGAGAATTCATTTGACCAAGGTAATTAAAATAACTGTCGGACTTGCCGCAGTGGCAATTTTGGCGACAACGACTTTCACGGCGCCTTCAGAGGCCCAATACTACAAAGGTAAAACCATCGAAGTTATTGTTGGCTTTTCAGCTGGCGGAACCGATTCTGCGGCGCGCATAATTGCCAGTCGCCTGTCGAAATATATTCCTGGCAATCCGAGCGTTGTGGTGAAAAACATGCCCGGTGGTGGTAGTTTGAAAGCACAGAACTTCCTCTTTGAGCGTGCCAAGCCGAACGGTCAGACAATCGGTTTCAATCCCTTTCAAATTTTGGCGCAGGTAACGGGGCGTAAGGGCGTACGCTTTAGCTATCCGGATTTCACCTTTATTGCCGGCGTCAAAGGCCCAGCCTCAATCGTGGTAATTCGCAACGATATTGTTGCCGGCGGTTATAAGAAGCCTTCCGACATTAAGAATATAAACAAGAAGCTCAGCTATACCGGCCGCAATCCATTGCACTCGATTGATATGGTTTCGACAGCTGCATTTGACCTACTCGGCATGAAACATACTTACGTTCCTGGTTTCCGTGGCAGTGCCTCAATCACGACGTCGCTTGCCCAAAACGAAACCAATATAACCGGTGCCGGTTCCGTACATTGGCTGAAACATTTGATCCCACGTCTTGTTGATAAAGGGCAGCTTTCGAGCTTATTCCAATTCGGCGCCTTCCAGCCAGACGGTACGATCAAACGCGACCCAGCCTATCCTGGCATGCCTTTCTTTGAGGAATTTTATGCGAAGGCTCTTGGTGGCAAGCCATCTGGCGAGCTTTACAGAGCATACAAGTTTGCTGAGAAAATGCGGGGCACGGCCAACTGGCTTGTACTTGGCCCACCAAAAATGAACCAAGAGGCAGCCAAGATCCTACGCGTTGCGTATGGTAAAGCGATGAGGGATCCGGCGACCATTGCGGCAGCCAAAAAAGCTGTCTTAAATCCTTATCTTCATGTTGGATTTGAACGGGCTTCCAAGGTGATGGACGATCTGCGAAATGCAGATCCAAAAATTGTGAAATTCTGGAAAGCGCGTGTCGCCGCCCAATCAGGTGGTGTGAAGCGTAATAAGAAGAAAAAATAGTCGAAGACAGCCTATGTTAAAAATGCCGGTATCTTTTTAAAGGTGCCGGCGTTTTTTTGTCTACAGCTTACCGTGACACTGCTTATAGCGTTTTCCAGAGCCACACGGGCACGGCGCATTCCGGGGCACTGTATTATCCCAAAACTCTGGCGCGTCCACTGAACCTTTCTCCCCAAGGGCTTCGAGACAGTTGCACGTTCCCATTTGATGCCCGCACGGTAGATAGGCAAATTTCGATTGCCCGCCGATGGTCTGTTTTAAGGCTTCCCAATGTTCGAGCTTATCGGTACCGACGGTAAAACTGAGCATGACGCGGGGCCGATCAGTCTGCTCGTAGGGCTGGGTCGAGTGATGGAAATGGTCGCCAAATATCACGCCTTCTCCGAGTTTGTAATTGTAGATTTGTGTGCCGTCATTTTGATCTTTATACAGCAAATTGCCATGCCCGGGATGTGGCTCAAACAAGGGGGCGATGAAGGTGTAGGCATTCGCGTCGGGCGCATAATCCATGTGCCAGGAAGAATTTGGGGCGCGATCTCCAACCACAAAAAAGCCGCAATAAAATTGAAGATCATTGTCAAAATCGACGAGATTTTTAACTTCATCGACGATACCCAACCCGAGAAAGAATCTTTTGAATTGGTCATAGGTTGCTTGATTATTGTTTGAGACCCAAAATAGAGGATCTTCCCCATAGGAGGTGTAAAAATACTGGTGATCCCCTTCACCGAACTCTCCTGAGCGTTGTTTACCACCTTCAAATATTGCGGCATGCTCAGGTGCGGCTAGCCCTGGAACGACGTAATTCAGATAAGCCTCTTGAATTTCGCTCAACAAATCTTGGTCAAACGATAGCGTAAAGGCATTGGCGTTGGGTTCAACCCTCGCAAGTCGCATCTTTGTTCCTTAAGAATTATAAGGCTGGGAATAAAACTCCCCTGCCCTTCGAACTTTCTATTCTAAAGGAAGTATCTCAGATGACAATTACCCATAGATAAAGAATGCCTTTAACCTGAGTTTGCTAGTGCGACATTATTGCAATAAAAGATTAGCCCCATGTAGTCCAAATAAATCAATGGAAGAAGTTTAATATGGCTCGAAGAGAACCCCGGGAACTAACGGTAATTGGATCAAAGCGAATTACTACAAACATGCACAGGGTTACGCTTGGTGGAAAGGGAATGCGTGATTTTCCAGAAGATCACGAAGGTGGCTATGTCAAATTGAATTTCCCCCAACCCGATAGCGAACGCCCAGTTACGAGAACCTACTCGATATGCATTCAACGTGAAAATGAGATCGATATTGATTTTGTGTTGCATGGTGATGGGGGGCCGGCTTCACGCTGGGCCGTTGATTGTCGGGATGGTGAAACCATAATGGTAGGAGGTCCCGGGCCCAAAACTTTAGTTGACGACCAAGCGGACTGGGTTTTGCTTGCTGGAGACATGACGGCATTACCGGCGATTAGCGTAAATATCGAGCAATTACCCGCTGAAGCCATTGGATATGTGGTGATTGAAGTAATTGATGAGGTGGATATTCAGCCGCTATCGACGTCCGTTGGCATTGAAGTTAAATGGCTCATTAATCCTAAGCCTGGTGAGGACGCTAATCTGCTTAGCGATTACGTCAGAAGCCTTCCTTGGCTTGAGGGGCAACCGTCAGTTTGGGTTGCTTGTGAATTTAACTGTATGCGTAATTTGCGTGACTACTTACGTACCGAACGGCAACTCAGCAGGGACAACTTGTACATTTCTAGCTATTGGAAACACGGTAGCACCGAAGACTCGCACCGGAATGCAAAACGTGAAGATGCTAAAGCCTTAGTATAAAGCCCCACGCAAGGCTCCAGCCAATGATCCAATTGCGGCGTAAGTCATTGAAAAAATTGGTGACCCCGGCAGGGCTCGAACCTGCGACATTCGGTTTAGAAACAGACTCACTGGTCTGAAATACGCTAGAATTCTGCGGGTTATCGTGGTGTAAATTCATTTTGCAAACGTAGTGTAAATGAAAAACTGGTGCAAACTCTACTTATTATTCTACCTGTGCTAAAAATATCCTCTAGTCCCTGTATACTAATAATGTAACCAAAATTTCGGAGGCTGTAATGGCACTAATTGCGATGGCATTTTTTGGCATACTTGTTTTTGCTGCTGACAAACCAACTAAATTAATGAGTGAAGGAACATACACTGTAGACCAAATAAACAAACGAACAGTTAGGCAGGTGGTTCTTTATTCCTATACTTGAGCCATATCCAAAACATCATTGGCAATGCAATGCAGCCAACAATTAAAAATGTACCCAAGATAGAACCGTTAAGAACTAGGGTAACATCAACATCAACTAGGGGATTTTCTAACATTAGGCGGACTCCTGTTAAGAAAAAAATTCCTTTAACAAGAACGCTTCGCTTTATGGACCGATTCTTTTCTAACCGTCAAGAGACAAACTTTTCACACCCCTGTAGTACTTGGGGATAACTGGAAGAAAAAAGGCTAATAAACCATCTTGACGATTAATTATTCTTTCAAATCAAACACATATCATAAACAGTCATTAACAGTTTATGTGGTAAAATTTATTAGAATTTAACCTGAAAATTGACGTGTATGAATAATTAATCACTTTTGGATTTGTTTTTCTTCTCACTATTTTTTTGAACTCGATCAGACGCAGCTTTCCCTAATCCAGCACCAAAGGCTTTGGCAAATGCAGTACCAAAGACAGCTATGACAGCTATTAGCGCAATCGCTATGATTTCAAAAAAACCTAAAATGGAAACGGACTCCTTCATTGGGGTGAAGTAAGTCCGCTCTGCTTTTATGGCATGACTAAATTTTAGATACAATACTATTTGAGTCTAGACTCACGACTTCGTGAACGAGTAAATAATTCTCAATTCCGAATTGAAATTTGACGTGTATGGAAAAGAGTACTTATTACTCCACCTAGCAAAAGCCCCGCCATACTTTCAAGGGAAGTAATTAAAACAAACAAGGAAAGTAAAATGAACTTCGATACACAAGTGATCAACAAAGCGATCACAGACACCAAAACAAACCGGCAATCACGTAATGCCGGCCAAAAATGAAGTCAATCTAAAGGAAGCAGACAACAAAAAAACAAGCAACTACAATGAGTTACTAGGTTAAAAATGGTGACCCCGGCAGGGCTCGAACCTGCGACATTCGGTTTAGAAAACCGATGCTCTATCCAGCTGAGCTACGGGGCCTATATTTGGACCTAATATAATTTCGGCCTATTTTATTCTATCGAACCTAAAATTATCAGCATAGGCCTTAGGACGCTGCTGGCGCTTTTTAGGTTCTCGAACGTCGTACGGGATACCATTGCGCTCGGCGTAAGCGATTGCTTCTTCTTTCGACTGAAATTTAAGCTTCACCTGGCCCCGCATATCGCCCGAGCCGACCCACCCCATCAGCGCATCGTTTTGCTTAGCCTGTTCGGGCTCGTACTCAACAATCCATCGACGTGTGTTGGCCTGACCGGATTGCAGGGCATTTTTAGCAGGCTGATAAATTCTGGCTTCCATCGTAATAATCCTTTTCCTACGCCCCCTATTTCTTTTGGGAACGGTGCGGCATTATAATAACAACTATGCGGCTAGATTAAAATGGAGATTTACGGAGTTGTAATATTCGCTGTAGTGGTCGGGGAGAAAGGATTCGAACCTTCGACCCCCTGGTCCCAAACCAGGTGCGCTACCAGACTGCGCCACTCCCCGACAATAACAGGAAGCGGGGTTTTGCCCGTTCAGGGCGGCTCTGTCAATATCGAAATAGCGAAAACACAGATATAGACTTATAAATGTAATCTTTTCTCAGCTACTCGAGTTTTTCATGACCCGCCGCCGTACCTTCACCATTGGTCCGCAACAAATTACAGACAGATGGCGGCCCATCTCAACTCGAATTAGGTCTAAACGGTGCCCGGCGGTAGATGGTCACCACCGCCGGGCCTATTTAGACCTAGCCAGAGGCGTTATTTAAATGATTTTTTATAGGTAACAGTAGGCGTTTTATGTTTGGAACTGTAACCAACACCAACGCCATCCGATTTACGCATTTTTCGCACTTTACTATCAAATCTCTGATAAGTGGATTTGGGTTTAGGGGGCGCCTTATAATTTTGCAGCCTTTGGCTATCTGATTGTGGTTTCGTATTATATTTCGGGGCTAGATCCCTCAATTTGATTTTCCGATCTGCCGCATCAGCCGAAAGACCCATTCCGAAAATTCCAACAGCAACGACAAGCCCAAATAAACCGATAATAATTTTTTTCAACGGTACCTCCTGCATTTGGTGAAAAAGATAACTTTGATTTAACAATACTTTTATTTGTATATTATTATTAAATACAATTTTAACTTGCTATCCACGGATTGTCTATCGAAAACTAATGCAGGCTAAGTGCTAAGCATTTAATATAGATACTTACCTTGGATTATATATTCAATAATAGGATTAATTGACTGGATTTTGGATGAGCGACGCCTTTAAAGATTTTCTCAGCGCCATGAGCGACTATGAATTAAACGCCCTTGATCCTTCAAACTTGGACGAAGCAGCACGCGAGTCGCTGGCGATCGAAATTGCCAACCGCAAACGGGCAAGTGAAACCCGAGAGATCGAAGAAGCCATTGAGCGCGGCTCCTCGGTACAGCAGGGGAACAGAGCGCCCAAGAAATTTCTTTATATCGTCATCGGCATTATTGCAGCGATCTTGTTCTGGTTTTTTAATTAGTATAGTAGATACACGTTATGTTAGTATTATTATTGACAGCTACAAACAATATTGACATTATTACTCCTGGGATTTAACCCAAATTTTAAGGTAATATTTTTAATAATAAGCATAATATTTTTGGGAAATTGCGCGCCCCTACAGCAACAATATGGCACAGGGCCAATTAAACTTCTCCCTTATGTTCAACAACAGTTTGAGAAGTATAAAGCTCTTGATCAGCCCGAGTTTTTTGCTGTTTCCTCAGATGGTTATTTCTCCGGATATTCTCATTGCAGAAGTGGTGTTTGCAACGATTGGGAATACGGAGTTCGAATCGCAATAATTAGCTGTGAAAGAAGAGCTGATACGCCATGTAAGATTTACGCCAAAGGAAGAGAAATCGTTTGGAACAAAAATTAGGAATATTTACCAATGAAAATTGATTTAAAAATACTAGCTGTACTCATACTCCCATTCTTTCTAGCCGCTTGCCCGACAAATCAAGATTATTTTGGCACCGGCCCGCTAACTCTCTCCCCTGTACTTGATGCGGGTTTTGAGAGATACAAAAAAGCGGGGATTAATGCCGGGTACTTCGCCGTCACGGAAAATGTTAGAGGATACGGCTACTCATATTGCTCCGCCGGCCAGTGCGGCGGAAACTCAATGATGGTTGCATAGATTCATGCCAAAGCCGCTCAAAAGGGCGCGAATGCAGAATTTATGCAGAAGGCTCGACAGTTGTCTGGGATAAATCGAAACCGGCGGGAAATAATCCGTAAGAAATTACCCCTTCCCGCCGATCTTTAAACTAGGACTAAGCAGCACGCGAGTTGCTGGCCATCGAAGGGGCCAACTGCAGCCGGGCCAGTGAAACCCGAGAGATCGACGAAGCTATCTAACGTGGCTCATCGGTCCAACAAGGGAATGCGGCGCCTAAGATATTTTTATATGTGATCATCGGCATTTTAACCGCTGTCTTATTTTGCTTCTTTACTTAGTGCGCCAATTATTGCGCTAAGACTTCTTATCTTTGACCTTCAGCAACGCACCGCCATATTCTGTATGTTCGGTCAGCGGGTAGCCGGCATTGGTTGGAATGCGGAAGGTGACATCGCCGTCATTGTCTGTGATATTGGGCTCAATTGTGATGACTTCATTTGCCAGAGTATTCTCCGCGAGCGCCTTGACGGTTGAATGAAGGGCAAGCTTTCGCAAATTTGCGCGCGTTGCAAACACAACTATTTTTCGGCCGGCATCCCCATCGTCTAGGGCATCCGAGGGCGTTGTCCACAGAGATTCTGTTGATTCGATTCCATCATGCAAAGCCGCCTGGTCAGCAGAGACTCCGGCTAAGAAGAAATAAGTATCGAAGCGCCGGGGGAAAAAAGTGGGGGTTATCCAATGCGCAAACAGGGTCATCTTATCGCAGGCCAGGGTTAGGCTCTCTTTTTGAACGATTTCCAGTAGGCCAATGTCGCCTTTATGCAACGCCTCGCGGTAGGTCTGTACTATGGTATTATTGCGCTCGTCGCTCAAATCTTCACCAGAGGCCGTGTCTCTCGCGAGCATTACGCTGGCTTCCTCAAAGGTTTCTCGAATACCACAGATTCGAAAGGCAAGTTCTTCATCTGTGAAAGCCCCATCCGGGCCCTGCTGAGAGCGGCACGTTGCGAGTAAGGCTTCATCGCTGTCTTGCGGATCGAGTTTACCGCCCGGAAAGACCAATGCACCCGCGGCAAAATTACTTTTTGGGTGGCGCGCAACCATAAACACTTCGAAGTCATCGGCGATATCGCGGACCAGCAATACAGTGGTCGCGGGAACAATGGGAGTCTCGGAGTCTGACATTATCTATTCCTGTCGGGAAAAATTGAAATTATTCGGCGAGTTGAATCTGTTGTGGATTATTACGGGTGAAGG
>Ga0233430_1002773_pt1 | contig 19113 bp, 19 predicted proteins | sample SI_118_April2016_2_FD_179883 | JGI IMG/M metagenome (GOLD analysis project Ga0233430, IMG submission 179883) | Seawater microbial communities from Saanich Inlet, British Columbia, Canada - SI_118_April2016_150_MG | ecosystem: Environmental > Aquatic > Marine > Inlet | place: Canada: British... | reverse complement strand
CGTCACAACATAAACACCCTGGCGCGGGGTGGAGCAGTCCGGTAGCTCGTCAGGCTCATAACCTGAAGGTCGTAGGTTCAAATCCTACCCCCGCAACCAATAAAACAGCCCCCCAAGCGGGGGCTTTTTTATTGGTTAGGGTGGCTCGGATGGTGAACCTGGCAAAACAGACTAACAGACTGTTTTGCAAAGGTTCTGCACGAGGCGCGCAGCGCCGAAGTGGACGGAGCGCAGCGACGACAAATCCTACCCCCGCAACCATCAAGAACGTACCGCCGTCTCCGCAAGGGGCGGCGGTTCTTATTTGGTGCACGAAATCCAATATCGCCGCCAGGGCGCCAACGAGAACGACGTCGCACTCACCACGCTTCTCTCCCGGATGAACCTCAATGCGTTCGATGAGCGTGCGGATGATCGTGAACGCTTCGGTGCGCGCGTTGTCGTCTGATAGGAGATCACGAAGTGCCGCCACCTTGCGGCGATAAAGTTCGAGAAGATTGGGGAGAATCTCGACTTCGTCCTCGGGAAGCCTCATTTTCAGTTCGGCTTCGATCTCGGCCTTCCGGTGCTCCAAATCGGTCAGTTCGGGACCGACAGACCCCGGGTCACCGGTTCCGCCGACGATGAACTCGAGACATCATTTGATGCCTCGTTCGACTTTTTGCATATCTTTGAGAAGGGCGCGTTCGTGGCCATATCGTTGTTTGCGAAGCCGTGAGACCTCTGTCCTGAACTCTTCGACAAAGATGCCCACGAGATCCTCATTACCGACCAAGATCTCTTCCAGTCCATTGAGTACGCGGTCTTCAAGTTCGTGGGCGGCGATGCCGCGATCACTGTTGCAGGTTCCCTTCTCGCGCCGGGCTGAACAGTAATATCGATCCCGCTTTGCGATGGTCATGCCGCCACCGCAGACGCCGCACTTGATGAGGCCGCTTAGAAGGCGCTTTTTGGTCTGGCGCTTGTTGCCAGCATGTGATGTGTATCGCGCTTTGATGGTCTGGACGGCGTTCCAGGAGTCTTCGTCGATGATGCGTAAATGCGGCACGTCCTTCACGACCCACTCGTGTTCCGGATTGAGGCGGGAGATCCGTTTGCCCGTGTCCGGGTCTTTGACGAACCGTTGCCGATTATAGGTGATGCGACCGAGGTAAAGCTCGTTGTTGAGAATGCCGTTGCGGCGCTGGCGGCTGCCATTGATGGTAGAGGCATTCCATTGTCCACCACGCGGGCTGGGGACGCGTTCGGCGTTGAGGCGACCAGCAATATGGCGGGGCGCCATGCCTTGTGCATATTCCGTGAAGATTCGCCTGACGATCACGGCTTCATCAGGGTCGATCTCACGCTCGCCCGTGGAGGCGGTGCCATCGTCAAGAATGCAGCGAATGATCCGGTACCCATAGCTGTTGCCGCCCGGAATTTTACCTGCTTCGACCCGACCACGTTGACCACGCCGGGTCTTGGCGGCGAGGTCCTTGAGGAAGAGCGCATTCATGGTCCCCTTGAGACCGACATGCAGCTCGTTGATTTCGCCTTCTGACAGGGTGACGATGCGAACATCTGCGTGGCTCAGGCGCTTGTAGATGGCGGCAATGTCTTCCTGATCGCGGCTGATGCGATCGAGCGCTTCGGCGATCAGCACATCGCACTCGCCCCGTTTGGCGGCATCCAAAAGAGAAAGCATACCGGGGCGGTTGCTTAAGTTGCCGCCACTGATGGCGTAATCGGTAAAGATGTCACCCACGGTGAAGCCATCGGTCTCGGCCCGCTCTCGGCACAGACGGACCTGATCATCAATCGAGGCCTCGGACTGCAGGTCCGACGAATACCGGGCATAGATGGCGGCGCGGGTCATGGCGGGCCTCTTTCAATCGCCCCGAAGGGTTCCAATGGTGTCCTGGTAGCGGCGGGCTGCGTCCAGACTGCTAGCCTGGTTGTAGTACCGCTCGGCGGTATCGGCGCGGGCATGACCCAAGATCGGCATAATGATGCCGACATGGGCCGGGTCCGCGGTCGCGATCGAGGTTGCCGCGCAATCGCGGAAGAGGTGCGGGTTAACGGAGAAGCCGAAGCGTTCGCGGGTCCGGCGGCAGATGTGCTCGCGAATATGGGAACGCCCCAGTGCCGTGCCGTGCTCGGAGATCCAGAGCGCCTTGCCTGGGCATCTGCGCCAATGGCGTCCCCGTCTCGACAACAGGCGGGGCCGGTAGAGGTCGAGATATTCACTGATCGGTTCGGTCAAGTTGGTGGGCAGAGTGAACTCGAGCGGGCGACGGTTCTTGACCTCGGCGGCCGGAAAGACGAGCCAGAAGGCGTCTCCTTCCCGGAGAAGATGACGGTCAATCTCGATGGAGCTTAGATTGCCGATGCGGATCGGCCGGACGGCCAGGAGGGCGATCATCAATCCATCGCGATAGAGACCGGCCCCCTTGAGTGGCGTGGGACTTGCCGGCGCGATCTCCATCAATCGCCGGCCGAGGGCGTAAAGATCGCGGATCGGCACGATGCGCGAACGCTTGTCCGAGATCGGCTTGGCGGTTCGCTTCAAATGGGCGATCGCCGTTCGTAGGAACGGAAACACCCGCTCTGGGGCCAAGGCGCGGGCGACGGTTAAGTGGCTGATCAAATAGTTGTGCACGGTAATAGGCGCCAGCTTCGAAGAGAGACGTTCGACGAAGGCACGCAAGCTTTCACGGTCGAGGTTATCCAGACCGCTACGGAGATTAGCCATGTGGAATTGGGTCGAGAGGAAGCCGAGCCAGCGGCCGTAGGCGGACTCGAAGGCCTGAATGCTGGCGGCTGGGTATTTTGAAAGTCGACCACCCTCATCGAGCCAGCCGACGGGCCGCGTGGCTTCGTGCCAAGCCGCCTGATCACACGCCGGCCAGTCGGGAACGCGCAAGATGGGAAGATCGAGCTTGCGTCGGGTGACGATCATGTCAGCGTCTCCCCTTATTTGCGGGAGCATCCCGGAAGCCATCGATCACCTGACCATACCGGCTCATGGCTTCGTTCTGCTCGAAGGACGCGTAGAATTCGATCGTCGTCTGGATGTTATTGTGACCGAGCAGTTGGCGAACGGATTCGTATTGGCCCGGGTTGATCTTGAGAAATAGAAGGGCACCGATATGGCGGAACAGATGGGGGTTCACACGGAGACCAACCTCTTTGTAAACGGCGTCGGTGATGTTGCGGCGAAGCGCCGTATCGTGCTTGGGCGCGCCGGACCGGCCGGGGAACAGCAACGACGAAGGATGGCCGTTGGTGAGCAGGGGTTGATAGATCTGCATGTAGGTCTCGATCAATTCCATGACCCGGGGCGGGATGGGGAATTCGAGGTCCACGTCGTTCTTGACCTCGGCGGCGGGAATGACCAGTTGGAACTGCCGATCGTCGACCGAGAAGGCGTGCCGGAAATGCCTTTGCCGATCAAGGCACCGGAGATTGTTGAGGCGCAAGGGGGCAACGCTTAAAAGCGCGATGGCGACGGCGGTTTGCACCTTGAGGGCCGATCGCGTATCGACGGGCCGCCGACGGGCGTCTTCCATAATCTTGTCAGGGAGATTGAGAAACGTGCGGATGACGTCATCCGACGTGAACTGGCGCAACCGGTCCCGGTTTTTCTCGGTCATGCCGTGCCGGTTTATCTTCAACTTGCGAGTCCATGCCCCGATCTGCCGGATGCTGTCTTCGGGAAGTGACGCCCAGTGTCGGGCTATGGCGAGTGCCAGCAAAAGCATGTCGGAGACGTGCTGGTTGGGCTCGCCGTCATTGCGATCCATCAAAAAATGGAGGCCGCGCTTCAGGTTCTCCGGGCTCACCAGGTCGGCAAGGCTTTTCAGGTTGGAGGGATCGACCTTGGAGAGGATCTCTGCCGAGGCTAGGCGGCGCAGCATGCGATCGCGTTGAATTGCTGTTGCGGGGCGAACCAGCTGGGGCGGGGTATTGTCGGCGAAGGGATCGGGGTGCAGCGAGGCTTTTTTGAAGGCTTGGGCATCGGCGGACAGGGCCTGTGGCAGTTGCTCCCAGGAAAACGTATATGAGTTCTTGACGGTCCGTGTCGCGAGTCGGGGAACGGCAGCGGATGGGTCGGTGGCGACGAACCGGTTCCAGATGCGGATCACGTCCTTGACGGTTCGATCCGGCGTTTTGCTCAGTTGGTTGAGATCGAGATAATCAAAGAACCGTTGAACGATCTCATCACCGACGTCCCCTGGTGAAACCTGCAGGCTGCAACAGAAACGTCCAAACCGGCGCAAGGTGGATCGTCGCGCGGCGTCGGGGGCCATCACCGCGACGGCCTCCCAAGCTTCCGTCAAGGGAACCCGCTCCGGGGAAACATTGACCGATAGCCCAGACAATCGGATGGCGCGGTTGGTGCCGGAACGCACGTTGCGCCAGCGGGTCGACGATAACCCCAGAGCGCCGGGTGAGGCGTTGGCGATCAGGCGGCGCAAGGTAGGCGCATGGATGGAAACGAGCCCGAGATCGCGATCCAAAACCCGGCCGAGGGTTCGAACGGCCGAAGCCATGTTGCGGTGAGCCTGCTTGGAGACTGACAGTGACGGGAGCAGCGCAAGGACATCGTTCAAGGTCGGGCCGGCACTGTCGGTGCCGGGATCTTGCGATAATGATGGCCGTATGATGGACATGAGTACCCTCGTGATGACACCAGAGGACTATAGTATAAAATAATTAAACCGAAAGTAATGGAATACCACGCATTCAATTAAACGAACGTAATTATTTAACAAGAAAATACAAAATATTTATATATTAAAGATGATCAACGTAAATCAAAGATGATTTCTAACAATTACATTATTATCGGTTTTGCGAGAGAAGCCGGTTTAGGTCCGTCTCCGAAATTCGGATCGAACGGCCGAGGCGGTGAACCGAAAGAGAGCCCGCGTCGATCCAGCGCCGTACTGTCTTTGTGCTGACTTTGAGATGATCCGCAGCCTCGGTGACCGTATACAGGGTGGGAAGAGATCGGGTCGTGGAATTAGATGCGCTCATTGGGGTCGCTCCGGTTCCTGTTGGGCGACATATTCCGCCGCGGCTTGCCGGGCCAGTAGGTGGGCGAGGGAATGGAGGGCAGAGCTAGCAACGTTTGCCGAATTGTTCGACGCCGCGTAACCCTCCCGCTCCGCTTCCGAAGATAGCGGTGGTTTGCGCTGTACGGGGTGCTCGACTTTCGGCATCTACGCTCGTTCCAAGGGCCAACTGGCGATGAAAATTCGAGCGGAGCATTACAGAATGACGGACGTGCGTTAGGTCCCGAAAAACGGGCAGAAGCGGGGAGTTATGGGACCTTGCGAAAGGTCATGATTCGTCTTCAGGGACTTCGGCCTCGCTGTCCTTGAGGCGTTTCCAACGCTTGGCGATGGCCGTTGGCGAGGCTTCGGTTTTAGGCAGGAAAGAGCTGATAGTGGCAACGACGAATTGGATGAATAGAGACTTTCGCGAATGGGGCAGATCGTAACTATCGACATCTTGCCCGGTGACCTCGATAAATAGAGTGGCGAGCTCAATGAGGGCCGTGTCCTGGAGGGTCTTTCGTGGGGCGCCCTCGTGGTTACACATAATGTGAAAAACCTTTGCCGTGTTAGCCGCCGCGCGGAGAGCCGCGAGGGACTTCATGGTGTCTGCCAAATGTGCTGAGCCGTAGGCGTCGCGGTCTCGCAATCGCGCCCCCAGCTCTGCACGCACTTCCGATCCGTCCACGAGCTTCAGGAGCTTGTCGGTGGTACCGGCTATTTCTCCGAATGTGGCAGCCAGTTCGCCCTCGGATTGCCGGAGCGTGGCGAATTCGTGGAAGGCCGTGGTAAAGGGGTCCTTGCTTCCGGGCAGTCCGAGGGCCGCTATCAGATCATCGAGACGGCTTCGTAATAATTCCGCGTCCATGGAAGGAGCTTCGCGAACCCGCTTGATGATACCCCAGATCGTCCCGAACTCGTCCGCAGAGTAATTGTAGATGACGTTCATGTGACCGTGGGTGATTGTTGGGAAATGTAGAAAGACGCCCAGTCAGCGCTAGTATCAGCTTCGAGGCATCCGCCCCGAAACGCAAGCCATTGCTTTATAGATATATCCGATTCACAAAATCGGCGGGGAAGACTTCGTAGACAACCGCGCTCCTGGCCAATGAATAAAGGCGCGGAAGAGCTTGACCAGATTGACGGAATTAGACAACTGTGTGACGTCAGCGCCTATGGAACAGATTGAGTTAATTGCGTAGTGGAGATGCGGTCATCGGGCTGAGTCGCTGCCATAGTTGCAGTCGTTGAAAAAAGCCCAAAGGAGATGACAATGGCAAAACTCAAGAGCGTAGAGTCGCTACAGAGATTTTCCTCGATCCACTCCTTAGTCCAGAATCATTTCAATCAAGAACGTCATTTAATCAACCGTAACCGATTCAAGCTCTATCGTGTTGCCGCCTTGGAAGAGTGGCGGCAACTTGCTGCCTAAATATCGAAGGTTTCCCGTATTCGCCGCCTGGCGAGATTTCCGCTGACAATGTCAATGTTTGTCAACCGCGGTGGTCCATGTCGTCGGAATAGTCGTAAATCCGCTGGATCTTAGGGGCGGATCGACCGCCGGGTTCGTACTCGGCGCTGAGCCAGACATCGAGTAGAGATTTTGCCGTTTCCGCACCCATCACTTGGGCACCGAAGGTCATGATGTTGGCGTTGTTGCTTCTGACCGACCGGTCCACGGAATAGACGTCGGTGGCAACCACCGCGTAGGCACCTTTTACCTTGTTGGCGGCGAGGCTGACGCCGATGCCGGTTCCACACAGCAGCACGCCCCGGTCGAATGTGCCGGACGCAACGGCCTCAGCGACCCGAATGGCGACATTGGCATATATTGGGTCGTCGCTGCCGAAATCGTCGACCTGATGGCCTAACGTTTTGATGTGCGCGATTAGGGCGTTTTTCAAGTCGAGGGCGTTTGGATCGCCGCCTATTGCCAGTCTTTTCATTGACTGTTTTCCTTTCAAGTTTTAACAGGCGCCGATCAACTGCCGTTCCGCCAAACCAAGGATTTCCAGGAACCCGTCGCAAGACAACGCGGCACGGCCAATGAACAGGCCGTTGACTTCGGACTCCCGAAAAACCGCGACGGCGTTTTGCGCATTGATGCTTCCGCCGTAAAGAAGGGGGATTCCGTCAGCCGTTTCGGGTTTGAACACTTCCGAAACACGTTGCCTGATCGCGGCAAGCATTTGGTTGGTATCGTTCGGGCTTGCCGGAACAGCTCCTTCTCCGATCGCCCACACCGGTTCATAGGCGACAACACAACGAAGCGCTTCCGTGGTAGAAAGCCCGTGCAGGGCAATTACAACCTGCCGGTTGACCGTATCGACCGCGACGCCGTGCTCCCGTTCCTCGGTGGTCTCACCGACACAAATTAGTGGACGAAGACCGCTTCTCAGCGCCGCTCTTACCTTTAGGCGCACGGTTAAATCTGTTTCGCCAAATAGGTGGCGACGTTCGGAATGGCCGATCTCGACAATTTTGGCACCGCAGTCGGCGACCATTCGGCATGAAATTTCACCGGTAAACGCGCCGGAATCTTCCCAATGGGCATTCTGCGCGCCGACCATTGCGGGCGATCCTTCCAGTTCTTCGCAGACGGCCGCGAGAGCGGTGAACGGAGGGATAACGAAAATTTTCGATGCCGGATTAGAGTCGGAAATAAAGGTCCGCAAACGCCGCGCGAATTCACGTGCGTCGCCGAGAGTCATGTTCATCTTCCAACCGGTGCCGATCCACGGCCCCCCGTTACCCGAGTTGGCCATCGCGACCGCCCCCCATTGCCCGACTTTTTTTGATCGCGCGGTCCATCAATCCGCGACTCCCCGGCGTCGCGCCGTGCGTGTGGCGGATGCGATGTGTCGTGTTGCGCCGGTGCATCGGTCAATCATTGTTGAGGTACCTGTAGTTGACGCCTGCATCACTGAGAAGGGAGAGGTGTTCGGGGGACATGTCGCCAGAGATCAGTACGTGGTCGAACTCCCTCAGGTCGGCGATATAGTGAAGGGCCGTGCCGGAGAATTTCGAGGCGTCCGCCAGAAGGATCCGCGTCTTTGATATTTTCAACATTGCGCGTTTGGCGCGGACCACCTCTTCTTCCTGGGAATGAATGCTGGTGCCGTGAACCGTTGTCGTCGACATGATCGCCGTATCGACACGGAAGGATTCAAGCATCTGTTCACAGGCCAAGCCGAAAAAGCCGTTGAATTGACGGTTGAATGACCCGCCAATGCCGACGAGGTTGATGTTGTCGAATTCTTTCAGCCTGGCGATCGCGGCGACCGAATTCGTCAGCACGGTCAGCGGTTCGAGTTGCTCTATGAACTCCAGGACATTGAAGGTTGTTGTGCTGTCGTCGAGCACGATGGCATCGCCGGGCGAGACATATTCGGCCGCGGCCCGCGCCAATCGTGTTTTTTCGGCGTTGGCCTGAAGCATGCGGAACTGAAAGCTGCTTTCGAAACTGACCGATTTTTCGGCCGTCACGCCGCCGTGGATACGCCGTACTAATCCGCGTTCCTGCAGTTGATTCAGGTCACGGTGGATGGTCATTTTGCTGACGTCAAAATACTCAGCCAACTGATCGACCTGGGCCGACCGGTTCTCGACAACCATCTGAAGGATCTCAGAGCGGCGTTCCTGGCTCTTTGATCTTTTCATGACTTCTCTACTCCTGTGTTGGTCGGGTTCGGTTTTTTTGCGAGATAACGGCTAGATATCGTCTTGGCGTGTGCCGTATCTCCGGCGCCTCGTCAATCGAAAATACCATGTGAAATAATCACAAATTGAATGATTTGTCACAGGTAAATCGATACCCAAACACCTATTACAACCGCTCCCAACCTTGTCTCTTCTGCATGTGACTAAATTCTATAACCATATGTAAAAAGTACATATTAATGGAAAAAACTGTAATATATCCCTGCTAATCCGGCTAATTCCGTGAATGGGTGGCTGTAAATATGAACTAAAATTATGGTCGTTTCCACAAAAAAAATGTTGTAATGTATTGTTTTTTTTGCGATGGTTTTTTCCGTCGAAACCGGGAAGGGCGTCAAAAGCCACCGATTATCGCGGTGATTCCGGCCCCACTCGGGCGTGACGTTTTTACCAGGGTCTACTCTCCCAAATCACAAATGGGGGAGGGCCCTACTGAGCAGATTTGCCAATTTTTGAAGAATGGCGATGCAACAACACGGAATAGCGAATGGGGTAGCGGTGGCCTTTTAAATCGCCGGCGGAAACGGTCAACAAAAGCAGGCGGAATAGCTGCAAATCCCGGTTACGGCCGGGGCGTTGGCGACGAATAACAAGGGGTTTTGCCGCATCTTCAGGCGTTGCGCAAAATTTAATCGGCGGCCGCTGAGGTGCGCCGACAACACAGGGGAGTATATGCTGATGGTGAGTATGACAAAATTCGCGAGAGTGCTCGCGTTGGGCGCCGGTGCCGGCGTGGTTTTGTCGGCGAGCTCAGCTTTCGCCGAGGAGACTTTGACGTTCGTGTGGCACGCCGGAACCTGTGCCGATGCGATCGTTGATATCGCTAAGGATTATCCCGACAAGAACGTAAAAATCGTGCCCGCCCTGGTGCCTTACGGTCCGGAATGGCACAACAAGATCGCCTCGGAATTCGCCATCAAGGGCGACGGTTTCGACTTCGCGATGTGGGACAGCCAATCGACCGCCGAATTTGCCGGCGCCGGGCATGCCTATTCGATCAATAAGATCTTCGGCGACTCAGCGGTTCTCGAAGCTCCGTTGTTCCCGTCTTCGTCGCTTTCCCGGTACGGCGAATATCCCGACGATTCAGGCGAATTCTGGGGCCTTCCGGTCAACCAGGACGCCTATGGCTTCATGTACCGCAAAGATCTGTTCGAAGATCCGAAAGAAATGGCGGCTTTCAAGAAAAAATACGATTACGACCTGGTGCCGCCGCAAACCTATCAACAGGCCCGCGACATGGCCGAATTCTTCACCCGTCCCGATCAGGGGCTCTATGGGTGGGGCCAGATGGGTGGCCGCGAATACGATTTTGTGACGACGGCATCCAACAGCTTCATGTGGTCTTTCGGCGGCGAGCTCTACAATCCCAAGACCTATGAGGTCGAAGGCTATCTCAATTCGCCGGCATCGGTCGACGGCGTGCAGTTCTTCGTCGACATGTTCAAGTTCGGCCCCTCGGGCGCCAGCAACTGGGGTTGGGACGAAGTGAACGCGGCCTTCCAACAGGGCCAACTCGCCATGGCCATGCAATGGTACTACTTCAACTCGTCGAATGCCGATTCGAAGGTCAGCAAATACGCCGACGTCACCGGTTTCGGTAACCTTCCGGGTGCGATTGGCCGGGACGGCAAGTTCCGTCGCCAGTTCAGCGTCGGCGGACAGGGCATGGGCATCAACAAGTACTCCAAGAAGATCGGCACGCTGGTCAAATTCATGGAGTGGTACTTCCAGCCCAAACAGCAGATGCGTTATGCGAAGGTTTGTCAGACCGGTCTGAAGGCGGTGCTTGAAGATCCGTCCTGGCAGGGCCTGAATTCCTACAACAAGCATTTCGCCGCTGCCCTGCAGTACACCAACGACTACTGGCACCTGCCGGAATATCCGGTGCTGCTGGATCAATTGCAGGAAGAAGTCTCCAATGCCGTCACCGGCAAAAAGACCGTGAAACAGGCGCTGGACGATGCCGTCAAGAAACACGAACGAACCCTGAAGCGTGCCGGCTACAAGATCACGCGGACGGCGAACATTCCTGAGGTGCCCGACACTGTCGTTTTACCCGTCGGCCAGGATAAGATTGTTCCGTTGCCGTTTAACTAAGTGTCGTAGCGAGCCGGCGTAATTGTCGTCGGCAGAGGGTTATCCGTTCCCCCACGCACCGCGGATCGCGCGGGGGGACGGGGCTCCCTCGAAGGATCTCGGGGCAAAGAGACGACCATGAACAACCAGTCGAGAGCGGTTCTGCTCATCCCCTTCGCCTTTATTCTGCTTTATATGGTTTACAGTATGGGCCCGTTGTTCTGGCTGCTCATTTCCTCGTTCAAGGGCCGCATGGATCTTTTCACCATGCCGCCAAAAATTTTCTTCACACCGGACTGGTCCGGGTACCAGGCCGTATTCGGTGTCGGTGCAGCCAAGGATACAGCCGCCGCAATCGGTGTCGTCGACGCGCTGATTAACAGCATCGTTTGCGCCTTTTCGGGAACCTTCCTGGCGGTTCTATTTGGAACGCTGGCGGGTTATTCGGCATCGCGCTTTGATTTTCCCGGCAAGGGCGATTTCATGTTCTTCGTCCTGTCGACCCGCATGGTGCCGGCGATCGCGATGATGGTTTTTTTCCACTCGATGTTTTCCGAATTGGGGCTGGCCGATACGCAGATCGGGGTCATCATCATCAACACCTTCATCAATGTCGGTCTCGCCACCTGGATCATGAAGGGCTTCTTCGACGGGGTACCCCGCGAGGTTGAGGCGATCGCCCTGATCAACGGTTATTCGCGCTTCTACGCCTTTCGCAAACTGGTTCTGCCGATGGTCAAGGGCGGCATCGCCGCGACCGCGGGTTTCTGCTTCATCTTCGCGTGGAACGAGTTCGCCTTCGCGTCGATCCTGACCACCACCAAGGCCAAGACCCTGCCAGTCAAGATTTCCGCCGCCATGGGATCGACCGGCGTCGAATGGACCCAGATTTGCGCCGCCGGCGTGGTGCTGGTCATTCCGGTGGTGATTTTCTTCTATCTGATCCGGCGTCATCTGCTGATGGGCATGACCTTCGGCGTGCTGGGCAAGAGTTCATAGGGGGGCGGGAAAATGATCCGCAATTTCTTTCGTAAACCGCTCTCGGACCGGGTTCTGTGCCTGACGTTCCTGATGCCGTGTCTGCTGTTGTTGGTGTTCATGATCGCCTATCCGTTCGTGACCCTGGTTTCCAACAGCTTTTACCGGTTCTCGGCGTTACGAAGCGCCCAGCCGGCGGAATGGGTCGGGCTGGAAAACTACGTATTTCTGCTGACAGACTTCGAACTATGGGAACGGTTCATTTTTACCGGCAGATTCGTGTTGGTTACCGTCACCCTGCAGTTTTTCCTGGGGATCTGCGTTGCCTACATCCTGCAGCGCGATTTCAAGGCACGCGACGTCATTTTTACGATGCTGATGATCCCGATGATGCTGTGCCCGATCGCGGTCGGCTTCCTTTGGCGCTACATGTTCAATTCCGAATGGGGGGTGATCAACTATCTGGTTTCGCTGATAACCGGGGCGAAGGTCAACTGGCTGTCGGTGACCGACAACGCGTTGTGGGCGGTCGTTATCACCGATACCTGGATATGGACACCGTTCGTCATCCTTCTGGCGACCGCAGCCTTCCGCGGGGTGCCGAAATCCATGTATGAAGCGGCGGAGGTGGACGGGGCGTCGGCGCTTTTTCGGTTCTTCAACATAACGCTTCCCCTGTCGGCGCCGATCCTGTTCATCGCGCTGCTTCTCAGGCTGATCGATTCGTTCAAGCAGTACGACCTGTTTTTCGCCCTGACCGGCGGCGGCCCTGGTTCATCCACGGAAACCGTATCGTTCACGCTGGGCAAAACCGCATTTAGCTATTTCTACACGGGCGAGGCGTCGGCGCTTGCGGTCATCCTGCTCATCATCATTATCGGGATGTCCTTAATCTTCGTTCGCTATCTGACCTCACTTGCTGAGCGGAGCTAAGGAGAACCAGTTAAATGGCACGCGTTGACATTAAAAATCTCGTCGTCCGGTTCGGAGATTTCACGGCCGTGGACGATGTCTCGATGACCATCGACGACGGCGAGATGGTGGTTTTCCTGGGCCCGTCCGGATGCGGTAAAACGACGACATTGCGCTGCGTTGCCGGTCTCGAACAAGGAACCTCTGGCTCGATCGAATTTGACGGCAACGCCGTCGATACGCTTTCGCCGTCGCAACGCAACATCGCGATGGTGTTCCAGTTTGTGACGCTGTATCCGCATTTGAAGGTAGCCGACAACATCGCGTTTCCGCTGCGCGCGCGCGGCATGGCCAAGCCGAAGATCCGCCAAAAACTGGATTGGATCGCCGAGGTATTTTCGATGGGCGATCTGATGAAACGCTATCCGCCGGGGTTGCCACCGGGCGCCAAGCAAAAAGTGGCGCTGGCCCGTGCCGTCGTCCGCGAACCCAAAGTGCTGCTGCTGGACGAACCGTTGTCGGCCATTGATGAACGCTTTCGCGAGGAGATGCGTTGGGAATTGGGCCACCTGCAAAAGCAACTGGGATTCACGACCATCTACGTCACCCACGATCAGCGCGAAGCCATGTCGCTTGCCGACAGGATCGCCCTGATGCGTGACGGCAAGATCGTTCAGATCGGATCGCCAGCCGACATGTACGACCGGCCGGTCAACGAGTTCGCTGGTTTCTTCATCGGATCGCCGGGTATGAATTTCGTCGACGCCAGGATTGAGGAAAGCACGATCCTGCTTGGTTCCGCGGGCATTCCCATTTCAGCCCCCGGCGAGTACCTGGCGAAAGTGCGCGAAGCGGCCGGTCCCGAAGTGCGATTGGGAATTCGTCCGCAGGATGTTCATCTTGAGGCCGACGGTGATGGCGACGGTCTGCTGAAAGCCGAGATCGTCAATTCCTACGCGGTCGGGCGCGAGCGTTTCTTCGATTTTCGCATCGACGATTCCGTCTTGAAGGGTATGGACCCCAGCGGGACCGGATTGACAGGGGACACACGTATCCGCTTCCCGATTGAGAAGGTCCATTTTTTCGACAGGACAAGCGGCGAACGCCTGAGCAACCAATGAGGGGCGTGGAAACAAAACATGCTTGAGATCAACGGCATAAAAAAGAACTTCGGTGGCAAGGCCGCTTTGGCCGGCGTCGATTTGGAAGTGCGTCAAGGCGAAGTCTTTGTCCTGCTGGGCCCGACCGGCGCCGGCAAAACCACGATGCTTCGTGTCGTCGCCGGCCTTGAAAAGGTCGATGACGGGCAGATCGTCCTGAAGGGTCACGACATCACCGCCGTCGATCCCATGGAACGGGACATGGCGATGGTATTCGAGGGGTTGAACCTGATTCCCGTGTTGTCGGTGCGCGACAACATCGCCTTCGCCTTGAGATCTGACATTTACCGCGAGGATGAAACCGAAATCGAAAGGCGCTTGCAGCGTGTATCGGACGACCTGCACATCGGGCATCTTCTCGATCGCGACGTTGAAACCCTGTCGGGCGGCGAGAAGCAGCGGGTCGCGGTGGCCCGCGCCATGGTGCGCCGGCCGGTCCTGTTTCTGTTGGACGAACCGCTGAGTGCATTGGACCTTAAGCTGCGCGAGGAGCTCCGCGTCGAATTGCGCCAGCTTCACGAAAGGCACGGATCGACCATCCTTTACGCTACTCACGATTATCACGGTGCGGCGGCCATCGCAGATCGCATCGGTATCATCAACGACGGCAAGGTCTATCAATTGGGGCCGCTGCCGGAACTGCTGGAAAACCCGAACCACCGGGTTGTCGGCGAGTTGCTGGGCAGTCCGTCGATGGCCTTTTTCCCGGCCCGGCGGGATAACGGCGAGGTGCGCTTGGACGGGCTTGACATGGGACTGGCGGCCGATGCGTTGCGGGTGCCGGTGGCGGCCGACGGGACTCCGGTCCTGCTTGGCGTTTGGCCCGAGGATGTCGAAGTGTCGTTATCGGCACGCGAAGGCATGCAGAAAGGGGTCGTATACGCCACCGATTTCCGGGGCACCGACCGGGCGATCCAGGTGCAAGCCGGCGACAAGGCCTTCCGCAAGGTCGTGGAATTGGATTTTCCGGGACGGCAGGGTGATGATTGCTGGTTCGGATTCGCCGCCGAGAAGGTGTTTGTCTTCGACCACCAATCAGGGGCGCGCATCAACGGCGCCAATCATGCATAGGGGATCACGCAAGATGATGGACCATGCCACCAAGATCTTTCTCTACAAAACGGTGTCGGTGTTAATCTTCGGCGGATTTCTGATGATGGTGCAGCCGTTTAGCCTTGATTTGTACCGTTTCGGTTTTCCGGTCGTCCTGGCCGGGGTGATTGCGTTTAATATCGTCGACCATCTGCCGGCGCGGCCGAAGGTGGAATAAATCGGCCGAAACGCGCACGTAGGGATTTCAGCGGAGGAAATGCAAATGCCCGTCATCAAGAAGGTCGTAAACGATCCGAAAAACGTCGTCACTGAGATGATCGACGGGTTGGTCCTGGCCAGCAACGGCATCATGGAGCGGCTCGGCGATCTCAATGCCGTCGTCCGCCCGAGCATCGCCGACGACAAGGTGGCGCTTTTGATCGGCGGCGGCAGCGGCCACGAACCGATGTTTCACGGTTTCGTCGGCGAGAACCTCGCCGACGGTGCGCCCTGCGGTAATTTTTTTGCCGCCCCGGCGCCAGACCTCGTTTACGAAGTGACGAAGGCGCTCGATCGCGGCAACGGCGTTTTGTATCTCTATAACAACTATGCCGGCGACAACATGAACTTCGATATCGGCATGGAAATGGCCGAGGACGACGGCATCGACGTGCGCACTGTCCGCATTTTCGACGATGTTGCCGCGGTGCCGCCGGACCGCATGCACGATCGTCGCGGCATCGCCGGGGATGTGTTCATCATCAAGATATCCGGAGCCGCTTGCGCGACCCTCAAATCCATCGACGAATGCGTCCGTGTCACCGAAAAAGCCCGGAATTGGACGCGGTCGATGGGCGTCGCCGTGTCGGCGGGATCGATCCCCGAAACCGGAGAACCCACCTTCGTACTTGGCGAGGACGAGATCGAGATTGGCATGGGTGCGCATGGCGAACCGGGCGTGCGCCGCACCAAGTTGATGAGCGCTGATGAAATTACCGACATCATGACCGAATCCATCCTTGAAGAAGGCATATTCGAAAAGGGCGACGAGGTTGCGTTGCTTCTCAACGGGCTCGGCGCAACGACGATGATGGAAATGCTGATCGTCAACCGCCGCCTGAGGCCGATCCTTGCCGGCAAGAGCATCGACGTATACCGGACCGAAGTCGGCCCCTATCTGACTTGCCAGGAAATGCAGGGCTTCTCGATTACCCTGATGAAGCTGGACGACGAATTGAAGACCTATCTCGACATGCCGTGCGAATCCATTGGCTATACCCGTAAGTGAGGGCGACCAACATGGTAAAGGAACTTTCCATCGCCGAGGCCCGCGACATGTTCCTGGCCGTCGCCGCCGAAATGATCGCGGCCAAGGACCGGTTAACCAAGGCCGATCAGAAGATCGGCGACGGCGACCATGGGATCGGTATCGCGCGTGGCTTCGAAGCCGTGCAGGTAAAGTTGGAAGAAGATTCGTCCGAAACGCTCGACGCCCTTTTGAAAACGGTTGGCATGACGCTGTTGAGCGCCATCGGCGGTGCCGGCGGGGCCATTTTCGGGACTCTCTTCCGGGCCGGTGCGAAGACGCTGTCCGGGCGCGAAAGCCTGGACTCGGAGTCATTGGCAATCATGCTGAGCGAAGGGTTCGCTGCCGTGCAAGCGCGCGGCGGCGCCAAGCTGGGTGACAAGACCATGCTCGACGCACTCGGACCTGCATCCGAAGCAGCCTCGGCCGTGGCGCCGGATGCGTCGTTGTCCGACGCACTGGCCGCCGCCGTTGCTGCTGCACAATCTGGCACCGAGGCAACCATTGACATGATTGCCACAACCGGAAAAGCGCGCAGTCTCGGGGAACGCTCGATCGGTCATCCCGATCCCGGCGCGATTTCGACAACGCTCATCCTTGAGGCGATGGAACGGTTTGTCAGGCGTTATCAGGAAAAAGGGGGAAGCCGTGGTGCGTCGGATTGAAGCAGTTGTTGAGCCAACGGCCGGTCTCTTGGCGGAACTCGTTACCTAGAATTTTCATCGCTTTCCTCAAAAACCTCAGTGCAGCCTTGCGATCCCGCTTCTTTGTGACAAATGCCTTGAGGACTTCTCCTTCGTGATCAACAGCCCGCCAGAGATAGTAAGTTTCGCCGTTGATCCGTACGAAAACCTCGTCCAGAAGCCAGCGCCACTGAGTCCAATTTCGGTGCGCAGCGACACGCTTCTTCCTGATTTCCGCTGCAAAAATGGGACCGAACCGGTTCCGTAAGGCGCGCACCGTTTCGTAGCTGATGTCGATACCTCGCTCGTAGAGAATATCCTCGACCTGCCGCAGCGGCAGCGGGAAGCGGACATACATCATGACCGCCAAACGGATGATATCGGGCGATGTCTTGAAGTATCGGAATGGATTTCTCATCCGAGGACGTTAAGAGACGAGCTTCCGGCGCTCAACCAATTTTCCTCTGACACGGCCTTCTCGATCACTTCATCAATGTGGACCCGCCGACCAGCCCAAGGATGCCACGGATAAAGAACCTCCTGACAATCGGTCCCGTGGGCGTTCCATCGTCGCGTTGTACAACACGGTCCGGCCCCACAGTTCGTTGGGTTACGCCCCGCCGGCACCGGAAACCATCTTGCCCCGCCCTGCTGCCCGCGACTTCGCCACGCTCCGTCCCGTCCAGCAGGGCGATCAACCGCGCCAAACTCTAACTTAGACGCTGGACCACACGACGGGGTCAGGTCACCGGGACGTGACCAAACGGAGTCGTCCACACATGACACGCCTCCCTGCAAGCGATCCAGTTTGAAATGTGGCTCAGAAATGCATCAGCTCGGCGGTTAGATCTCGTGCCGCCGCGTTGACGCCGGGGCCTCGCCGCATTCTAGTTGATGTATAGCCAAGCCGAAAACCGACGAAAAACAGGCCTTTCAAGACATGGTTGCCGGTAGGTGAGGCGTGAGAAGGGCATGTCCCAACGGAGGAATTGAAATGAAAAAGCTGTTGAACGCGCCAACCGACTATGTTGACGAGGCGCTTGATGGATTGACAATGGCCTATCCCTCGCTGGTGCGCGCGGGCACGGCAGGTCGAGTCATTCGCCGCGCTGGCGGTATGCGCAACGACAAGGTTGGCCTTGTTTCGGGCGGAGGCTTTGGCCACCTTCCGCTGTTTACTGGATACGTTGGATCCGGTTTGCTCGACACATGCTCGATCGGCAACGTCTTTGAAGGACCAAGCATCGCCAGCTGTGTCGACGCCATTACGCTCGCAAATGGCGGACGAGGCGCGCTGCTGCTTTACGGCAACTATGGCGGCGATCGGATGAACTTCGACATGGCGGGCGAAATGCTCGAGGAGAAGGGCATCAAGACAGCAACTGTTCTCGGCACGGACGACATCGCCAGTGCCAGACCGGAAGAAGCGGAAAAGCGACGCGGCGTTGCCGGTATCATCTATGCCTACAAGGCCGCCGGCGCCAAAGCCGAAGAGGGGGCAGACCTCGATGAGGTTGCCCGCGTCGCCACCAAGGCCGTCGATGCAACCCGTACCTTGGGTCTTGCGCTCTCACCTTGCCAGGTTCCGACCGCAAAGCAGCCGTCATTTTCAATTGCTGAAGATGAGATCGAGATGGGAATGGGCATTCACGGCGAGCCCGGCATCTGGCGCAAAAAGCTGATGCCCGCCGACGAGATCGCCGGTGAAATGGTTCAGCGCCTTCTCGCCGATCGGCCGAAGAATGCTGGCGAAAGGGTCTGTGTACTCGTCAACAGCCTCGGCGCAACACCGCTCGACGAGCTCTTTATCCTGTATCGGCGGGTCGGCGCACTTCTCAAGGAAGAGCATCTAACTGTCGTCAGTTCCCTGGTGGGTCCTTTCGTCACCTCCATGGAGATGGCGGGTGTTTCGATTTCGCTTTGTTTTGTCGACGACCAACTCGAGGCATTGCTCACAGCTCCGGCCGATTGTCCTTTCTGGAGGGTTGGTTGATGAGCTTGAGTGTCAACGATCTCGCCGGTGGCGTAAGCCGTGCTCATTTGGCGATGGCGCATCTTGAACAGGTCTTGAACGAGGCGGATGCCAAGCTTGGTGACGGCGATACCGGCAGCATGCTTGCACGTGTGCTGGAACATCTGGCCGCCGTGAACCTCGACGAAGAGAACGATGTCGGAGCGGCGTTCAATGCTTTTGCGCTCGCCGC
>Ga0233430_1002764_pt1 | contig 19192 bp, 11 predicted proteins | sample SI_118_April2016_2_FD_179883 | JGI IMG/M metagenome (GOLD analysis project Ga0233430, IMG submission 179883) | Seawater microbial communities from Saanich Inlet, British Columbia, Canada - SI_118_April2016_150_MG | ecosystem: Environmental > Aquatic > Marine > Inlet | place: Canada: British... | reverse complement strand
TCTAATTGGATTGGTATCTTGAAATCAATAGCTTCATCCATCCTGACACCATAGAGATCGATATGCATTATATCGTCCGTTACCGGATGATATTGAATATCTTTAAAAATCACGGTCCTGGATTTTCCACCGACCTTAATATTAAAAAGGTGAGCTTCTGATTTTACTGCAGAGTACAACTCACCTGTGTCCAGCATAAATGGGAGGCTCTCTTTGGAAGCATGAGAATAGTAGATACCTGGAATCTTGTCTTCCTTGCGTATTTGTCTCATTGCTTTTTTCCCGAAATTTTCTCGTTTTTCTAGTTTTATAGTGTATTCATTTGCCATTTTATTTCCCTCAAATATTTTTATAATCTGAACATTGAGCTCAATGATTGCCCAGAATTAATTCGTTTAATGGATTCCCCAAAGACCTCTCCTACTGAAATGATTTCCAGCTTATCAAACAATTTGTCTTTGGGCAGTTCAATTGTATCTGTAATGATCACTTTTTCTATATCTGATTCTATTAATCTTTGCACAGAGTTTCCTGAAAGTACAGGGTGAGTTGCAACGCATATTACGTTTTTCGCCCCTCGTTCCATTGCCAATTGCGCCGCATTACAAATAGTACCAGCCGTATCTATCATATCATCTATTATCAACACATGTTTATTTTCAAGATCACCAACGAGATTTGCAACTTTGGCCTCATTTGGTTTTGGTCTTCTCTTATCAATCAAGGCAAAACCAACACCCAGTTTTGATGCATAGGATTGACTCATTTTTGCACTGCCCATATCGGGAGCCAGAACAACACCATCGTCAGCATTGAGACCAAAATCACGAAGTCTGTCTAAAAGTGCAATCCGCGAGTACAAATGATCAAATGGAATATTTGCAAATCCCTGAATCTGTGCAGAATGTAAATCCATGGTAATAACCCGATCGACACCTGCAGAAATAATCATGTCAAGAATCATTCTGGCAGAGATTGGTACCCTCGGTGCGTGTTTTCTATCCTGCCTACCATAACCAAAATACGGAATGACGGCGATTACCTTATGGGCAGAAGCCCTGCGGGCAGCATCCAGTATCAGGGTCAATTCAATTATATTTTCAGCAGGTGGATTAGTAGATTGTATTATATATACATCTTCGCTTCTCACATTCTCTTCGAATGCGGCACCGATTTCACCATCGCTGAATTTAAAAATGGATAAATCACCCAATGGCATATCCAAATAATTAGATATCCTTGTTGCGAGTTGATTATTTGATCTTCCTGAAAATACTTTCATAGCTGGGGGACAGGGAGTCGAACCCCGATACCAAGTACCAAAAACTTGTGTCCTACCATTGAACGATCCCCCAAATTTTCCCGATTCTTATCGGTATTAGAAAATTTAGTATTACTTCTTTTTTAAGATGTGTTAGTGACGGGTCTGGAAATACATGTCCAGTAAGGGTGGGCAGCAAAAGAGGACTGAACCCTCTCTGCTTCTTTTTGATTGTCAAAGATACCATACACAGTCGAGCCGCTCCCCGACAGGCTTGCAAATACGGAACCCGATTCAATCAATCGATGTTTGATTTTGCTTACCTCTGGATATGTTGATTCTATGACCCGTTCAAAGTCATTTTCAAATAACTGCCATTTTACAGGTGTTTCAAGGGGGGCAAAGTTAGATATGTTTTCAGGAATAATCAAATATCTTTTTATTTGTTCATAGGCCCATGGTGTGGATATGTCATATTCCGGTTTTACTAATAGAATATAATACCCTGATAGTATTTCCCCATCCTGTGGAGTGAGTTTGTCCCCAATATTCTCAGCTAGTTGAAGACCTCCATGGATAAAAAATGGAATATCTGCGCCCAATTTTGTACAAATTTTGATCATTTCCTCATCAGAAATTTTTAATTCCCACAATTGGGTCAGTGCCTTTAGAGTTGCAGCCCCATCGCTGGAGCCCCCACCTAACCCGGCACCTATTGGAATGTTTTTAGCCAGATGGATCTTTACTCCCGTAATTATATTATATCGTTTTTTGAGTAACTCTGCAGCTTTTACACATAGATTCAACCCGCTTCCAGGAATAGGAATGCCAGATGTAGTAAAATCTATTTTATCCTCTTCCAACAATGAGATTGAAAGGTTGTCGTGCAGATCTATTTCTTGAAATAGACTATATAAGGTATGATATCCATTGGGTAAGCGGCCGGTAATTTTCAAACCGATATTAATTTTTGCAAAGGCGTGAATATTTATCATCTCAATGTCTTTTCAATGAAAAGGCTTACTTCTCTGAAAATATTTTTATGCAATACCGTTTATTAATTTCACTTATAATTTTCGTTTATCTACGTAATTCGGTCCTGATAGATTGGTTACTTATTTTTCTGTTTTCTTGCCCAGCTGTCACGGAGTGCAACGGTTCGATTAAAAACCAGTTTGTCTTTAGAGCTATCTCTGTCAACACAGAAATATCCATGTCTAAGAAACTGGAATTGCGATCCAATATCAGCATCCTTTAAACTTGTTTCTATTTTACAATCTTTCATAACCACCAGCGAATCCGGATTAATATTATCCAGAAAATCACCGCCTTCCTCCACAGCTTCAGGATTTTCCATTGTGAATAGATGATCATACAATCTCACCTCAGCATCAACGGCATGTTTTTCTGAAACCCATTGCATGGTTCCACGTACTTTTCGACCGTCATCGGACCAGCCACCTTTAGTTGCCGGGTCATATGTGCAATGCAATTCTTTCACATTTCCGTCATCATCTTTAATGACTTCATTACAGGTCACATAATAGGCATGTTTGAGGCGAACTTCCTGTCCCACTGTCAATCTGAAAAATTTTCTGGGTGGATTTTCAACATAATCTGATTTTTCAACCCATAATTCTCTGCTGAAAGGAATTTCTCTGTTCCCCGCCGATTCATCTTCAGGGTTATTCTGCCCCGGCAGGAGCTCCTCTTGATCCTCGGGATAATTGGTGATTACCAGCCTTAGTGGATCCAATACTGCCATTCTTCTTTCTGATACCTTATTCAATTCCTCACGGAGAGAATGATTCAACAGGGCAATATCGGCAACTCCATCTCGTTTGGCAACACCCGTTTTATCTGAAAACTCACGAATAGATTTAGGCGTATATCCGCGTCGGCGCAATGCTGATATTGTGGGCATCCGTGGGTCATCCCATCCACTTACATGCCCTTCCTGAATCAGCCTGGCCAACTTACGTTTGCTGGTAATAGTATAGTTCACATTCAAGCGGGCAAATTCAATTTGCTGTGGTCGATAGACACCTAATTTTATCAGGAACCAATCATATAATGGGCGATGATCCTCAAATTCCAGAGTACACACAGAGTGAGTAATTTTTTCAATGCTATCTTCAAGTCCATGGGCCCAATCATACATTGGATATATACACCAGTCATCTCCAGTTCGATGATGAGATTCATGGAGAATACGGTACATTACCGGATCCCGCATATTCAGGTTTGCAGACGACATATCAATTTTGGCACGGAGAACTTTCTCACCATCCTTAAACAGACCTTCTCTCATTTGCCGGAATAAAGTAAGATTTTCCTCTACCGTTCGATTCCGAAAAGGACTGTCAGCCCCAGCTTTTGTAAGCGTCCCTCTAGTTGATCTTATGTCTTCTGCTGACTGGTCATCCACATAGGCATCACCAGATTGAATTAACTGTTCAGCATAATCATAAAGTTGTTGGAAATATCCAGAAGCAAAGAAAATTCTGTCGGTAAGATCAAACCCCAGCCACTCCACATCTTTGATGATGGATTCCACAAATTCATCTTCTTCTTTCATTGGATTGGTATCATCAAAACGTAAATTACAAATTCCACCTTCATAATTGGCGGCGAATCCAAAATTCATACAAATTGATTTGGCATGACCAATATGCAGATATCCATTTGGCTCGGGTGGGAATCTTGTATGAACCCGTCCTTGATATTTGCCTGTTTTCAAGTCATCGATTATGATTTCATCTATAAAGTTTGATGCTTTTTCGTTTTCGCTCATGATAATCCTGTATGAAATTCAAGTGAAGTTTTTAATCTTAGTTTTATGGTTTCAAGATCTAATAAATTAAATAATGTTGGCATGTCTGGGCCATGAACACTGCCGTATAATGCCAGCCTTAGCGGTGAATAAAGATCCTTTCCCTTAACACCAGTTTCTTCTGTCGTTCTTTTTAGAAGAGATTTTAGATCATCTGCATTCCAGCTGTTTTGCCTATCAAGTTCTTTCAACCAGAATTGCAATACTGAATACGATGTTTTTAATGATAGCATTTCCTGATCATCATTGCTGAACTTTAGTTCAAAGTAAAACATTCTGACCTCATCAGGTAGCTCTTTGAGGGTGTTTACTCTTTTTCGTGCATAGTCCACAGCGCTTTTAAATTTATCATTATTTGAAATATCAAAATTCTCTGATGCAAAAACAGATTTCACATTTTTACAAATATCTTCAAGGCTTTCATTTTTTAGATAGAGACTATTCATCCAATTGAGTTTATCCTGATCAAAAACGGCGCCGGATTTTTGTATTCGTTTTATGCTGAAATCTTTTTCAAGATTTTTTAAACTGAAAATCTCCTTGTCATTACCTGGGTTCCAACCCAGCAGCGCCACAAAATTGAGCATCGTTTCCGCCAGGAACCCTTTATCCAAGAAGTCTTCAACGGCCACATCGCCTTGTCGTTTTGAAAGCTTTGATTTATCTGGGTTGAGTAATAGTGGTAAATGTGCAAATTTTGGGAGAGACCAACCTAGAAAACGATAGAGCAGAACATGTTTTGGTGTAGAGGATAGCCATTCTTCGCCACGGATGACATGGGTTATTCCCATGAGATGATCATCCACAACATTTGCAAGATGATATGTTGGAAATCCATCTGTTTTCAGAATCACTTGATCGTCAAGATCGTTGGACTTAATGGAGACTTGATCCCGAACGATATCATAAAAAATAATATCCTCATCAGCTGGTGATTTCAATCGAATTATATGAGATTCAGTACCCATTCTGGTCAGTGCCTCATCTCTGCTCAGGGATAGACAATGACGGTCATATGGTGTATTTAATTTGTCTGCCAATCTTTGTTGCCGGATATTTTTCAGTCGCTCAGTATCACAAAAACAAGGATAGGCATTCCCTGAATCGATTAATTCATTGATATATTTCATGTAAATATTTAATCGCTGACTTTGAAAATAGGGACCATTTTCACCGCCTTGATCTGGTCCTTCATCAAATTGGATACCAATACGATTAAATGTACGAAGCAGGTTATCTACAGCTCCTTCAACTTTACGGGATTGATCAGTATCCTCGATGCGAAGAACAAATGTTCCGCCGGTTTTTTTCGCATAGAGATAATTATATAATGCGGTTCTTAAACCACCCACATGAAGATACCCTGTTGGACTGGGTGCAAACCGGGTTTTAATCATTTACTTTTCTTTCTTTGCTCATTTTCATTCTATTATATCTTCATTCATCATTCGTTAATCGATATTCATCATTCACAAGTAGCAGAAACAATCGATAGTACCTGTATTCCCTCACCTCGGCCAAAAGCAGTCATTTCTTCGCCGGATGTTGCCGTGATTCCGATATCGTCAGCATCCATACTAAGTAATTGAGATATAGATTTTTTCATTTCTTCGATTTTGGGGGATATTTTGGGTATTTTACATTCAATACTAATTGATACATGGTTTATTACAAATTTTTCAAAACTTTTCAATGCTTCCTTCACATATTCTTTGCTGTCAATGATACCTTTTTTACACATATCATCACTGACTTTCCCAAGTATATTTACATTTGTTATGCTGGAAATGGAGTTGGTGATTGCATGAAGAACAACATCTGCGTCGCTATTACCTTTTAGAGGAGAGTCATCGGGAAATATTACACCACCAAGTATGAGTTTTTTCTTTTCATTTGTATGATCAAAAACATGGCTATCCTGTCCCAATCCAACTTTCACCTTCATGCCGCAATGCTCGCATTAGTTAGATTATGCACGTGAAAAACATGATATGTGTGGATTCCCTCATCAATTCCAACGCTCATTCGGGAAAACTCCTTTATCTTTTATCAGATAATCAACATGGCATCGCCATAACTGTAGAAGCGATATTTTTCCTTTATTGCTTCTTCATAGGCTCTAAGAATAAAATCTTTAGAAGCAAAAGCAGCAACCATCATCATCAAGGTTGATTTTGGCTGATGGAAATTTGTTACCAGTTTATCAGCCATCTTGAAATCGTAAGGTGGAAAGATGAATTTATCAGTCCAGGCTTTTTTGGCGGTTATTTGTGTTTTGGATACCGAAACAGTTTCCAGCGCCCTTACAGTAGATGTACCAACAGCCATAATTTTTCTCTTTTTTCTTCTGGCAGCATTAATAGTGGCAGCGCCATCAACTGAAATATGAAAATACTCAGAATCCATATTGTGTCGAGTCAGATCTTCTACCATTATTGGTCTAAACGTCCCCAGCCCAATATGCAGAGTTACCTCAACGACTTTTACGCCTTTCGCCTTAATTTTCTTGATAAGGTCTTCAGTAAAGTGAATACCGGCAGTCGGTGCTGCTACCGAACCTCGCTGTGAAGCAAATACAGTTTGATAATCATCCTTATCTTCTGGGATAGGATCCCTTTTGATATATGGTGGTAAAGGTGATAAACCCTGAGAATCAATAAATGGATAGAGGCTATCCTGTTTATATTCAAACCTGACTACTCGTCCACCTGATATTGTGTTATCAATAACATCACATGTAATATCATCACCAAAGTGGAGCTTATTACCAATCCGGACTTTTCTCGCCGGTTTAACCATAGCTTCCCAGAGATCTTTCTGTAATTCACGAAGGAGAAAGACTTCTACTATGGAATCGTTATTATCTTTTCGAGCATATAATCTAGCCGGGTATACTTTTGTATTATTGATCGCAAGTATATCTCCCTTCCGATAATAATCAACGATATCCTTGAATTTTCGATGGGTAATCGAATTATCTGATCTGTCTAAAACCATCAAACGACATTCATCTCGTTTCTTTTCCGGATACATAGCGATGAGCTCCTCCGGTACTTCCATTTCGAATTCGGATAAACGGGGTGGTTTCTCAGGTGACCCTATTAACATATGACCTCACTGTTTAGTTAAATAATTTTTGTTGTTTTATAAATTTTTCCACAGGCACATTCAATCTTTTGAATGTTTTCTCCATGGCAATTCGCCCTCTGGAGGTACGCTGAACAAACCCTTCTTTTATGAGATAGGGTTCGTATACTTCTTCGATAGTTCGTGCATCTTCTGATATGGCCACACCAAGCGAATCCAATCCAACGGGTCCGCCACCAAATTTATGCACCAGAGCATCTAATATTCTTCTATCCATATCGTCTAATCCCGTTTCATCAATACCCAGTCGGCTCATTGCTTCCTTGGCGATGGCAAGATCAATTTTCCCATTTGATTTTACTTGGGCAAAATCTCTTGCACGACGGAGAATTCTATTTGCCACCCTTGGAGTTCCACGAGAGCGTCGGGATATTTCATAACCACCTTCTTCATCTATTTTTACGTCAAGAATTTTTGAAGAGCGATTAATTATTTTTAGTAATTCTTCATCACTATAGAAATCCAATCGTAGTACAACACCAAAACGATCACGCATTGGCGAGGTAAGATTCCCTAATCTGGTGGTAGCCCCCACAAGCGTAAATGGATTCAGATTCAACTGAATGCTCCTTGCACTGGGACCTTTATCCAGCATGATGTCGATTGTATAATCTTCCATGGCGGAATATAAATATTCTTCCACTACCGAACTAAGACGATGAATTTCATCGATAAAAAAGACATCATGTTCGGCAAGATTTGTAAGGATGCCAGCAAGATCACCTGGGCGATCAAGCACCGGCCCTGACGACAGCTTGATATTTGCAGACAGTTCATGGGCAATGATATTTGCCAATGTGGTTTTTCCGAGTCCTGGCGGGCCAAATAGCAGCACGTGATCAAGAGCTTCCCCTCTTTGCTTTGCTGCCTGGATATATACTTTCAAATTTTGAATAGTTTCCTGTTGTCCAACGAAATCATCAAACATGGATGGGCGGAGAGATTTTTCAGTTAGAAAATCCTCTTCAAGTTTTTCGGGGGTATTAATTTTATCGATTGGATTTTTGGTAGATTCGATCATAGAAAATATCGCTTAATATACAGCTATTTTTACCGATTTTGAAAGAAAAAGCATCGGTTGATTAGCAGAGTTATTTATCAAATATTTTTATTTATTTCAGATGATCACAATTAATGTTCGTGTCGAGAATTTTTTAATGAAGTTGTTATAAGGTCTGAGTTGCATAAAATTGTTAAAAAAAAGGATAGCAAAACTATTCGTTTTGCTATCTTTAGTTCGAAATTATTTTTTAACCTCCTCGCAGAAATCAGACTTCTTTGAGGATGACTGTTCTCAAGCTTATTTCAGAAGGATTATCCTCTGTGCAGATTGATATTCATTGGTTGTCATTCGAAGCATATAAATACCTGATGCAAAGTCGGTCGCATTCCATTTAATGCTATAATGACCCGCTTGCTGGAAACCATTCATCAATTCTGTTACCTGTCGGCCTTGTAGATCATAAACAGTAATTGATAAATCTCCATCCATTGATAAATCATACGAAATATTCGTTACAGGATTGAATGGATTCGGATAGCTTGCCAGTAATGCAGTTTTTACCGGTATCGTTGGATTTGTTGTAATGCTAAATGAAGGTAGATCAGCAGGAATTTTTGTTCCGGAACTGCCAGCTAAAATTAGATCGGTAAATTGTACAAAGCTTTCACCCTGAAAACCGGCAGCAGGTTCAAAATCAAATTGAATGACTTCTGCCAGTGCATCTGGATTTATTGATTCACCTGTCATGCTGAAAATTAATCCCTTAATTACACCATTATCTTTTTCACGGAAATCAAAGGTGAAGTCTTCAAGTAATGACGCTGCACCATTGAAAGCCAGTTCATCAGTATTGTATTGTAAATTAAATTGTAAACCATAAATCATCTCATCAGAATTTACAATCAGTTCCATTCCAAGTGAGTTCGTCAGGTCAGAGCTTTCTGATCTGCTTAGATCCACAGTTGTATTTGCCGCTACAAGCATGGTAAAAACCACAGTTATAAGCATTAGTTTTGTTTTCATCTTATTCTCCTACTTTTTTATCTTGCATGTTAATGCGTCTGATTGATATTTCTTTAATAAGTATCATACTGCCAATTGGCATACTCTTTAATTTATTCAACTGCATGCATTAAGATGTCATTTTAATTGTATCAATATATAAAAAGTTTTTATTAGCGATTTTAGTGATGAATTAATCAATTATCTTAAAAATATCTCCTGTTTCAAGATGATTTCCAAGGTCAATTCTCTAATATATAATCAATAATGATGACAATATCGAGAACATCAACAATACCATCATCATTAGTATCAGCAGAGATTTTTTGTCCGTCACTAAGAACTGCATTACCAAGGATGTAATTCACTACTAAAACGATGTCGAGAACATCGGTGGAATTGTCACCATTTACATCATATGTTGTTAAGGATACTGGTATCAATTCCGGGATAGTCTGATCAATTGGAGCCCAAATGAGTAATCCTAATTCACCATCGTAATTACCGGCATACACCTGATCTTCAGCTGCACGCCAGAAGAGGATCTCTACAGTATTGCCTTCGACCCAACCAGGGTATTGACCATATTCGTTTTCCTCATCATCACAGAAATCCATGGAACCATAGGTTGTGATCTCCAATGGTTCACCCTGCCAGACACCAGCACCTACCAGAATTTCACCCTGCTCATCTGAGCAATCTCCAAAATTGAGAATGCCATTGTAATCCAACAATCCGATTTCATCACCAATATCAGCATCTTCAATTGAATTAATGATTATGGTGGACTCAACTGATAAACCGGTGGTATCAGCGAAGTTCAGATAATCATCAAGTTGACCGTTGAGAATGTCATCGAAGTATACGGGGTTCTCTTCAGTATTTTGGGGATAATAAAACGCACCCATATCTGTTATGGTACCATCGGGATCCAGAGGTGATTCAGGATCTCCAGCATCGATACAAGGGGAGTCAGATTGAAGGTGATAATCACTGTTTTCAGGATCGAAAAAGATTGGATCTGTATTGATATTACCCTCGCCTTCTGTATCAAACGAAATATTTGACCAGCTGACATTCAAACTACCCCCTTGGAGGAAATTTTCACCGTCATTATTTTGAACAATGGAGTTCGTCATGGTAATGTCAGAATTATATAATAAAATCCCGCCACCATCGTCACAACTATTATTAGTTATGGTCACATGATTTAAAAAAGGATGACTTTCTTGTTCAATCCGTAGTCCTCCACCATAGGTTGTAGCACTATTATCTGCGATCAATACGTTTTCAAGAATCGGGTTTGATTCATGGCGGATATTTATCCCTCCTCCATAGGCAGCTGAATTATTAACTATTTTTACGTTCTCCAAAATAGGTGAAGCATTATATAATTCCATCCCACCATTTTGATTATCAGAAATAATTAAATTTGAAAGTGTTGGATTTGCTCCAATAAAACAAGAGATTCCACCCCCAAAACTAATTGACTGGGCCGCCCCATTGGTAATTGTAAATCCATTCAATATTGCGTCATCATAATCACCAGCACTAAAGACAACAACACAACTTTCCCCACCCCCATTAATTGTAGTTTGGTTTATATAATCATTATTACCGTCAAAAATCTGATATGAAGTAATTGTTAAATTCTTATTTTCGTAATTAATATTTTCGTAATACGTACCTGGAGCTACAATGATAATATCACCTTCGCTGGCAACCTCAATTCCATGGTTAATTGAAGCGAAAGGAAACTCAAAGAAACCGTTGTTAGAATCGTCTCCATCTTGGGCAATATAAAATATGGGTCCATTGTTTGGTTCAAGATTAAGAGGAAAACTGTATGCTCCCATATCAGTGATAGTGCCATCAGGATCAAGAGGTGAATCAGGGTTACCGGCATTTATACAGGGGCTATCAACGGTAAGCAAATAATCGTTTTCATCAGGGTTGACAAATAATGGATCCTGATTAATGTTTCCATCAAGCCAGTTGAGTAATCCTCCATTTTCAATTAGAATGCCAGGTTCTCCACCGCGAATATCACTATATGAAATTATCAATTCACTGGGGCCACTAAAATCATCCAGGATGATATCACCATCATTAGTACCCCAGATAATTGAGTTTTGTACCATAATGGTGGATTCATTTGAATAAATTTCATCACCATATTCGCTCCATTGGGTTGCTGCATTATTATCAGAGAATGTACAGTGAACAATTTGAATATCCGATTGAATAGCACAAATTGCACCACCCATTCCTGTCTGATTATGGGCAATTATCAAATGATCTAATAGCAGTTCAGATTCATTAATATATAATCCTCCCCCTGAGCCATTATTACCCCAACCACCACAGGTTTCATTATTTATTATTACAGAGCTTTTCACAATTGCATTAGAATTAAAAAGTGCAATACCTCCACCAAGACCATTTCCATCAAACTCACATGATGAAGCGGCATAGTTATTCTTGATTATGCAATTTTCAATTGTTGGAGAAGCATCGTTAATGTAAATCCCTCCACCAAAATTTTCCGGTAAACCATTTCTAATAGTGAACCCAGATAATTTAGTAGAATGCGGTTCGTTTGTTTGAAATGATACAACTGATCCAGAGGCATTCCCATCAATTATCGTTTGCGATACGTAACTCGTATCATTCGTTGTATAGTGGAATGATCCTACAAAAATATTCTTGCCTATAAAATCGATATTCTCAAAGTAAGTGCCCGGTTGAACCAAAACAGTATCACCGTCTACTGATTGATTTATGGCATGCTGTATTGAGAAAAAGGGATGATAAGTTGTACCATCTCCCACATCAGAACCAATTGGTGAGACATTCCAAATCGGACCTGAATAATCAGGATTAAATTCTAGATTTATATTGCTGCAATCTCCTGTCATATCCAAATAATGACCATTTGGACCAAATGCCGCGCCATTTCGGAAACAATAATTGGTAGGTATAAATGGTGTTGGGAATCCTATGGTGACAGTGATATCATCCATTTCACCAGGTAGATCACCAGGATTCATCGGGTATAAATCTCGGATAAAGCGAAAATTGTCATCGTGTTCTAAAATTCCTTCGTCAAATGATGTGTCAATAATTTCTAAATCATTTATATCTATACTGTCAAAATATAGTTCAAAATCAAAAGAATTCACTGCCTCAGGATTATCAAAGCTAATTGTTATAGTAAATTCGTCATAGTTGAGCGGTATTTCAATATTATTAGATAGAATTTCTACTGGTAAACCTTCTTCAGGAAGTAAACCAAAAAAGTATATATATAATATTGAAGTCACATCGGCAACTGTAATGATACCATCTAAATCAATATCACTAGAACATAATATTTCAGGTGTCATATCAGCATCAGCATAAATCAAATTCATTAGCCAGCTAAAATCAAGGATATCAATTGCACCATCCCCATTTACGTCACCTACTTCACAATCACAAACGGTCCCAGGTGAACAAAACATGAATGTGGATGCCTCGTTTAGGGTGATGGTATAGGCTTCACCCGGTTGTAAATCCCCGATCGTATTTACACCTTGTTCTGGTAAATAAAATTGACCATACGAATTTTCAATTAATTGAATCAAATTATAATCCAGCAGGCTTGCAAATACATATTCAATGGATTGAGGGACATTCATTGGGTAACCAATTAGGGAAGGTTCTGTTGATAGTGATAATTCAAGTGGAAGCTCCACTAATAAACCATCAATAGTAATGACAGCTTCCGTATTTACCCATATTAAGTAACCATATCGCGGATCAATATCACCAATTTCGTTTACCCAATTATCTTCAATTAATGTAAAACTGTTTTCGGTGACTCCTTCAAAAATGAATTCAAGCTGATTTGAATCTATCAAAGGCTGAAAGATGGATTGAATATCGCTATCCTCTGGTAAAACATAAAATGAAACCCGATTATTTTGAAATGGACTGAGTTGAAAAGTTTGTTCTTCGCCAAGTAACCCATATGGTAACATCGCAATGACCAATCCAATACATAAGAATACCTTCCTCATTCTCTTTATCCTCCATTACTATTTAGGTTAATAACTCAAAATATAATCAACAATGATGACAATATCGAGAACATCAACAATACCATCGTTATTAGTATCAGCAGATATTGTCTGGCCCTGATTCAATTCCACACTCCCAAGAATATAACCTACCATTAATACCACGTCCAGAACATCTGCCACATTATCACCATTCACATCATGTGGTGTTTGTGAAACTGGTATCAGTTGCGGAATGGTCTGATCATTAGCTGCCCAGGTGAGTATTCCTGATTCACTCTCAAAATTACCAAAATACACTTGATCTTCAGCTGCACGCCAGAAGAGAATCTCTACTGTATTGCCTTCTATCCAACCGGGATATTGACCATATTCATTTTCTTCATCATCACAATAATCCATAGAGCCGTAAGTGGTGATTTCCAATGGTTCACCTTGCCAGACACCGGCACCAACGAGAATTTCACCCTGCTCATCAGAGCAGTCGCCAAAATTGAGAATGCCATTGTAATCCAGTAACCCAATCTCATCACCAATATCAGCATCTTCAATGAAGTCGATACTAATTGTGGATTCAACAGTCAATCCGGTCGTATCAGCAAAATTGAGATAATCATTCAGTTGGCCATTGAGGATATCTGTGAAGTGCTCTAAGTCAAATGTAATACAATCACCGATGCTAACTGTCAGGGCATCACCAGTAATTGTAAAAGCAGATGATTCAGTAATGCAGATATCCTCACCTGTTAATTCTGAAAAATCTAAATTGGTTAACAGAGCATTACCGGATGGAATAACTTCCTGAAACATGCTGAACAAGGTGAAACCATTTGGAATTGATTCGGAATAGAAAAATCCATATTCTTGAGCAGTTCCGCCAGATAATCCTTCAATATCAAATCCGGCAAAATGTAAATTGACTGCAGCAACATTAACAAGATTGTCCATCCACAGTTCTATGGTGTTATTCTCCAAGTTAAGATCACCGAAATACAATGTCACATCAGCTGTTTCAATAATTGGTAATATGAGAACCCAATACCACCAATCATCTGGATATGTTATGACTATCTCCTCTGTATAATTAGATTCGTTTAAAGGGGGAATACCCGTTATTGTCAATTGATAGGAACTCTCAAATCCGGCATCGATATTCAGCCAATCAGGCACAGAAATGAATTCAAAGAATCCTTCCTCTGGTTCAAAAGGAAATTCAACAATTTCTGAATATTCTTCACCCATTATTGCCGGTTCCAGATACACTGTTCTTGTTGAATCAATTACCCCCAGCATCCCATCATTTCCAACGGCAGTATGTCCAATAGTACAACCGCCATTCACATGAATATTTTCGATGATAACAGGGGTTGTCTGAAGTTGTCCGGTTGTGGTGAAATGGACATCAAATAGCCTCCCAATATAATCATCGATCGCTGTATAAACGAAGGTGAATGATATTGTCCGAATGCGATTATTTTGGTGATTAATCGAAACCAGGAATCCCTCTTCTTGTGGTAGTCCTTCATTAACGTAAACTGAATCAAATGCAGACAGCTCAGGGAAAACCAGATCAAATCCAAAAGCTTCTAAATAAGAACCGCTGGGAACAGTTATATCAATTGGAATGACAAACTCATTGTTTGAACTATATGCAATTGTATCAACAACGGTAAATTCAATCAATTCCCTGGTAGATAAATCAGTATTTTCATCAAATTCTGGAAAGCCAGAAATACATGGATAATCATCAATATCGATGTTACCATCTCCAGTCAGGTCACTACAAGCCAACTCTATTTCAGTTGGTGTTTCGAAACTGAGTATTTGTGTGACTAATGCAACGATGTCCAATATATCAAAGCCGCCATCATTTTATAATCACCATATCCGCAATCAAATTCTGTTTGGTGGTAATAGTATGCACCCATATCTGTTATGGTGCCATCGGGATCTAAGGGTGAATAAGGGTCACCAGCATCAATGCAAGGGGAGTTGGATTGGAGATGAAAGTTGCCATTTTCGGGATCTATGAAAAGGGGGTCTATTTCAATATTATTATCCCCCCAGTACAATTGTGCATCATCAACAACAATAATATCGGATTGACCCTCCTCGATGTCACTAAAATTAATTGAAATGGTTGATTCTCCACTGATTTTAAACTGATATCCAGTATTTCCCCAATGTATCTGATTATTAACCTCCACCGTACTAGATGGGTTTACATAAATTACTCCCCCTTCAGCAGTACTTGTATTCTGTGTAAAAGTACAATTCTCAAGTGTCACATCACTTTCACCAATAACTAATGCACTTGTATAAATCCCTCCATCGTTTCTTGCAAATAATGATCTTTTTATTATTACTTCACTAAAGCCTATTGACATACTTCCAAAATTCCAGCTAGTTATATTATCGCTTATTATCAAGTCCTGGAGGACGGCATATGAATCCATAATTCTTACACCATGAGAGTTACATTCAGATACTATCACATTCTGAACTTGTACATTACCGTTTTCAAGTAGTAATCCCATCCCACAATCATTTACTATACAATCTTTTACTATAGGATTTGAATTGAATGACCAGATGCCAGTTGGACGATTAGGTGATTCTGGATATCTTTTTATAATGCAATTTGATACTATTGTCGATAAACAACCCTCGATTATTATAAGATTTTGAGTTGTAAAATCAATATTGTTTGTAATTGTTAAGCCCCTTAATTCAGGCTGTGAGATCTCGATATTTGTAAAATTGATAACTGAAATATTATCCTCACCGGTTACAATTGTATTGATTATATCTATTGAATCTTCAGAAAAAATGAACATGGATCCGACAAGAATATTTTTATCATTTATCTCTATATTTCCCTGGTAATAACCTGGTTGAACCAATACTGTATCTCCATCAACAGTTGAATCAATACCAAGCTGAATTGATGCAAAGGGGTATTCTTCACTGCCGTCACCTATATCATCAGAACCATCGGTGGAAATATGCCATACTGGACCGTTATATTCCGATCCAATTCCTAAAATCCAACCAAGAATTGTCATAGCATCTAAAATATTGATTAAACCATCTTCATTTGCATCACTATTTTCGCATACTTCGCCATAAGAGGTTGGTGATTGAATAAACTCAACAATATGTACAATCGTCAGCACATCAAATACTTCGCACTCAATCCAATTTATATTATCAAGACAGGTATTTTCATCATAGTTATCACCACAATCATCAGTACCATTACAAAGCAGATCGGTACCGATACATTCACCATTTCCACATTGAAATTCATCATCTTCACAATCTGTGATTATTGGAATAGAATTTCCTAGATTATTTGAGAAGATAATTGATGAAAATCCAGTGGGCTCGCTGTCAGAATAAAAACTAAATAGTGATCCTTCTCCCGGGGGGATTTCTAAACCTGTTAATGATAAACCAACCGATATTGAATCTGTCACCGAGATAACAAATTGTCCTGGGACACCTCCCGGTAAACTCATATTACTGGCACCATTGACTACAAACTGCCATCCTGAAACTGGCACCTCATTGGCACACATCACATCATACCTAATCTGATCATCAACTAGTTCACTGTCTAACCAGATTTGGATTGTAGATGGTTCTAGATATATGCAACTACCATCATCTATTGCAGCATCAGGATTATAATTCAATGATTGAGGATCAATACACCCTTCAAGTGGCGGACAGGATTGTTGGTACAATCCAAATACTTCTTCAATGTTGCCATCCAAAAGGTATTCAGGGATTAAATCAACACTCAATTCGTCATCAAGACAAAACAAATAATTCCATGCAATTTCTAAGCCTTGTAGATTCTGAATATTTCCAATTGCATCAGGTAAAGTTGTCAAATTATTTGACTCAAGCGATAAAGTTATTATAGAAGCATTGGCAATATTCTCCGGTAAGCTGATAAGATTATTACCTGATAACTCTAACGAGTATAACTCAGTTAAATTTCCTATTGAACTTGGAATTTGGTTTAATTGATTGTTTCTTGCAAGCAGTTGCTGAAGGGAGATCAGGTTACCAATATTCTCTGGTAATTCAAGTATATTGTTGTTCCTGAGATTGCAAAAGGTCAACATGTTTAAATCAGAAAATGATATTGGTAATCCAATAAGATTATTTGAATCCAAGTTTATTCCTACCAGTGATTCCATTTCACCTATATTGGAAGGAAGTTCAGAAATGTGATTGTTTGAAATTTCTAAATGATTCAAATTGATTAATTGATTTATAGTCTCCGGTAACTCTGTCAGTTCATTATTAGATGCATCAAAGTACTCAAGATTAATAAGATTTTCAATGTAATCGGGTAATTGATCAATATAATTATTAGACACTGCTAGTGTTTCTAAATTGGTAAGTGAACCAATACAATTGGGTATATCAACTAGTTGATTATAGCCAAATTCAAGGCTGACCAAATTTGGAAGATCGCAAATTATTGCAGGCAACTCTAGAAATAAATTCTGCCCAATTGAAAGATTTATCAATGAAACTAACAAATCAAAAGAGTCTGGTAAATCCACAAGTTGGTTATTGCCTAGGTGAAAAGTCTCTAAATTATTTAGCAATCCAATACTTTCTGGAAGAATTGTTATAGGGGGACCCATATATGCATGATATCTGAAATAGGTGAGTCTTCCATTATCCCACTCTTGTTCGCCGAAGGATTCTGGCGTGAAAATGAAGTCATTGACATCAATAATATCTTGTAATACTTGCAGATCATTTTCATTATTATAATCACAGCTACCATCATCCAAGGTTGCGTCTGGATTATAATTAAATGCCTCAGGATCGGTACAACCCATAATATTAATTTCATCCAGTGTCATAGCATATTGCTCATTGCATAAGTTGAAATCGAGATCAAAACAATTCCAGAATCCCTCTTCGCCTGTCACCTGTATATGTTGCCCCAGATATTGTTGGGCTACCACCATTCCGGTTACATCGATACCCAGGGCAATTTCCGGGTATCCCTCATCTGGTTCAAGTATGAATTGATTGCAATTGCATTCCATTAAATTTGGACTGAATATCACCGTGCCTTGTACTGTGATAATCTCCTGCGAATAAATTGCCGATAAGCAAACCATCAGGATGGTATTTCTGAAATATTTATATGCGTTCATGTTAGACTCCTTGAAATCTGTAAAAATATATTTTATTGGATATCTGCATAAGCGAGATGCTTTTCAAATCCCGCTGTTAATTGCAGAGTGCGGGCATAACTGATTTCCAATTTTTTGCTAAGGATTTTTTTGTTTACACCATATTTACTATAAAGAAACGATAGAATTGTTGATTCGAATTTTTGGTTTAACTCTTTCCATTTTAGATCAGGATTTTTTGTTAGAAAAGATTTTACCGAGATTGGAATTTGATCGATTGCATACTCAGCAGTCCGCTTTCTTACACTAAAAAGTGTCCGTTCTGACATTTCCATCTTCTTCGCGGCTGTACTAACCGAACCAGACTCCCGAACAATATTTTCCAACACGATATTTTGAAAAAGTCCACGAATTTCTTTTAGTGATTTATCTATTGCGAATGAGAAATCGTCTATGGGTGATTGTGAAATGGAAATATCCTGATGATCAGCAAGAAAATTATTATAACCCTCAACGGCCAACATTCTATCTCCTGAATATGGAAAATGCTGTTTCAACAATTCGGTGGCTGCTTCATATCCTTTCCGATAGAAATAACTTGCCAATTCTATATTTTCAGTCTGCTTGTGGCATTCACCAAGATAATAAGCACAGCCGGCAATCATATGATGAATACCACTATTTACGGCAATATTTAATGATTTTTGAAAATGG
>Ga0233430_1002761_pt1 | contig 19218 bp, 17 predicted proteins | sample SI_118_April2016_2_FD_179883 | JGI IMG/M metagenome (GOLD analysis project Ga0233430, IMG submission 179883) | Seawater microbial communities from Saanich Inlet, British Columbia, Canada - SI_118_April2016_150_MG | ecosystem: Environmental > Aquatic > Marine > Inlet | place: Canada: British... | reverse complement strand
TCTCAGTCATAAACACGACCAAATCTTCTCTTATTAAATCAAGGTCACTTATAGGCGGTAAAAGTTTATCTTCATCAATCATCACCTTTGTCATGCTTGTGACCTTATCTTCAAATATGCCTGATTCCTTTAGAGTTGCAATCATTAGATTCTCACCTGTACCTGTACTTTTCTTCATTACCATCTCTGCGATGTCATCTTCTTTAGGTGAACTCATCGCTATTATAAGTACAAAGAACGTCATCAACAGAGTAATCATGTCACCATAAGCCAATGCCCATTCATTAGGATCTTTTTTTGGTTCTTCTTCCATTATTTTGCAGGACTTGCACTTCTTATCTTATCCTTTAAATCTTCCATCTTCTGTTCCTTCCTTTCAGATGGAGAGAGGAAACCCTTTAATTTCTCTTCTACTATACTCGGGTTATCTCCTGATTGTATCGACACAACCCCTTCCAGTATTAACTCTTTCACTAGAGTTTCTTCCTTAGACCTTACATCAAGTTTTCCGCTCATTGGCAAAAAGATCAGGTTTGCCACTATAACACCGTATAATGTAGTTAATAGTGCGGTTGCCATGCCAACCCCGATCTTAGAAGGATCATCCAACTCCCTAAGCATTAATACTAACCCTATTAACGTCCCCATCATGCCGAACGCCGGAGCTACTACCCCCATCGATTCAAGCACTCCCTTTCCTTTGGAATGACGGCCTCGCAAATTTTCAATCTCCTTCTCTAGTATTGTACGAAGTCCATCTGCATCAGTCCCATCAACAAGTAACTGTATGGATTTTGACAGAAAAGCATCCTTAATGTCAGCCACCTTGCTTTCTAATGCCAGCAACCCTTCCCTTCTAGCAAGTTTTGCATATTCTATTAAATTTGCCACTTCCGCCTGAGGAGAAGCTACTTTCACAAATATTGTTTTCATGATCAAGGAAACCAGGCCAGTAACTACTTGCAATGGGTATCTCACAAGCGTAGCTGATATCGTTCCTCCAATAACTATCATTATTGACGGAATATTTATAAAACCTGCTATCCCAGACATCCCCCCGCCCAAAATAATAGATACGATGAGCAGCAAAGCACCAATTAATATACCTGCCGGAGTTGCAATATCCATTTTTACGCTCCCTTTATTTCGTCTTTAGTTTTCTGAAATTCCTTTTCGATTATCTTCCTGATAGCCTCAGTAAGTTTTGAAGCTTCATCAGTCTCAACAAACTCCAATATTTTAGCAAGATTCTTTCCATTCATTTTTGAAAGTATGCTGACGGCTGTTTCGTACTTAAGTTTTTTAATGATAGCTACCGCTTTTTCAGTTTCAATTCTTTGATAAATTGCGGCAAGCTTCTTTATATTTCTTTGTTTAAGTGTTTCATCTTCATCTTTATCTTTATTCACACTTTGCAATCTTTTCATTTTCTCACAAATTCTACCTGCAAACGCCGGATCAAACTCTGTAAGTATCTTTGCAGATTTCTTGGATTGCATACTCGCTAAAACCTTGGCACTAGTCTCTTTCTTAAGCTTACTTAAGACACCTGCTGCCTTTAATGCATCCATCGATGAATAAATATCAGCTAACCGCTTCAGGTTTTTTCTCTCACTTTCATCAAAAACTATGAGATCCTTATCTAGATCAATTCGCTCCTTACTTATTAGCAATAGCGCTCCATCCAGTTTCTTTCTCATAACCGCCATTTCTTTTTTTCGATTTTCTACATCGGTTTTAAAAGCAGCTATTTCTCTCTCTTTTTTGGGAAGCAGTGCTGATTTCTTTTCATACAATGCGATTCTTTGCTTAAGCTCCTGCTGGTATTTTCTAATTTCCTCAGGAGAAAACCCCTTTATTGCTCTGACAGCATTTTTTGTCTTTTCTTGCTCAACTTCCTCTTTATCACTGCTCTCCTTTTTACTGTACTTCTCCTCCATCTCTAATACCTTGGAGGCATAATATTCTCCCATCTTTTTTTCAATTCCTTTCTTTAAGGATATCATCACATATGATGATATCGCAAAAATGACAATGAAAAAAAGAACTAAAGGAATTAATTTCTTTTTGTTTAATTTAAGCTTGATCATTTTCTGTCACCAGTTTATTACTAAATTTTGTCATTGCAATATCGTCCATTTCCCTGTTTAACACGAGTTCAAGTTCAATTTTATACTCTTCCTCCCACCGATCCCTGAGCTTTTCCAATCCTTTTCTCTTTTTAATTATTTCAACCAGCTCTTCCTGAACGGTGTTCATTGCAGTTGATATCTCCTGGATTCTGGATTTACTGGAATCAATGCGGTATCCTATATTTAAAAAATAATCTTCATAGGTCCTGAGTTCATCAGATGCAATGACCTGGTTTTTCCTAGAAGAGAGCAGGCTTTGACTATCCAGTTTACTCTTCTTGAGATTTTCTAATTCATTCTTCTCATTCATAAATAAACCTTGAATATCTCTCAGTCTACCTACACACTCTTCCTCATATATACGTTCTTTATTGAGTAATGGCTGCAATTTAAAATGAAACTTTCCACTTTGTCCCATATTTTATGATCTCAAAATTAATGACTTTAATTAACCAGACACATTATCAAACCTTCATATTATCCAGGCATAAACAGTGAGCTAACTACGTTCGAGTTGATTGAAATAACTCAAACGTATAACTGACTTTTATTTAAAACAACTAATTCATAACAGGCGCACTCTCATTTTCTGCTCCCACGTTATAATCATTCATCATTTTCATTAAGCTATCTATATCTTCTTCATATTTACTCTCATCTGACACCCCCTGCTTCAGGTAGCTTGTAATATTATCATATTTACTGATAGCATAATCTATTTTATGGTTCTTTCCTTCTACATAGGCACCTACATTTATCATATCCTCAGCATCTTTATAAATTGCGTAAGCTGATCTTAAGTTCTGAGCGGCTTTCATATGACCGTCAGTAACAACATCAATCATGCATCTACTTACACTATTAAGCAGATCAATTGCCGGAAAATGGTTTTGTGCTGCCAGCTTTCTGGATAGTATAATATGACCATCGAGAGTTCCCCGCACTGTATCTGACACCGGCTCGTTAAAGTCATCACCATCAACCAGCACTGTATACAATGCGGTAATACTACCTTTAGACGTTATACCAGTCCTTTCCAGCAGTTTTGGTATAACAGAAAAAACAGATGGAGTATAGCCTCTTGTAGTTGGAGGCTCGCCTATTGCCAGCCCAAGTTCACGCTGAGCGTTTGCAAGCCTGGTAATGGAATCCAATAGCATCATCACATTCAAGCCCTTATCTCTGAAATATTCAGCTATTGTAGTTGCCACGAAAGCCCCTTTCAGTCTGGCAACAACTGGCTTATCAGAAGTCACAACTACTACAACTGATTTCTTAATGCCTTCCTTACCTAAATTATACTCAATAAATTCACGAACCTCTCTTCCACGTTCTCCAATCAAGGCAATAACGTTAATATCAGCCGTAGACGACCTTGCGATCTTTCCCAGTAGGGTGCTTTTCCCCACTCCACTACCTGCAAATATACCTAGTCTTTGACCTTTCCCACACGTCAAAAGGCTGTCAATACACCTGACTCCAGTGCTAATAGGGTCGGTAATTAGCGGCCTGTCCAGTGGTTCCGGAGCGTCATTATGTATTGTCCTCATTTCATCATAATCAATAGGACCTTTGTTGTCTATTGGGCTTCCCAACCCATCAAGTATTCTACCTTTAAGAGACATGCCAAGTTTAATCTGAAGCGGCTTCCCTGTCGCAATCACTTCGCTTTTCGGGCTAATACCATTCATTTCTGCGATAGGCATTAATAATGTTTTTTTATCTTTAAAACCAACAACCTCTGCAAGTACATGCTCGCCATCAGTTTGTGTTGTCAACTTGCACAATTCACCAATATGGACCTCGGGGCCTAATGACTCTATTAACATACTGGTAGCCCTGGAAACCGTCCCTGTCAGACACGTAGTCTCAGTATCTGCCAGCCGTTGATGACACTTTGCAAACATTTCATTTATTGCTATCACTCCGCACCATCCGTTTCAATATTATACTCCCCAAATGCTAAAACTATCTCATTCCAACGGGTTTCTACCATTGCATCAACACCTCCACAATCTGTAATAACCTTGCATCCACCTCTGGATATTTTATCATCACTTTCTATTTCGTAATTATCATCTGTATTAGAAGGTCCACTAGTTTTAATTGTCTTTAATCTTTCAGCATCATCTGGATTTACGTATACTTTTAATATATTTTTTTCTTTTACTCTGTCAATCGCGTCACTTACCACTTTTTCTATTATTTTGCCATTACTTTGAGAAATGTCTTCATAGATTGCCTTTTTTGCAATTGCAAATACAAGATTAATAATTTCTTTTTCACATTTACTCCAGTTATCATCCCTCTCCTGCTTTAAAACCTCGATTGCTTTGTGCATGCTCTGGCTTATAAGTTCAACATCTTTTCTGTTTTTTTCTAATGCTTCGTCCCAGCCCTTTTGATATGACTCTTTTCTTATATTCTCAATTTCTTCTTCTTTTTTCTTTCTCTTTTCTTCATCGCTTACCGATGTATATTTAGATTCAAGAACAAATGAGTTTTCTATAACAGGCAATTTATATACATTTTTTCTGCTCATACCAGCGGCCCAACATCTTGAGCTCTACCCCTTACCGTTTCACCCTGAGCTTCCATTTTAGCTAAAGAATCAACCACTATCTTCTGAGCATCCTCAACTTCTGATAGAGGTTTTGGACCTAATACTTGTTGCTCCTCTATAACCATCTGGCCCATACGTTTAGACATATTCTTAAATATCTTATCGTTCACATCTTTACTGGCAGTCTTCAAGGCTAGGGCAATCGTACTTGTTTCAGTCTCTGATAACATCTGTCTTAATGCCTTGTCTTCAACTATTGATATATCTTCAAATACAAACATAAGTGTTTTAATTTCCTGTGCGATTTCAGGATGCTCTTCCTTTATACGTTGCATAATTGTTTTTTCAGTGACCGAATCACTTCGATTAAGTATTTCAGCAATGGCTCTATATTTTCTTTCATTTGGTGTATCAATTCTATCACCTAACGAGATAACCTTTGTCTCTAACAGCTCATCTATCTGTTTAATAATTTGAACAGGTGGTGGCTTTGAAGTGGCCATCTTGTTTAACACATCAAGCCTTAATTCTTCAGACATTGTACCTACAACTTCCGCAGACTGATGCGGTTCAAGATATGAGAGAATTAACGAAATTAATTGAGTATGTTCCCCGGCAAGTATTGAGATAATTTCTTCGCTTGTAAGGTGCTTAAAGTATCTGAAAGGTATAATACTAGGTCTGTGATCTTTGATTACGTCAATAATCTCTTCACTTTTACGCCATGACTGAAATTCATCCTTAAACTCATTAAGAATTCCAATAGAGATTTCACTACTAACGCTTCTCATCCTTCCGATTATATCGCTAATCTCGGCAATCTCGTTTTCACCAAAATTGCCAAGAATATCAGCTGCTATCTCAGGACCTAGATTTAAAAGTAATATCGCAACTTTTTCTTTAGTTGAAAATGTAGGATTCATTATTCACTCTCCCTCAGCCATTTTCTAACGAGATTACTTGTCGTCCTTGGATCATCTTGTGCATTAGCAACTATTCCCTCCCTTATTGCAACTCGATCTTCATCTGATTTTTTCTCTCTTGCCGCATCTGCTTCACTTATAGCATTATTCTCAATCTCTGGAACCGGAGCGTATGTAGCATACCCACCACCACCAGGAGCAGGAGCTACCTGTTGACGCGGTGAAGACATGCGCTTTAATGCCTTTGACGCAAAGAGAAGGAACGCAATAACGGCTATTACAAGTGAACTACTTCTGGCAATTGATAGTATAAATGCTTTTTTGTCTTCCTTTTCAACACCCTCCTCATCAACATAAGCAGCAATAGCCCGATGGAACTGAACGTTTTGTATTTCAAATACGTCGTTTCTCGGTGCCGATTCATTAAGTCCTATTGCCTGTTTTACAATAACTGCTATTTGGTCCAATTCATCTTCAGTTCTGGGCTCATATTTAGTAGTTATCGTACCATCCGCCATCTCTTCATCAACATAATTACCATCGACAAGAACCGCTACGGTTAACCTCTTAACACGTGCCTCGTGCTCAGAAACAACACGTTCAACTTTACTCAAGGCATATTGAGTAGTCTCAGTCTCTTCTGATTCTTTAGACATTTTACCACCTCCATCACCATTAGCTCCACCTGGCATTTCTGTCGATTGCGTGGTAATGACCTGACTTACAGGCACTCTTTTATCCTGGTCGTATTCAATTTGCTTTTCATCAACATTCTTAAAGTCTAAATCAACACTTACTTTAACAATGGCCTTACCAGGACCAGTTATCTTTTCGATTATACTCATTGCCTGAGATGCATAATACTCTTCTCGCTTTCTACTTAAATCAAATTGATTTGTAACAACAGTAGACAGCTGATTATCTCCACTCTTTGACAGTAAATTCCCCCTACTGTCCGTAATAGAAATATTTTCCGGAGTCAAACCTTCAACACTGGTGCTGACAAGGTGTGAAATACCAGCTAATATTGAAGGATTAACAGCATTCCTTTTTCTCATTTTCAAAACAACTGAAGCAGTCGCAGACTTTTCTTCTCCAACAAATAAAGACGGTTCTGGTATAACTATTTGAACCTTTGCCCACTCCACACCATCTAATTGCGAAATTGTCTTTGATAGTTCTCCCTGAATGGCTCTCCTATAATTTACTTTTTGTGCCAAATCCGACATACCAAACTTAACTTTATCAAATAACTCAAAACCCACCTCTCCTCCTGGCAGGCTTTCTTTCGCAAGGGCCATTCTTGCTTCATAAATTTTATTTGATGGTACTAATACCGTAGAACCATTATCCTTTACTTTGTATTTTATCTCATTATCTCGAAGATATGATACAACCTCAGCTGCTTCTTTTTGACCCAAATCACTATACAAAAGCCCATAGTCCGGTGTCCTCACCCAAAAGGTAACACCTAATAAGGCTGCAATAAACCCAAGTATCACAACAATAAAAGTGAGTCTCTGCCCGAAGCTTGTTCCATTCCATATATTACTGAATTCATCTGTTATCTGACTCAACTTGTGACTCCTTATAAATGGCTGTATATTAGGTGTTTAGTTTTAATCTTAAATACTGTTTTGAGTAAATCGCAAATCATATACCACATCACTTTTATTATTTACCAATTGTTATAAAATATGACTAAGTAAGTGATTCCCGTAACCCTGACACAGAGAGGTTCTTTTGCTCAATATTTCATAAATATTAATCCAACTAAATAAGTAGCATTTTTGAACTAATCGTAGTTTTATTAGACAAATAAATAAGCTACTTACACTAGCTTATTTATTATATTTTGGTTTGCAAAATGGTGTATTTAGAAATGAAGTTTTATACACAACAAGGGATGAGAATCGATAATTCTGGGAATTGTTCAGGTGCTAATCTTAAGAGTAAATTATCTGTTTTTCTGATGTAACATGGTCTGAAAACTGATATTTTTTATTGGAAATACAAGGATAGGGCTTATCCGCTATAAGTGAAGGCGGATTAAGGCCTTGTGGGGGGAACAAATAACAGCACACTCCATAGAGAGTACTTACGCTATTTGTCGAATTGATTATTACAGATTATTGGCTACCATTACCGGCTAGCCAAATCCCAGTTGTAATCTACTGAGAAATGTATGTACTCCATGACCCGGACCAAATTGCGGTTCGCATCAAGGTAGTCAAAATTTGGCAAATGCAATGTTTTTAAACCTGCATCCTCATAATTTCTTTGTACGCATCAACAAGTTTATTACGAGTCTCCATCATAAACTTAAAACTGACTTCAGCCTTAGACATTGCAATCATCACTTCATGAACGTTTTCAACTTTACCGGTCGCAAAGTTTTCGATTGATTCTCCTGCCTTAAGCTGAAGATCATTTACCTCGCTAACGTAATTGTTGATAGTATCCTTAAAACCGGATCCATTCTTATTATCAGTTTTTCCGAATTTCTGATCAATCTTTCCGTTTTGCGCGGGACCAAGTGGAATAATATCCATATCTCTCTATCTCCTTATTATACTGAGTGCTCTTTCACTCATCTTTCTAAATGAAGAAATTACTGATGTATTAGCCTCGTAAGACCTTGAAGCGGCAATCATGTCTACCATCTCCTTCGCAACACTTACATTCGGCATATTTACATAACCTTCCTTATCTGCCTGTGGATGCCCTGGCATATGAACCTTGTTTGGAGGTGATTTTGATTCTGTTACCCCTTTAATGTTTACACCATTCAGCATCAATTTATGATTCTTACCGCCAACCATCGATTTATTCAGGATTGTAGCAAATTCTACCTCTTTCCTCTTATATGGACCGCCGTCTGAAGTTTCAGTGACTTGAGCATTTGCAATATTACTTGCGATAACACCCATTTTTATTCTTTCTGCCGTAAGACCTGAAGCGCTAATGTCCAACACAGATAATGGTTTATCAAACATAGACATATTTACACTCCTCCTTTCCCTACATTAGTGTTAATTTGCGAAATCCGCATCTACAGATTATCTTACTTATCCAGTGTAGACGTCAGAATCAGATTAAAAAAGCCATCACTATTTACTCTGTATTGCACCTATCATACCCTTGAATTTCTGAGACAAAATTTCCAGATATGCATTATGCCTATCTGACATCTGGTAAAATGACACTAACTCCTGATCCAAATCTACATTATTACCGTTCTTTCTGGTACCTTTAGCATTCGACACAGTTATCGATTCCTTCAAATTCATGATTTTACTAATATCTTTACTTTCAACAGCTTTTAGTAACTCTTTTTCAAATGAAACCTCTGATTTTTTATATCCTGGTGTATTTACATTTGCTATATTATTGGCAATTACCTTATTTTTCGTTGAAGTTAAGTCCAGTAATTTTGACAACAACACTACATTTGTATCTGATAAGCCCATTATCTGTTACCTCCAATAATCATTAACATACGTGCTAGTTATAAGTCACGCAAAATTTATACCACTACACCACATTTCAGTTTCTACTCTATAAAATGCCACCAAAGCTCAAATCTGTCCATGATTTATAGATATTAACGTTGAATTTTTATACAATTAAGCGTTGATCATTATCCCCTCAAAAGGGGAAAAAAGTGACAACTAGTGGGAAAAGCTTTCCTCAACAACATTGCTTTCCTCATCAGAATCTGTATCAATATCTAAACCGAAGCCTGCTTCTAACTCCTTATACCGACTTAACTTGTTTCTCAAAGTACGGGGTGTTACATCCAGTATCTCCGCTGCCCGCGTCTTGTTACCCCCTGTTTTCTCAAGCGTCTTGTATATTAACTCTCTCTCAACATCTTCGATTGTCTGTCCAACAGACAGTTCGGAAGCCTTCTTAGGCTTACGCACATTTAGCATATTCTCAAAATGTTCAGGCATAAGCACTTCAGAGTCAATCATAACCGTACACCTATGAATCAGGTTCTTAATTTCCCTGACATTTCCGGGCCAGTCGTGTTGAGACAAAACGTCTATAGCTTCCTTACTGATCCTTTTCAACGGAGTGTCCATTCCTGTTTTAAACTTCTCTAGAAAATATTCAGCGAGCACAGGAACATCCTCTCTTCTTTCTCTCAAAGGTGGAACAATTACAGGTATTACATTAAGTCTGAAATACAGATCCTGCCTGAAATTGTTCTTTTCAATTTCCTGTTCCAGATCTCTATTTGTTGTAGCAATAATTCGGACATCCACCTTAAGTGTCTTGGAACCTCCAACCCTCTCAAATTCCTCTAACTCAAGAACCCTTAATAGTTTGGACTGAATCTTTGGTGATACTTCGCTAATTTCATCTAGCAACAGAGTACCTCCATTTGCTAACTCAAAACGACCCATTCTCTTTAAATCCGCCCCGGTAAATGCTCCTTTTTCGTGTCCAAACAGTTCACTTTCCAACAGGCTTTCAGAGAGTGCCGCACAGTTAACTTTAATAAAAGGTTTTGTATTTCTCTGGCTATGCGCATAAATAGATTGTGCTATAATCTCTTTTCCAGTACCACTTTCACCCTGGATCAGCACACTGGCCTTGCTTTGTGCCATTCTTTTAACATTATTCAAAATCCCAAACATCTTGGAACGTTTGTCTATAACAAACTCGTTTTCTACATTGCTATCTAATTTAGATCTCCAATATTTATTTTCATCTATTAATTTCTGACGCTCCTGAACTCTCTTTAGCAGTAACTCAATATTTTCAGGAGAAAATGGTTTTATTATGTAATCGTATGCACCTTTGCGCATTGCTTCAACTGCTGTTTCTATACTGCCATAAGCAGTCATAATAATAACGGTTGTCTCCTTTGAAGTTTTCTTTACTTTCTCCAATACCTCCATACCACCCATTCTCGGCATTCTCATATCAAGGAAAAGCATGTCATAATTCTGTTTATCGGTCAAACCAACTGCTTCCTGCCCATCACATGCATTGTCTACAGAGTAACCATCTCTTTGTAATGCCTCGCTTAAGTAGGCTCTGCTGAGCTCATCATCGTCCACTACCAATATCTTTTCAATACTCAATTTATTCCTCCGTTCAAACCAAGACATCACTTAAAAAGTTTGTTTCTCTTGAAGTGCTTAATACTTCATTATGACTGCCAGGCAAGTTTACCATTATGGTTGTTCCCTTCTCAGGCCCACTGAAGATATTGATTCGTCCTTCATGGAGTTCAATTATCTTACGAACTATTGCCAAACCCAGACCAGTTCCATCATCTTTTGTAGTAAAAAATGGTTCAAAAATCTTTTTGATAGCACCATCTTTAATACCATCACCGGTATCAACAAAACCAACCTGCATTACCGGTATATCTTTAGTAGTTGACTTCCGCGTAAATATTCTGATTTTACCACCTTCAGGCATAGACTGGATCGCATTAAGCAGAACATTCAAGAAAGCCTGTTGCAGTCGATCCGGGTCGCATAGAATAAAGCCATCAGAACTATCATAATCCTTCTCGATCTGAATATTTGCACAACCTTTATGGCCTAATTCCTGATCGACAAAAAGAAGAGCTTTATCAATAATTTTTGTTAATTCATATCTCCTCAGGTTCAGTTTTATCGGACGTGCCAGAAACAGTAAATCAGTAACTATTCCATTGATATTCTTCGTACCCTTGATTATATGCTTAACAAGACGAAGATTATTCCCCTCCAGATCCCGCTCCAGCAAACTTGCAAAACCTTCAATACCATTTAGAGGATTCCTAATCTCATGAGCGATGCTGGCAGCCATTGTTCCAACAGAGACAAGATCACTCGCACTATTTAAACGTCCTTTTAGTTCACATATTTCTGACAAATCATAAAAAGTTTCAACAGCACCCGTAATTGCTCCGTTTTCATCTTTGAGTATAGATATGCTGCTCTCAATATTCCTTGTTTCTCCGTCACCCATTTCAATCACTCTTTTTAAATTATTTATTTCTTTATTTTTTGACATTGAGTCTAGTAATAAATCAACAAATCCGCCTATATGGCCAAAGGAGCTCCTAAAGCTAGTCCCCAAGACATCTCTGGCAATAGTATTCAATGTATTCTCAGCAACGTTATTAAAAGTCATAATCTTACCATGATTATCCACCGCAACCACACCACTATGCATACTCCCCAGAATACTATTTAAGAATCTCGTTTGATTATCAAGTTCCAATACCTTCTTGTTGAGGCACTCATTTGTGTATGCCATCTCCTGATCGATTTTTTTAACTCTTTCTTGTAATTGAGTGTATGAAGATTCAAGCTTTTGCGCATAAGTATTAAAGCTATCAAAGATAGTTAACAGCTCTTTAACATTGTTGAATTGCTTAAATTTTGTTTTGTATGATTTTACGCTATTCATCTCTCCAGAACCCTTTCCAGTTTTTCCTCAACTTCAGAACGCCACACTATATCCTGAATATGCCATTGTGCCTGTTTGGCCCAGTAAGTACCTTCATATACTTCCTCTATTTCGCTATATGCTTCTACTGCTTCGTTATATGAGTTTAGCTTCCTGTAACAATTTGCCATTTGATACGAAATCCACATTTTTTCATCTTTAGTAATATTATTCTTAACAATGAGCTGGTAAATATCCAGGGCTGCTTGATACTCACCTAATTTGTATAAATTTTCAGCAATTTCAAAGGGATGTATAATTTCTTCTTCTTCATTAATTGATACTTTCTCGCTTTCCTCAACATATGAATTTTCTTCCTCAAGAGAGATAATCTCACTGGCTTCACCATTTTCTTTATCGATTAGAGAAATTTTTTGTTTCCTTCCAGACCTTTTTCCAATGCTCTTTTTAACAAAATCAGATAAAACAACTTTCTTTTTCTTCTCTACTTCTTTTACTATCTCCTCTTCCTCCACTCCATTTATAGTTTCGGATGTACCTTTGAACTCTGATTTTAATTTTCCCAGCTCAGCTTTCTCTTTTTCTAACGCTTCAATCATGGCTGACATTTCATCCTCATTCACGCTATAATTGCTTTCCACAGACCATGCATCATTTGAAGCGCAGAGATTAACCATGCAAAAGATAGCCAGTAATATGATTAGTTTATATTTTCTCATTTCACACCTAATGCTTAAAAATCTTTTAACAGCTTATGACATTCGCAAATGAAATGCCATGAGCCGCCAAACAATTTGGAGATCTTGACCAAGAGTATGGGATATGCAGCAACACACCATAACACTCGAATTAACCGTGACTTATGGTTGCAGCCAAAAGAGGAAAAGTATACACTAAGTAAAAATTAAATAATTAATTGTGGAGATAATGAGGGACGTGAACAGTGGACAGATTTCTCAATGTTTGTTTTTTTAACCATTTGTATATTTTTAACACAAGCAAGTTATGCATTAAAAATAATCATTGAGGATGTTAAATAAACAACAATAAAAAGGGGGAGGGGCATATTCATATTTAAATCGGTCCTGAAGTCGCTATAGTGACAAAATCCATCCTTAGATGCTCGTGAAGATGCTATACTGGATTCTATTAAAGATCTGCCCCGGTATCCTGTTGATACGCCTTTACAGCCTCAGTAAGCAAGCCAAGCTCAACATAAGAATCACCAACTAATTTAGAGACCCAATCTATTCGCATCTCTGATGTATCTCCTTTTATAGCCTTCTGGTAGTGTTCTATTGCTTTTTCTTGCTGTTTGTCACGGGCCAGACTAATTCCTGCATAGATGTTTGCTTTAATCACCATATCTTTATCTCTTTTTCCTTCAGTAATTTCTTCAAATGTCTCTAAGGCTCTTTTGTAATTTTCATCATCAAGATAACACAGCCCAATTTCAAACGTCATGCTATCTGCATATATACCATCCTGATGTCTGCCTAAACCTTGCTTGAGGATTTCTATAGCATTATCCAGCATCTTCATTTCTCGCAATGATTTTCCACTGTAAAGGAAGCCATGGGTAGATAGTGTGCTGTTGGGAAATTCTGTTAGTGCATTTTTATAGAGCTGGAACGCTGTTAAGTAATTCTCTGTCTTAAAAAAACAATCTGCCAGTTTATAGCTAGCAGTATCCAGCATATAATTGTTCTCTTCGTAAGAAACGAAATTCTTTAGGATCCTGATGGATTTATCATATTTGCCCAACAAATAATAACAATTCCCTATCTGATATTCCAATTCACAGCGTAATCTATCAGGCAAGACTAACAGCCCAGACACATCGCTCTCCTGTTGGCCCTGGTCAGCCTGGTACTCTACAGTGTTGGTAATAGCGGCACTTTTTGTTCGCTTTGACTTGCGACTGACATCAAGAAATTTACTCTTCATACTTAAAAATATTTTTAAAGCTTCAGCATATTCGCCTGAGTCAATAAAGGCATTTCCCAATCTCATATTAGCAAACTTAACTGTTTCCCTGTCGTGATATACCTCCATTATATAACTATAAGTTTCAATAGCCTTCTTATAGTCACCTTGCTTCCTCAATAAATCAGCAATTTTAAGGTATGCATCATCCACATCGTTTGATTGAGGATAACGCTCTACGTATTTAAAATAAACTCTTTTTGCATTTTCAATATCATCCAACATTTCATAGCTCTTCCCTTCATTTAGCATAGAATCTCTTGCGAAGGGATGATCAGGATAATTTGCGATTACTGTCTTGAATTCTTGTAATGCTATTGACGGTAGATTCGAAGCGAGATAAAAGTTTCCCAGTTCGAAATATGCTCGTACTATTCCCTTATATTTAGGGTATTTTATCATGACCTTTTGATACTCTTGTATCGCCTTCTCCTGATAATATCCATAAGATGAATCTACATTCAATTTTGCAGGCAACGTAACAAAAATCAAGTTTTCGCTTATTATTGTTTCAAAACCTTTAGCACCAAAGACAGTATCAATTATGTCAACCAAAGGAACATCATCAAGATAAACAGAAATAATCGTAGAAAGCTTGTCCCTGACGATGTCATCATCGACAATAATCTTCTTCCCGCTTGTAGTAATCAATACTTGCAGTATATCGTCAATGGGGACTAAGTCAGCCCTGATTGAGTATAAAACAGTTCCGTACTTACCCTTTCGCTTGTTTATAGATAAGTTGTCGTTCTTTGTGACCAGAGCGGTCAACTTATCTTCCTCTAATGATGCCTGATGTTGTCTTATTTCTAATAGTTTCTTCAGTCCTGCTAATATCGTCTTCTCATCGTTAAAGCTTTTTTTATACTCATCAAGTGACGAATTCGATAACTTGCTCTCCTTCGCACTCTTTTCTTCAGCCTCTAAATATCCGGATGTGAAGATCAATGCGGAAAATATCATTGATAGACACACAGGAATTGCACATCTGAATATCACAAAAAAGCATCTCTCTTTCGTTTTCAGATTTCCGTTTTCTGGTTTAGGCTTGTTAGTATTCATATTCCAATATTTTCAATGATTCGTCTTTTAACGAATGACGACTGTATTATGCCTGTCGGTATCTCTCTTCATATAATGGTGTTTCGCCTGTTTAATATAACTTTCAGCAATCTTAAAATGTGCTTCAATTACCATCTCTTTTTCATGTTCTCCAGTATACCTGGCTTCCTGGCCAGCAATTTCATATAAAACTCTTCTGGCCTCATCGAACTCACCCGTTAATACCAAACATTCTCCCAGCCCCAGTTGAGCACTCAACCGATATGGACTATTCAAATAGTCATTGGAAACCCTTTTATATAGCTCTATTGCTTTTATATACTCCCCTGTCTTATAATAGCTTTCTGCGAGACGGCTAAAAACCCTATCACTTTCATCAATAGCAATTTTTGAATCTACTACACTTCTATACGCAACAGCAGCGTTTGCGTATTGATCATAATCAAAATACATATCAGCATTTTTTATACTATCTGCAATATTAGACTTAGTAATCCTCTTTCCTTGTGTAAACTGATTTGATACCTTAGTCTGCTTTTTCTCAGTAACTTTTTTCTTTGCCAATTTCTTAGCCGAATGCTGAAGAGCCATTGCCTCAACCTTCCGCTCCTCTTTTTGCTTGTTTATCATGGTTTTGATATCTTTTTTCTCACTACTGATCCAATTGTATTGTACAAACATCAGCCCCAATACTAACGCAAGGATACAGAAGTTTATTAATATAATACCCTTATACCCGCTAGCTGTCCCGATTAATGAATCTACTTTCTTTTTTAATTTACTAATCATCTTTTATTTTCTGAAATGTTAACTACTGGCAGTTATACCAATAACTAAAACAAAAACTACCTTAGTTGGATGTTATAAGAGAAGCACCAACCGTATTTTCTATTCTGTCTCTTTTACTATCTATTGAGCCTTCAGTACAATCACTATCAAGGTTAACAAGCAAGACTGTCTCGTCATCAAAACTCACCTCCTGGTCGCGTATTAGTGGAGAGCTTATATCGACCTCTTCAGCCTTCTTCACTTGTGAATTCTTGATATTGTGTAAAGCATTTTCAATTTTCCTTTTCATTAATGTGCCTTCTTCTGCAATCTTTGACATTGAATTACTTCTGGACAACATTAATCTGTTTGCATATGAATATGGCATAGTACCCTCGAATATTTCAATTATACCCGAAGAACCCAACTGATAAGGATTAGTCTCCATTATCTCCACTTCTCCATCTGGATTAATCATCGAACACACAAGATTATGCCCACTATTTACATATTGAACAACTCTCTTGCGCTTATCAACAAGCACGCATAGCATTGATACATTAATATTCGGCAATACATTTGAATGCAAGAATTTATTGATACTTTCGATAATACACTTGGGTGTTCCTCCTTCTTTTGATCTAAATAACGTCTTTATCATTGTACCTATCTGCCAGTTCTCCCACCACTCTCTATGATGCTCGCTTTGCCCATTAATATTTCCAAATATCAATGTAGATCTATCGTCATCAATAGCAAATGAATCGAAGACTACCGTACTCTTTGGCTGACATGCCGGACCGTCAAAATAATAAGACATCCCATCTGGTTTCAAAAGACAATCTGATTTCGACAATTTACCGTTGCCATCATGCTGTAATACACAGGCCTTACCGCTATCGGCATCAGCAGAGACACTGCTTTCATTAAATAATCGCACAATGACATCTTTTATTTCCTGTATTTTAAAAGGTTTGCCAATCATCTCAACGACACCCAGTTTCGCAGCCTCTTTAACTGTTTCAAGAGAACCGTATGCCGTTATAAAAATCACCTTTAAATGAGAATCACTTTTCTTAACCTCACGTATTAATTCAATACCATCCATTCCATGCATCTTGATGTCTGAAATAATCAAGTCATACTGATTTTGATTAAAATGCTCCAGGGCATGATAAGCATCTTCAGCAATGTCTACATCATAGCCTTCACTAATCAAGGCCTCCCTTAGGACATACCTAATTGTCTCCTCATCATCTACCAATAAGATCCTGTAATTCAATTTATTCAATTTCCTCTTTTACTATTTGTTTGAAAATGTCTTAAAAAGATCCTTCACAACATTTTCCAGGCGATCAACTTCCTTAAAAATCATCTGAAAGAACTTTTCATTTAACTCATCTTCTCCAACCCTATCCCTGAGTACTTCAACAGCTGCAGAAATACCTGCCAGCGGATTTCGTACTTTATGAGTAACAATACCCATTAACTCGTGTAGATCATCAAAGTATTCAGTCTCCTTGTACTTGTCTACAATCATCTTTATACCTTCATCATCACTCAAATCTACACCAGACTTCTTTACGGTCTCTGAAGACTCAATTTGCTTGTTCAATGCTGCCGATAAGTCCGCTTTTGTAATAAGATTCATCTTCAGCAGTATTGCACCCAGAAGTTGGTGTTCTGGATTTTCTTTTTGCAAACAAAGTGCTTCCTTTATATCAGAATCTTTAATCTTGCCATTTTCAACTAAGATTAGTCCCAGTTTTTTTTGACATGAATCATTATCTTTTTTCATAGTAATCGCTTTGTTAACTTTCATTGTTTATTAGATATTAACTGCACAAATTAGAAGTTATTTCGCCATCTCAACAACATAACCTAAGTGTCCCTTTCATTATTCCCAATTCCAAGTCCTTTAGTTCTCTTAAAGTAACTTCAAACTTACTCTTGTTTAATACTATAATGCTTAATCTTATTGTATAAGGTGGTACGGTTTATACCCAGGAGCTTAGCAGCTTTGGTCATTCTCCATGATGTATCCTTAAGGACTTCTGTTATATGACTTTTCTCTACAGTTGCAATAGATTGATCAGCATCATCATCTTGTACACTATCTTTTGTACCTGTCCCAGAACCCAATAACAGATGCTCTGCAGAAAGTGTTGAATTAGTTGAAAGCAATACAGCCCTTTCAACAACATTTTTCAACTCTCTTACGTTACCCGGCCATTCATAGTTTTTCAAAATCCCTTCGATCTCTGGCGGAATATCATTAATGTCCTTGTTAAACTCTTTATTGAAATTATGAATATAGTGTTTTACGAGAGGAAGGATATCATCCTTTCTCTCCCTCAATGCACACAAATATACAGGCAGTACTCTTAGACGATAATAAAGATCTTTCCTGAATGTCCCCTTCTTCACCTCTTCTTCCAAGTCGCGATTAGTTGACGCAACTATTCTAACGTCTACATCAATATCGTCTATCCCTCCTACCCTTTTAAATTTCTTCTCCTGGAGTACTCTCAGTAGTTTTGCCTGTAATGGCAAGCCCATCTCTCCAATCTCGTCAAGAAACATTGTACCTCTCTGAGTTGCCTCGAACAAACCGGCCTTCCCTTGAGCAGATGCTCCGGTGAAAGAACCCTTTTCATAACCAAACAACTCTGACTCAAGCAAGTTCTCTGTCAGAGCGGCACAATTGACTTCCATAAATCTGTATTTACTCCTTGCGCTCATCATATGAACATAGTTGGCTATCAACTCTTTTCCTGTCCCGCTCTCTCCTTGTATTAATACAGTGCTTGAAGGGCTCTGTGCAATTATCTTTACATGTTCAAAAACCTTCTTCATTTCCTTGCTAACAGCAACGATATTGGCACCACCTACAATATTTGCTTTTGCCCTTAACCTTGATACTTCTCTCATCAGCGATTGAGTACTTAGCGCTCTCTCTATCACCACCTTGATATGTTCCATTTTAAATGGTTTCTCAAGATAATCAAAAGCCCCGGCCTTCATAACATTTACGACTGAATCCACTGAGGCATGGCCGGTTAAAAGAATTACGAGTATGTTCTGATCATATGCCTTTATCTCTTTTAGTAATTCTAACCCATTCATTCCAGGCATCTTCAAGTCCAGTATCACGAGGTCAGGGATTATCTTCTTAATTAATTTAAGAGAATTTTCTCCATTGTCCTCCGTATGTACTTTATACCCCTCAACCTCTAATGCCTCTTTCAAACAAAATCTGATTGTCTCTTCATCGTCTACTACTAAGATTACAGGTTTCACGCCATCCTGATGTTCCGTATTATTCACCGATTTTGCCTTACTCATTTCAACCCTCATTAAAAAA
>Ga0233430_1002759_pt1 | contig 19222 bp, 16 predicted proteins | sample SI_118_April2016_2_FD_179883 | JGI IMG/M metagenome (GOLD analysis project Ga0233430, IMG submission 179883) | Seawater microbial communities from Saanich Inlet, British Columbia, Canada - SI_118_April2016_150_MG | ecosystem: Environmental > Aquatic > Marine > Inlet | place: Canada: British... | reverse complement strand
CTCAAGCAGTTGTGGGTTCTTATCGATCAAATCCTTAAACTCCTCAAGCGTCATATCTCTTGCCCTTCGGCCTCGTTCCCAATCTGAAACCTGGCACATAATACAGCGAAAATTACAAACGCTATTTGGTTCTACATCTATAATATATGGCAAAAACAAAACTTTCTCTGAATACTCTTCGTTCTCTGCCACTATATAATTTTTTAATCGAAGTGGGTTTTCTACAAACGCCCGATACTGCATTGAACGAAAAGTAAATTGATGAGGTTCAGGAAAGGTTAGCACTTCACTTTTTCTTAGCTTCCGCTTGTTTAATATATCTTCCTGTAGTTTTTCAGGATTGGACAAAAACTGCTTCGCAATCTGCAACTGCTCTTGAAACATCTCCCCATACTTCTTTTTAAACTCCTGGTCTGACATCAACATGGCAAGCTTTCTGATTCAATATCCAATAATCTGTGGCAAGAGTTCAACTCACTTCCCTCACAGAACGTCTCAGAACTTTCATATTTACCTGATGAAAGAACTTTCCGAGATTGTAATCACGTTGAGCTTTCTCGATTGCCCCTTCAGATGCACTGGCAGCTTTTCCCGATTCCTGTATCTTTTTTCCTACTCCAAGCCACTGATTTACTGCATATTTGATTTCACTCTTTGCAGAATCTTCGTAAGAGAACAAATATTTTTTACGATCATTCCCCAGGTAGATTTCTTCGGGAGTGACAGAAAAGTTCGTTTCTATTGCTTTCATGAAATCAAAGTTAAACGCATCTTCAAGCTCCGTTTCATAATTTTCAAATGAAAACTTTCGCAATTTACTAAATTGAGTCGCCTGCCTTACATACTCAGCATTTTTCTCGTTCATTAGATTATTTATCTCTAAATAAGACAAGGTTGCATCTTCTAAAATTTGGTGCAGTTCATTGTTACACTCCAGATACGCTTTCGCCCTATGGATGGTTAGCTCGTTTCCACCCAATACTCCGGCAGCATATTTATCAACCGTTTCAGGCTTAGTGGTAAATTCCATAAACTCCTCCATCGTATCAAAAAGTGGCTCTTTAACTTTTCTAACAAAAAGTTCAACCAGCCCTTCAAGCTTCTCATATTTCCTTAAAAACTTTTGACAGAGATGCAGAAGCAGATCAAATTTTTTCAAACCCAAATGCTTAATAACTTGAAACACCTCATTAAAGTATCCTCGATCCAAATATACTTTCACAAACAAGTGAACCACTCGGCACTCTACCCAATCATCAAAAGACATGGATTTATTTCCAACAACGACTTCATCACTCTCTGCAATTGCCTCCTCTTCTTCCCCTATAATATATTTACCAATTCGACCGATAAACACCCGATAGCGCGAATTGAATCCCCAACGTTCACGTTGCTCCGGATCTGCCATTGGAGCACCCATCGCCAGGTTCAACTGGTGAACGTCCAGGCTGTCAACAGCCATATTGTCAATCGCATCAGAGAGAGATTTAAAATGTTTCTTTTTGCTATCCAGGGGCAAACCAAGGATAAATTCTGTAAAAAATCCGGCATTGTCGTTCTCAAAACTCATTTGCCCTGTCATCTCCGATATCTTTTCAACAGGCAAGTTTTTTCGCTCTATTGCCGCCAGAATATCCGGATCAGTACTTTGGTAAGAAGCTTGCATTTTCCAAACCGTCTTGTCTTTTCCATTGACAGTTCTTATCGCCTCCCAAACTCTCTCCGGATGGCTTTTCCCTAAGGCGCCATCCAGAGTTTTGGGCCAGTCGTATTTATCTATAATCCCACGAATAATCTTTGCCGTTTCCAAATCTTCTTTATACATTCCAAAATTCAGATCAGCAATTAACATGTCGGTTGGGTGAATAATATGTGAAGCAACGTATTCAAATTCTTCCTGAATATAGTCGACAGTCTTCCGGTAGACTTTATCACGTATAACAGGAGCGTCATTACAATAAGTGCATTTGTACGGACACCCCCTTGTGGTTTCAACTACAGGCCGCAAGCCTTGTTCAAAAAATTTATCGAGTAATCCCATTAAATATGGTGACGGAATAGACATTAGATCCTGAATTCTTTGATTTTCACCCTCTATCAATTCTCCTTCCGCTATATATAAGCAATTAAATAAACCCAATCTCTCGCTTTTAAGTTTTTCGATATCGAAATCAAACTTCATTAATTGTTCATATAGATTAGCAAATGCATGTTCACCATCCCACTTAATATAGAAATCAACAGAAGAATATTTTGTTAAAAAACGCATACGCTCTTGCTGCACTGAAGGGATGTTAGGCCCACCCATAATAGTGACAGTTTGTGGAGACACTCTTTTTATGTAAGCTGCAAATCCCATGGTTAGATTCAAATTCCAACAATAGTTTGCAAATGCAACCACCCTGGGCATTTTACTCTTTAGTGCATCATTCAGTTCCTGCGGAAACTTAAACAATTTACAATCGACTTCATCACCAAATTGTTGTTTAGCATAACCAGCGATAAATCCACTTCCTAAAGGGAATGTGTCAATGTTTCTTATCGTTCCGTTATGTGCTAGGTCTGCAAAATATAGAGTTTCAGTCATACCGCCTCATGAGTGCAAAGAGTTTCAAACCCCACTAACAAGTGAAAGTATTTGTTTTTGTTTCAAATAATTAAGGACTTCATAAGTAATTATTTTCACTGTCGATCTAGCATTGAAGCGACTCTACAAAAAACGTTACGATATGGATCGCAAAAGAGCTTGTAACTTTTCATAACTGACGGGAATGTTTCCGACCGTTTGTACGGCTATAGACGCCATACAAGTTCCAATAGCAGAGGCTTCCATAAGGCTTGCTCCTGCACAAACACTCACTGACATTGCAGCAAGTAATGAATCACCAGCTCCGGTAACATCTAATGGATTCGCCGCTAATGCCGGAAAATATTGTCTCCGCAAAAAATCATTTCCGTTTTCATCTGCATATGAAATGAATCCATCACTCCCCATCTTAATCAACAGATTGCCAGAGTTAGTTTTGGTCCTCAATGTCTGAGCAACCCACTCCAAGCTGTTTTCATTATTACCCAAGGCAATTCTGGCCTCACGCTCTGTTGGGCAAATCAAATCAAATCCTTTAAAGCGCAGAATATTTCCAATTTGACTACTGCATTGTAAGTCTCCGAAGAGTTTTACACTATGTTTTTTTGCCAGTTCCACCAATCTTTCCAATAATCGGCTTGTCATCACACCGTAAACAAAATCGCTGACCAGAACACCATCGACTTGCGGAACGAGTTCTTCAAGTCGTTCAATCAATTGAGTCTCCAATTTCCGAGCAGGCGAATGATCCTGTAAACGACTCACCCTGAATAGTTTCTGATTGTCTACCATGTAACGAATTTTAAAGGTTGTGGGACGGCTTGAGTCCTCTATCAAGTAAGCACTAATTTGTTGCTTGTCCATTTCGTTACGGACAAAATCAGCTGGCTGATCTTGACCAACAACAGAAAGGTAGCTACACTCGGCTCCCAACGCCCGGACATGTGCAGCCACAATACCGGCCCCCCCGACATATTCTTGTGTTTCTAATTCGCGTACTACAACTACTGGTGCTTCTGCACTCATTCCAAGAGGTTCACATGCGGCATACTGATCCACAATTGTATCACCAACCACTAAAAGCCTACAATTTGGAAATTTTCGCAAATGGTGGGACAAGTCGGCAATATTTACCTGTTGTTTTTCGCAAGACTGGAAAAACTGATTTAAACGATTCCGTTCTAGTTCCTGTTGGCTACTATGAAACAGTTCCGTCGAGGCATAGTGAATCTCCCCTGAATGATAAACGACTTTTGTGCCGGACGATTCAGCGAGACGGATAGTTTCCTCCATTTCTCCGTCCAGTTCTTGCTCATACTCTTTCCCCATCACAAAGACTGCCGGTTTGATTGCGCCTAAAGCCTCCTGCAACGTAAGAGAGTCAAGAATTAACGCATAATCTACAAGCTGGAGGGCTGATACCCCTTGAGCCCTCACAAATTGCGGATACATCCTTTTCTGTTCTGATTCAGAGAAATAGCTATCACCATAAACTGCAACAACCAACTTATCCCCAAGGCTCTTAGCATGTTCAATAAATCGCATGTGGCCAGGGTGAATGAGATTGTAGTGCCCATGGCATAAAACAAAGCTGTCTCCAGCCTTTAGATTTTCCGGAAGAATCTTATTTCTGAGTTCAGAAAGTGTAACTATTTTATTTATTTGCATCTAGATATTAACCGAACTAAGCATTTGATGAATAGGATGAACTTCAAATTGTTTTTGCCAGGAAAAAGAATGGAAAGGTAACTCGGAAACAGGGTCATCCTGCGCAGCCTTCAGGCTTTCCTGAGTCCCTATATCGCGATGAATATTCGTGTTTTCCCAAGTACCAATCTGCCCCTTAAAGTAGGGTAAAACCTGTGTGCTAAAATCAGTAACCGAACCTGGTTGTTGCTTCAACCATTCCAGGATCTCTGGCTCAAATATATACACCGCCGCATTTGCCAGGTTCCCAGGTGGATTTTCTACTTTTTCATGAAATCCCTGAACAATTCCCTGGTCATCGATTTCTACAATTCCACAGGTTTCAGGAGTCTCCGTACGGAATGTCATCATGGTAATCAGAGTTGATTCCAATCGGTTCAGGTGGCTGTTGAAAAAGGCTCTGAAATCACACTGACACCAGTTATCCGCATGGACTAACATGACCGTTTCGCCTTGTAGCTCCTCTGACAATTGACGCAAGGTACCAGCCGTTCCAAGCAGTTCTTGTTCTTCAATACATGACACCCAATCTGCAAATTGAGGCTGATCCAGAAAGTCCATTACTACTTCAGGCATATAGTGCAAATTTACCCAGACCTGCTCAACCTCTAATGCCCGCAAGGCTTCTATCCAATATTCCAACAAAGGACGGCCCTGAATTGGCATCAGACACTTAGGCCAGAAGTTTGTTAAAGGCCTCAAACGCGTTCCCAATCCTGCTGCAAGTAATAATGCTTTCATAAAAGTGTTTCCGATACAAGATTATGAATCCTATTCGTCCAAATTATCTCGATTGCCCACAGCCAGTTCTTATTCAGGCACAAACTCAATAACGCATCTTCCACTCAGGCTGCCATTTTTTATTTGCTCTATGGCCTGATTGATCTCTGAGAGATTATATGTTTCGGTAATCAAATTAGACAAATTAAGTTTCCCCAATTTACAGAGAAGCATATAACGTGGAATATCTTCACTTGGATCCCCATTCCCCCCATGGGAACCGGTGATTATCTTACCAAAATGCAAAGGCAATGTATACAATTGAGCTTCTTTCCCTTTTGCCGGGACCCCCACTAAAATTGTTCGGCCTTTATTTTGTGTAAGTTTCCAACCTTCGGCAATCATTTCAGGGTTCCCGGTGTTATCGACAAAAACATCAACACCTTTGTCTTCCAGAATATTTCGTACCTGATCCTGCCAATCTTTCCGGCTTCGGCTGTTTATGGTATGGGTAGCACCCAACTGTTTCGCTAATTCGAGTCGATTATCGAAAAGATCTATAGCGATGATTGGGTAAGCGCTATGCAATGCTGCCCCTTGAATCACATTAAGTCCGACACCACCCGCCCCCATTACCACTATAGATTCCCCCAGTTTGAGATTTGCGTTGTTGGTGACAACCCCAATCCCAGTTGTAACAGCACACCCAAACAAAGGAGCCAGTCTCATCGGAAATTCTTTAGAAAAAGCGGTTAGACGATTCTCAGAAATAATTGCATATTCATTAAAAGTTGTTATAAAACCTGCGTTCAATGGTTTACCTTGCCATTGATATCTGGGAGGCCTGGCCTCAATGCCCTGCCCTTTCTTCCAGTGTAAAACAACATGATCTTCCGGTTGAACAGAAGCGACACCCTCACCCACCTCCAGAACCACCCCTGAAGCTTCATGACCCAGCAGATGAGGCAGGTACGCGTCGGGTCCTTTAACGCCACTGATCTCCCCTAATTGAGACCCACAGATACCACTATAATGGACTTTAACCAGAACTTGTCCATATTCAAGCCGATCTGGAAGTTGAACTTCATCAATGACTAAAGGCTTGTTTTGTTCAACCAGAATAGCCGCTTGCATTGTTTTTATTTGCATATCGTCACTCACTCAAAATAAATAAACGAATGATCCCCTGTATAGCCCGTCTTTTCAAACCACCATTGCCATTCCTCAGGCGTGCAGAAAGCTTCACAGGTAACCTGCCAATACAACAGGTTCGCTTTCTCCTCTTCCGTTCTATAAGATTCAACACAAATATACTTGTACTGTTTGCTCACCCTTTGCATTTCACGTAAGGCATGATCAAGGTCGTAATTATGTAAATTGTGAAACGTGTTTAAGGAATAGACCAGATCAAAATAATCGTCTGGCCAGGGAAGTTTGATGGCATTACCAACCTGCAAACGGTCTTGGATCTCTTCTTGCGAATTTTCAATCGCATATTCAGAGATATCAATACCATAGATTTCAGCATCGGGTAGAACCTTGGTAAAATCATAAAGCAAATACCCTTTACCGCAACCTATATCTAAAATTTTTGGACTATGTGGTAAATCATAATGCTCGATCATGGCTTTTGCTACCTTTTCCCAGCGACCTTCCATGTATCGGTATCCGCCGTAATTTATACGTCGATCTCCATCCCAGTAATCGTATCCCCAATCTTTTGCCAGCTTTGCGGCTTTTGCTTTTGGGTACTCGGGTTCATTAACCCGTGCCAGATAGTCCCTCTTTGTACTTTTATGTACAACGGACATAAAATCTATATAAGCCATGCTTCTCCTTGAAGATGTTGATTGAAATAATTCTGGGCCTTTTTGAGTTGAAGGCGAAGTATGTTGATCCCATTTGTACCAGCGTGCAACCGGCGTGTAAAACCAACGGAGCGAAATTCATTTAACAGGATGCAACACCATTTAATACGATATACAGGCAATAAAACCTTTGCTCTCTGACTTATTGATGATATTTCCAGCTTCTCGGACAGCATATTCAAAAATTGCAGCCATAGTATTTTGTTTACAGGCACTTCAGGCTGACAACCGAAATCACAAATCAGTTTTGCAGGATCATCCCAGCCTGCATACTCAAAATCGATAAACGAAAGATCGCCCTGCTCGCTTTCCAGGGTATTATGAAAACCGAAATCTGAAGGAGATAGTATCCTCTCCTCTTGAGATAGGCTTTCTTCGAACTTATTCTTTTGAATCACCTTTTTAATATGTTCTTTCACTTGAGCCCATTTTCGAAGTAAAAACTTTTCTACAAACTCCTGTGCCTGTTTGACAAGTTCCATATCTCCTTCTAGAGAAGTCAAATTCTTCAATCGATGCTCTACAGAATTGAGATGTTCATTTACGGAGAAACAGGCTTCCGAAGCACTGGGAATTGTGCTGCCTCCAGCAGACTCTCGAAACTGATTGATTTTAAGAATGAACTGAACCGCCTGACTGATATGCCTCGGTTCTACTTCTTCTGGATGTGATCCTTCTAAAAATGAAAATAACCCAAAATGATGAACCCTGTCGCACATAATAGGTTCGGGAATCTGTCGGATCTTTTTTTCCCATAAGAACTGCAAGAACATGAATTCAGCCCCCAAACGATCTCGCTTATCCTCCGGGTGCTGATGGTATTCTTTCAGGAGCCAATCCCCAGAAGAGTGGTGCACCCGGAAAACCTGACTATTTCGTCCAGATTGAACCGGAATCAGCTTATAATTGTCTCCAACCTTACTGGATTTCAGAAACAGCACCAATTCAATTTGCTTCTCTTTTGTCATGAAAAGAGCAATTCAGGTAACAGTGACCACTCATCCAACCGTCTCCATTCTTTAGGAATGGCACCTACTTTATGGGGAGCAAACAGAATCTTCTGGACAGTATCTGGTAACATTTCAAGAATCTCTGGTAAATCATCGATGTAATGTGTGCAGCCCAACTGAACAATCCGTTTCACTTTCTCCTCTTTGGTCAGTTCAAAAAAAACCTGATTTTTCTGCCAACCTAACCCCTCCAAGTCAAAAAAGAAGTGACTCTGCAACCACCCCATTGCAGCTTGATGCAAGTCATATTGCTGCCCCATATAAGGTGTTCTGGTCTTATGGCTAATCAGAAACATCATCTCACCCTGAATAGCAATCTTCTTGAGTGCTTCCTGCATACCTTCAAAAGCTATGGCTTCCTGAATCCGACCTCCATAGACTTCTCCCTGCAATAATGTCCAATCATCCTCTTTATCCACCTGGCGCAAGTAATCCCTTACTGTATTTTTGGTTTTCGAGAGATCCGAATGGATCAGACCTTTATCGAGGGCGACTTGGTAAAACAGTTCGTCATAACTGATTAAAGTATTATCAAAATCTAGACCTAGGATCATTTTTCACTGATTACCTGAAGAATTTTTGCAGTAATATTCTCAGCGGTTAAGCCTATCTCTTGACGAGCTTCATTTTGGTTTCCACAAGCCGTCAAAAACCTATCCGGTCCACCAAAGCAATACAACTTGTTTAGCTCCACTCTATTTTGGTTTCCCCACTCAAGAATTGCACTACCAGCACCGCCGGCAATCCCATGTTCCTCTAAAACAACGATAACAGGAAAATGTGTAAACAAGTCCTGTAATAACTCGGTATCCAACGGTTTGACGGTATGCAAACTAACAACTTTGGCAGATATTTCCTGCCCTTCCAGCCTTTCTGCACATTCAATAGCAACAGGCAGCATAGTTCCTATACTCAAAAACGCAACACCGGTTCCCTCTCGTATGGTGATACCCTTGCCAATCTGAAAATCAGGTTCACGGGTATGAACAAGAGGCTCTCCTTTTTTTCCAAGGCGAATATAGGTGGGAAGAGATAATCGAAATGCGTCTTTTAAAGCCAATTTTGCCTCCACACCATCCGCAGGGCAGACCACATTCATATTTGGAAGCAAACGTAAAAAACCAATGTCTTCCATTGATTGATGGGTTGCACCAAGTGAAGCATAAGACAGCCCCGAACCGGTTCCCACGATAATAACAGGCAAATTTGGATAACAGATATCCACCCGGATCTGCTCCAGGCAACGTGTCGTATTGAATGGTGTAATTGTATAGGTAACAGGCCGCATGCCTGTTGCTGCCAGGCCTGAAGCAATACCTGTCATACTTGCCTCTGCTACACCACAATTATAAAAACGTTCCGGATGTCTTTCCTTATACGCATCGAATAACCGATTCCCGATATCACCAGCTAACAAAACCAGTTCAGGGTAGGAGTCAGCAAGCTCACCGACAGCCTTTGCGAATGAATTTCTCATTTATACTCCCAACTCATTCTTAGCCTGTTGCACCTCTTCTTCCGTGGGGGTTCTATAATGCCAATTGTTATCATCCTCCATGAACGAAATTCCTTTTCCCTTTACCGTATGCGCCACAATCATCGTCGGTAAATTTTGCTGTCCTGAGTCTATCTTCAGCGTTTTTTCCATTAGTTCATGATCATGTCCATCGATTTCATGGACGTTCCAACCAAAACTTTTCCATTTGTCCACCAACGGCTCCAGAGCAAGTACCTCCTGACTGCGTCCCGTTGCCTGCCATTTGTTAAAGTCGACGATACCACATAAATTTCCCAATTGCTTTTTTGCAGCGAACATTGCTGCTTCCCAAACAGAGCCTTCGTTGCACTCACCGTCACTCATCAACACAAAAACTCGAAATCCTTTTTTCATAATTTTAGCAGAGAGTGCCATTCCTGTTCCAATAGGCAGTCCGTGCCCTAATGAGCCAGTTGCCGCTTCCACCCCTGGTATTTGAGGTGAAGGATGCTCTTCAAGCAATGATCCTTTTTTGCCGTAAGTTTGCAACATCGATTTGTCAATAATCCCTTTGTATGCCAATATGGCATAGAGCGCAGCCGCTGCATGTCCCTTGCTCAAGATGAAACGATCACGACCGGGTGAATCTGGTTGTTTCGCATCCAATCTGAGAATTCTTTCATACAAGACGGTCACTATATCAATGCAGGAAAGAGAAGACGCCAAATGCGCTGCCTTAGCCTTGTATGTCATCTTCACAACTTCATAACGAAGCTGTGAAGCTAATACATGAAGAGAATTTCTACCCATTTTACAAGTTCAAATGTTTCATCCATTTAACATTATAGCACTGCGCCTCGTCCTTTAGCTCTCCAGAGTGATATTTCTCGATAACCTCATCAATTGCATCTTTAATGAAATATTTTTGTTCAAATCCTGTGGCTTTCAGCTTATCTGAATTCTGACGATACGAACGTGGATCATTTGACTCGGAGATAACAATTTCCGAAGGGACCTTCTCTTGAACTTGTTTCGCGATATCCAAAATCGAGATATTCTCAAAGCCAGCATTATAACAGCCAGAGGATAATTCAGGTTTTTTCAGAAAATGTAGATAGACTCTGATCAAATCCTGTATGTGAATATTAGGGCGTGTCTGCTGACCGCCAAACACCGTGATTTTTCCATTTTTTAAAGCCAGCATGGTTAGCAGGTTGACGCTCACATCCAGTCGCATCCTCGGAGAGTAGCCACAAACAGTTGCCGGACGAATATTAATCACCTGCATCTGATCCTGATAGCTCAGTAATACTCTTTCTGCCACCATCTTAGTTTTGTTATAGACGGATATAGGGACCAGTGTGAGATCTTCCGTAACATGCTCTTCCTCCTTTATTCCATAGACACTTCCGGAGCTGGCATTAATAAACTGTTGGACTCCTGCCCTGATAGCCATTTCTGCCAGTTGCTGTGCCGCCAGAACATTCACTTCCCATGAAAGAGTTGGGTTCAATTCGACACAGGGATCGTTAGCAATATTAGCCATGTGCAAAATGCACTTAACCCCCTCCAGATGGATGTGGTCCATATCCCGAACATCCTGTTTCAATATGGACAGCTTGGGATGATCTGGCAAATAATTACCAAACCATTGTGTGTCAACAACAATGATCTCATGACCATCATTCAATAAGGTTTGTGTCAATACAGTTCCTACATAGCCGCATCCACCGGTTATTAAAATTCTCATGATCCTCTTTCTATTAAATTACGGTTTATGAATATAACTATCTGGCTGCTCCTGAAGGATCTCCAGGTTGTTATCCAGCCACTCCAAGGTATGGAGTATTCCTTCCTCTAATGAAAACTGCTCGGCCCATCCTAAATCATTTCGTATTTTCTGGCTATCAAGCAAATACGCCTCATCTTTTCCTAAACGATCTTCAGACACTTCAACGACCTCTTCAAACTTCTTCCCCATCGACACACATATCTGTTCAACCAATCCTCTAATTGAAACCGTTTCTCTGGTAGAGATGTGGTAAGTTTCTCCGGAAACACCATGTTGTGCAACCCGCAAGGTTGCATCGGCAACATCCTTTATATGAATGAAGGACCGAACGGAATGCCCACCCCCGTGTAAAGGAAGCTTTTTTCCTAATCGTGCAAACAACATTGTACGTGGAATAATTCGATACAGTTGTTGTCCCGGTCCATAAACATTTGCCGCACGAGTAAAAACCACTGGAAAATGATACGCTTTAAAAAAACTCATCAGATGCAAATCACAGGATGCTCTGGAAACAGCATATGGCGTGCTGGGCGCAAAGTGAAAATGTTCCTTTGTCCACCCCTCCATGCTGCCATAAGCCTCGGGTGTAGTAACGTGCACATACTTTTTCAAAAAACTACATTTTCTTAATTGATCATGAAATTGCACTTGTCCCACCACATTGGTTTGATACCAATGCTCAGGAGTCTGCCAACTTTGCGCCACCATCCCTTGCGCAGCAAAATTCACAACATATTCAGGTTGAAAATCTTTGATGATCTGCATCAAGGCCTGCAAATCATGGTTCAAGTCCATTTGATAAAATCGATAATTTATTAATTCAGTCTTTCCCCAACGATAAGGTAAAAAAACTGAGTGCAGTTCTTCTGACCGACTGACTCCTATGACTTCATAATTCTCCTGCAACAAATGCTGGATAAAATGAGAACCAGAAAAAGAGTTACTTCCAATAACTACAAAGCGATGTGTCATAATATTTTATTCGGAAAGAAAATTTTGACTTAGCCATTGCATGCACATGTGCCCCACCATCAACTGTAAATCTTCTGAAATCTGCATATCATCGATTGGAAAATGAATGGAGTGCTGTGCCACCTCTTTGCACACCCCCCCGGAAAAACCCAAAATAGCAAAGGTTTGCATGCCAATTTTATTTCCAACCTCCAGTGCTCGAATTACATTAGGGGAATTTCCGCTTCCTGAGAGTACCAATAATATATCACCTTTATTAGCTTTCACCTTCAGTTGTTGAGAAAAAATATTGTCATATCCCTCATCATTAGCCAAACAAGTAATGACAGCTGCATTTGCAGGCAAAGCATCCACACGCAACCCTATTCCATTTTCTAGATCAACCCCATAATTGAAATCATTTGCCAGATGAATGGCATTTCCCGCACTGCCCCCATTTCCACAAAGAAACAATTGTTGCTGTTCGTTCAATGCAATTCGCAATGATTTTGCCAAGAGTGCTACTGTCTCCAAATTTTGAAATCCTTTAAAGGCTTCATTCAGTTTTCCAGCATACTCGTTAAAGTGTTCAAAAAAACTATTTTTCATATTTCATACTTTCGGAAAACAAACGCCATATTCGAATCGATCAATAAGTAAAGCAACTGTCTTATGCGTTTATAACTTTGTTATCAAGTGCATTCACTGCAATAAAACGCCCTCGCTCCAGACGCAAAATTCTGTCACAGTGTCCTATTGTTGATAAACGATGAGCAATTACGATCAGTGTTTTCTTCCCTTTTAATAGCTGGATCTCAGAGACAATCTCTTTTTCCGTCTCACTGTCTAAAGCGCTGGTTGCTTCATCCATAATCAACACATCCCTGTCATGATAAAACGCTCTGGCTAACGCGACCCTCTGCCGCTGACCGCCGGACAATCGGATACCTCGTTCTCCTAATAATGTATCAACTCCTTGTGGCAACTGGTCTAACAAAGAAAACAGTTGGGATTGCTTTAAAGCCAATTCCACCTTTTTCATATCAATTTCTTCGTCTGGGACGCCAAGAGCCACGTTTTTCTTCAATGAATCATCAATAATAAATATTTGTTGAGGTATATAAGCAATTTGAGATCTCCATTGATGAAGGACTTTGCCAGACATTAGTTCGTTATCCAAAAAGATTTTACCTTCTTCCGGCTCAAACAATCCCATCAACAGGTCTATAAATGTTGTTTTGCCTACTCCGGATGTACCAATCAGGCCCAGAGATTCTCCTTTATGGATTTTCAGGGTTATTCCTCGCAAAATATATTCTCGAATACCTGGGTATCGAAAACTAATATTTTGTAAATCCAGTAATTGAAAAGAGTGTTTTTTTATTTGAATATCCTTTGGAAACTCCCTAGCAATATTAGCAGTTGTTGTATAACCAGGTATTGCTTGTAAATCTTCCCAAAGACGCTTCACTGGATAACGGTACGATTGTAATTGTGCCAGTCCTGATATTATTGTATTCGACGAAGGTATCAAGCGTAGAGAAGCCACTCCAAAGGCACCTAACATCGAAACAAATTGCACACTCGCATTACCGCCACTTATTCCAATAATGCTTAATAATACGATAAAAGCGATTAATATAGACTCCAAAACATATCGAGGAAGTAGACTTATAGTATCCCTAGTCACATGAGAGTCTGCACTTTCTTTAGATGACTGAGCAAAGGTATTGTAAAAACTATCTTCTGCTCCCAAAACACTAATTTCTTTAAAACCTTCCAGGCTTTCATTCACGGCTTTCAATATTGACTCACCTGCTACAGTTTGAATTCTTCCCACTTCGAGTAAAGTAGATCTGAATTTCAGGAAATAGAATAAAGCAAACCCCCCTAATAAAACCAACAGTAAGATCAACGCTAAAGTGTGCTGATAAGCAAGAAACAACAGAATAGCAACTACGGCAATACCTTCCGCCAACAAGCGTAATAATATCTGTATTGATGCTTTAAAACTTCCAACGTGCGCTATTATTGACTGCAAATATTCAGCACTATTTCTTTGCGTATATACCAAATAAGGCAGCCGCTGGTATGTGTGCAGCAACTTGTTTCGTACCCGTACCTGTTGGTTTTCAGAAAATTTAAATATATTCCGGTTAATTAAAACAATCCAGACATTTTTTGTAATAAATACCAATATAAGTAAAATTCCAAATATGATAATTTGGCCTACATGATCATCAACTTTTATAAATGGAGATATCCATTTAAAGAAATGAATTTCAGTTCCTGGATTTACTACCATATTAATAAATGGCACAATAATTCCTATCCCTAATATTTCAAAAAAGGATATCAAGACGAACTGAACTAAAAGCCAAGGAACCTTTTTTTGCTCATCCCCTAGTATCACTCGGATTTGCCGGATATAGGAATTGAAATTTTGTATAAGTTTCATGAAGTTTCTAAATCAAGAATGTTAAATAAGATAAGCAGGCTTTAGATTTTGCAAAATCAACAGCATTTGCACATTTTCTTCAATGGACATCTACAGCGGCCACACCTTCATATTTTTCCATATACTCCTGTCTCAGTTCTGCCCAGATTTTGTTTCCTTCAGGGGTAATAACCTCAGATTTCTCTATATCCTTCCATCGGTTTTCAGGAAATTTCAAATACAAGTTAAAAGTACGAGCCTTTCCAAAAATCTGTGCCTTAGTAAATTGAGGCATATTCAAAATAGAACCCTCGGAGTTTGCAGGTGCCAGGATATCAGGGTCATCTAAATAACCCAGGTCAAGACACATTTTTCTTAAGGGAGTGCCATGAAATGGCGTAAATGTCGCACAACTTGCAGTATCCGGCATTAATGCTCTATTAAGCCTTACTGTATCCATGTGGAGGTCAGGAGTTTCCTTTGGAAAACCCACAATATTATTAGCGCTATATTGAATTCCATATTTTCGAAGTATGCCGACCTGCTTTATTGCTTCTTCATTGGAATAGATACGATGTACAACATTCCGCCGAAATTCGGCATTCCCATGCTCTACCCCCATCACTACCCGATGAAGGCCCACCTCAGCAAGCCTCTTAATCTTGTAGTCTCTTAGTGTCACCGGATACGATTGGACAAAGAACGGTATCCTAAAATCAGAATATGCTTCACAAAACTCATCAATCTCATCATTAGAATACGTCAAAAAGTTATCTGCCCAGAAGAACAGGTATTCCGCGTTCATTTCTTCTACAAAATAGCGTACATCTTCAATAACTTTTTGAACAGATTTCATTCTAAAATACCTGGCATTAACCTCTTTATACATGGCGTTCTGTACTGGAGAATTACAAAAAGTACATTTTAATGTGCAGCCTCGATGAGACTCTACAGGAAACATTCTGTACATTTTTCCAGCCATAGGTCTATAAAACCGACTGTCTTCAAAGATAGACGCATCAAACCTGGGATTATTATCAATGTTTACCGGGGAAGCAATACCTGCTCTTTCAATACTTCCATCTTTATTTTTCTGCCAGAGACCAGGAAGGTCTGAAACTTTATCTCCAATAGCCAGACGCTGTACCAGTGGCACAAGAACATTTTCCGCTTCTCCTACACAGATTACATCAAATTCGTCGTAGGAAATTGCCAACTCAGGGGAAGAAGTAGCAAACACCCCTCCCAGAACATGCGGTATCCTCAGATCTTGCACAGATCTCAACATATCCCGAGCAAATACAATGGTACTTTCCATAGCAGATACTAATAAAACGTCGGGACAAAAGCTTTCGAGTTCGTCTCGAAAATCTTGTAACAGATGTACCATTGTTTTCCTTGATGAAAACTCTTTGGGTTTTACCTCTTTAAGACGCGGAACACCAAGAGTAATTTCAGTATATTTTTCCGTATCATTATAAAATTCTGATGTGTCATAAAAAGTTGTGTCGAAGAACCTCATCTCAATTCCATTCTCCTTCAGTATGGAATAAAAAAGAGCTACAGTTGGCTGGACCAGAGACATTGTTCTTGGATTTGGATTTATCATCATTACTTTAATTTGATTAGCCATAAAATTTCTACTATTCTAAATGTTTTTCTAAAGTGCAGCCTTGTGATAAATTCCACTCTGTTTGCTGCAGTTCAAATTAAACGGAACCAGCTCTTGATAATATTGTTTGATAGTTTGTAATGCTTGTTCTCTACTCTCTCCCTGCTCTAATGCACCCTGCAATCTTTTGAGTACTGAACCAACCCGTCTATAAGCCATACCATCCTGAAAAGGATCCAACATAGCATTGATCTCTACAGCCTCCTGATATCTCTGAGATGTTCCTTCTTCAATGCAGTTTTGGATCGCTTTCTTTAAAGTGTCGATGTCTCGGAAGACGATTTTACCTAGTCCACGATTCCCAAAATCATTGTTAACCATTCCGCCCAAATCCGCATGAAACGCCAGTGTTCCCGCAAAATGACATTCTACCGATGTCGTAGAAATGCCCAAACTAACCACTAAATCACTGGCCATGCCAACCAATGCAGGAACCGTCTTCCTGCTGGGACCTTCACCGAAGAATAATACAATTCTATCCTGCTCAATCCAATCTTCTAACTTAGACAATTGTGATTTGATACCATCAAACTCAGATTTACCTTTGGGTTTCAAAAACAGAACAACTTGATCGTTTTTCTCTAAAATATCAATGAACATTTTATGGAGATTAAGCAGCATATTGGCACTCAAAGACCCTTCCTTCATAATTTTGTTATCATTGTAGGTAATTATAAACTTCCCGGGAAACTTATTGCGCAGTTTGTTAGCGCGTTCCCTATGTTTTTCAAAATAGTGATCTGATACGTATCCTGAAACAAATGTAGCAGGATAGGAATAATGCGTAAGTATATTCTTCAAAAAGTGGTTTGCCCAAACAAAATACACATCATAATATTTCTTATTATAGATTTGACAAGTGGGGAAATTACTCCAATGACTTCCGGTGTAAAACCCACCTAGATTCTCAACAGCCTGAGACTTTGCTAAATGAGGAATCCCCCCATCTGACATGGACCATAAAATCCTAATATTGTATTGATGATAAATACTTTGCCAATAGCTGGCCTCCATTTCGTATTTCAGAAGACAGAGATGAATCCAGGAGCTTTCTGCAGAGCCTAAGAAATATTTAGGGAATTTCAACAACCCAAATAAACCCTGAATGATATATTTGAACCCTGGTGTTACTATCGGTACGTCATTCCCTCTATACTTCCCCGTGATTCCTTCTAATGTGGTTCTTTTACCCCCTATTCGAAGTCGATGTACCCCATATTCCGATAAGTTTTGTTGTGATTTTTTATCCAGTACAGATGTTTCTAAATGATAAACGGTATCTCCTGCTATCTGGGATGAGGGCAACCAAAACAAGTCATTATTTTCATCCGGCCGGAACATACGTTGAGTAAACTCGACAACAATGTTACTTGCATGAGTGTTCTTCCGGGTTGCTCGATTTAGACACAGGAACTGAGTGGCTATAATCACCGCAAAATCTGTCAGCCACCTTTTAACTATGTTCTTGTAACTGAAAAATCGATCACAAGAATATTTCCCAGAAATGACTTCGTCAAACTTAAAACAAAGTCGATTCAGGAAAGTAAAATAATGTGATATGTAGGTATGATAGAAAATCAATGAAACCTGTCCATATTCCCGGCTTAAACTATTAGCAAAAAAGTTTTTGGTTAAAATAACCGTAGGTGTAATGCGGGATAATTTTTGGGCAATGCAAATCAATCCAATTGGACGATATACTAAGAAAAATCCTTCTCCTATAAGGTATGCATTGACTTTATCCGGATTATAAGATTGTTTATGAACCACACTATGAATATCTGATCTTTGGAGCCAGCCCTCTGCGTATTTTTCCAGAAACAAGTTAATGCGCGTATGAATCAATTCAAATAAACTAACTCCTTCCATTCGTAGTGCACCTAATTCGATATCAATGATCTGAGAATAGGTCGCCCTGCTAAGCAAAGATATAATTTTAAGAAAAGGTTTTACTAAAACAGAGATTTGGCAATAATAAACAACCTTAGGGGCAAAACCCTTCACCCGGATAATCCGAATAATTGATTCTATACATAGTTGGTCCAGCCATAATTCCTGCACATCGTCTGGTTCTGCAGCTTTCATCTTCATAAAGTGATAGTTTGTATTTCTAACGCAGAGTAATAATCAGGCAACATCTACAAACTTAAATTCACATTTTTCTTCTGTGATCTCAATTATTCCCGCAGAATTGTGATTATCTCTTGGTTCTGCAAAAGCACCAGGACTGAAAAAGACAATTCCATTATCATTCCAGCAAAATCTAGTATGTAAATGACCAAAGGCAAAAACGTCATATCCGTTGAGGCTGTCCTTATCCCGGGATTGAATTGTTATATTAAAAGGACTATGAGTCAGAAAAATACGTATACCACCAATTTCTATAGTATCGGTAACCGGTAAGTGACCATCTTTATCACAGTTACCTTTAACTCCTCCTAGAAATTGATAGGTATCCTTAATTATTTTAAGCTCCTGGTTTGTAATGTCTCCAAGTGTAATTATCCCCGATTCTGGAGGAAACAATCCCTCCAATTTTTCCTGTGTCAATGTTCCGTGAGTATCTGAAATAACAGCTAGAGATTTCATCATTTTCTAATAAAGCTCCATTGCTTCAAGTAATGCCTGAAAACAGGAATAAGGTGCTTCCGATGGCCACTTACTAATACTACTAGAACCGTGATAATCACTTCCTCCTGTAAGAATAACGCCCCGGCTCTTTCCTATTTTCTCAACCTGTCTGATATTTTCCATTGATAGATTTCCTGGTGTATAGGCCTCAACACCCACCATACCTAGTAATATCATTTCATCTATAAGCATTTCCAAATCGTCAGTAACACTAGCCGCCGGATGTGCCAATACACAAACACCCCCTGCGGCCTTTACCGTTTGTATCACAACACCAGGATGGAAATAGTTGTTGCTATAACCACAATTGGCCCGCCTTACCTCAAATATTGACTTTGCCTCTGACATATCGTTAGCGACTCCATATTGA
>Ga0233430_1002755_pt1 | contig 19252 bp, 18 predicted proteins | sample SI_118_April2016_2_FD_179883 | JGI IMG/M metagenome (GOLD analysis project Ga0233430, IMG submission 179883) | Seawater microbial communities from Saanich Inlet, British Columbia, Canada - SI_118_April2016_150_MG | ecosystem: Environmental > Aquatic > Marine > Inlet | place: Canada: British... | reverse complement strand
ATCCTTTTTAAGAGGAATTTATAAGGGTAGTTCATAGCAGGTTTTATCTTTTTTTGCCTGATCAGATCTATTATCAATTTGTTTGCCCATTCAGTCATATAATCATATTGTATTATGTTCAGGAAGTCACTTCCAAATACTTCTTGCAATTGTTTTACCAATATACCCTTATCATTTTTTTCCAGATTAGGCAAAATATCATTTAATGATGGGCAGGAACCAAACATCTCTTCATTTTTGAACTTATCCCCGGTTCTTAAGAAAGGTCCTTTGTTAAATGGAAATAGTCTACATATAAATGATCTATATTTATCATAAATCAAACATTTATTATCTTTTAGAAAAGGGCAGGAATCATAATCCATATAATATGTGAATATTATGGATTTGTTAGTATTTAAATCCAAGATAACCCTTGATGGTTTTATTTTAGCGTCTATATCAACGTCTTTTTCCCATTGTTTGAATCGTTTTGCCTCAAAATCAAATAATGGAAAAGACATACGTTCTATAGGGAATAATTGGATCAAAGGCAGCTTCCCATAAGCAAACTCTTCTAAGAATTTCTTTTCTTCTTCAGAAATCATGCCCCTTATATGTGAACAGCATTGGCCGCATTGGATGCATTTGAATTTTTGGATCATTTTATTTTATCAATAAACTTTTTTACATCTTTATCTAATTCTTCTGTTACAGAATTAAATACTAATTTATCATCTATCCTAGAGTTTTCCATTTTCCCCTTAATGTGTATTTTATATTTTTAAAATCTTTTTCTTCAAATAATATCTTATTGTTTTTTATTATACTATCTTTTATTTTTTTTGGTAATATATTAAATACTTGTATATCTACTTTTTCAGAAACCATCCCAGATATCCTAATCCTAAATTTCGTGGCTTCTTCTGATGATATTTTATCTTTAAAAATAACACATATGTCAATATCAGATCTTTTTATGAATGTATTGTCTGCAAAAGATCCAAAAAGAAGAATTTTCTTAATTCTTCTTGCAAACTTGTGATTTATTATCTCTTCAACTGTTTTCTTTATTATATCGTTATTGCTTTTATTTTTTTTTATGTCAAAATCTTTATGGAATCTTGAGCATTCTTCTATAAATTTAAACTTGGGTCTTATGTCTCTGGAAAGCCTATTTTTTTCTGATTGTGTCAAATTAAGTCCTTGGAGCTGTTTGTAAATTATCTCTAGCTCTTTCTTACCAAATATCTTCCTTGATCTATCGCTTCTTTTTAGAAATGTTTCAAATTCCATATTAATCACCATTTAGGTTATAATAACCTTAGTAAGGGTTATTTATTTATAAACTTTTCTATAATCCTATTATAATTATATGGGGTGAGTCATTTCTTAATCTTATACCCACCACTGGGCAAGGCCCTTATGATATCATCTATATTACCACCTATCTTCTTTTGAATGTATTTTGCTATAGAACTGCCTTTTTCCCTTCCTTGTTCTATCTCCACATAGGTTTTACAGTTCTTTTTTATCGAATCTAAAGGACCAGCCATCACCTTCCCATTATATATTCCAAATGCACAACTTACCTTGTTTTCAATATAATTTAATTTTCCTTTTGTTATAAATCCGCCCCTTGGAACGTATTCTCCAGAAGGTGCTTCTTTTGTCAGTTGATCAGGATTGCATGAAAAAACAGAAGAGTTTTGCATATCTAGTTTCCATGCTCTTGAGAATGTGACTGTAGCATCTGCTGTTTCTTTTATTGTCTTTTCACCTATCTCTTTGTTTTTTGCCTGTATCACAAAGAAAGGTGAACCGATCATATCTGTATGGAATACAAGGTCGCCTTTTTCTGTATGTTTCTTGACTACAATTTCATTAGTTGCTGCGTCCCTTCCGCCAACAACTAAGAATCCTTCACTAGAGTAGAACCATCTAAATTTGTCAAACCATTCTTTTTTTGTCTTTATTATCTCTGGTTGTTCTTCTTTTATCTTATCTTCTTTTAATTTTTGCTTTTCTAATTTTTTTAGTTTTTTTTCTGTTATCTCTAATGCTTCTTTTGCCCCTTCTATCTTTCTTTTTACCTTTTTAGCCTTTTCAAAATAGACAGAAGCGTTTTGTTCTACTGATTTGTTAATGTCGATAGTTATTCTTGCCATATTTGTATTGTATATTATTTCTATTTATAATTCTTTTCTTAATCAATATATCTTTTATTATCATTGATATATTTCTTCACAAAAAACCTGACGAAATGTTTTGCATCTCCCCATAGCTGGCTTGTTTCAAGGTGATGGTAATAAGATTTCCTATCATTAAATTCCATGTTAAACATAGGATATCTGTTTTTATACAAAACATAGTTTGCCAGAAGTCTGCTTATCCTCCCATTTCCATCTGTAAATGGATGTATCGTGACAAATTTCAAGTGAACTAACGCAGAAAATTCTACTGGATTATATTTGTCTTTGTTTTTATTATACCACCTAAAAAAATCATTAAGTAATTTATCGAGTTCTTCTGGAACTGGAAATGTAGTTCTACTTCCAGTAACTTCAATCTTATGCAACCTTATTTTGCCTGAGATATCAGAATCAGAAGCACCAAATATCATTGAATGCCATTGACATACTTTTTTTAGATTAATATCCCCTTTTTTATTTATCATATCATAAAATGCTTTTTTGTGACCCTCTGCTTCTTTTACGTCATTTAATGGTTTGTTTTTAGGAGTAGTATTGTGCAGGAATAAACTAACGGTATCTTTGAATGAAAGCTTACTCCCTTCAATCTTATCAGAGTTGTAAATAAAATTGACCATAAATGATTCTATCTTTTTCTCTATAGCTGTTCTTGGAAGTTTTTTCAGTTCTTTTGTAAATTCTTTCTTTATTGTAGCAAGGGGGTTTTTCCATAATTTTCTCATTACCTCAAGTTCAATCTTCTTTTTCATTTTTTCAATATCTTTTGGTCTTTTTGTGCCAAGATATTTGCTTAAGGTCTTTACTTTCCCGCCTAATTTATAAGTATGTTCAATATAGTAATAATGTTTTTTTCCTATTTTTCTTTTTTTTAGTATTGCCATAATTATAGTTTACCCCTACTTATATTTAAATATTGCTATTTTTCAGAGAAAGTAGGGGTAAGAATTATGTAATAATATATAGTAATTTGCTGCCACGTTTTAACTAAGCAAATACCTAAGAATGATTATACCTAACAAAAAATAATAACAATAGCAATGTTTTTATATAATCATTTCTAGAGTTAATATATGAACAATAAATCTCAGGCTAATATGCTTAGTTGGATATTGATCTTAATTGTAATTGCAGTTACAATCTTTTTTGGTTTTAAAGCAGTAAAGACAACATCTGAGAAAGGATGTGTTGCACAATTGGCCCTCTTAGAAAAAAACCTTGAGCTTGACATAGAATCTATGTATGGTCTAGAAGGTTCTGTTATTGAAAAAAAATATTCCATCCCTTGCGGAATTGAGCGAATCTATTTTGTTGATAATTCAAGGGAGGTTCCTTTTTCTGTTTTGAGTGATTATCCCGAGATTATGGATAGCCTTAAATCAGATACAGGAAAGAATATATTCCTAATCAGAGATGGCACAGTCCACAGTTCTATCTCTGGCGGAGATTTAACTATAGATACCCCTTATTTTGATTGTTACACTACTTCAACTGGAAAACTGGATATATTCCTAGAAGGTAAAGAAGGAGAAACAGAGATATTGAAGAAAAATTCAAAGTTTGACTGCACTTTTACAGGAGCACTCCCAGTAGAATTAGACCCAGAAGATACATCAGATCTGTTGGATGAAATCGATACTAGTGAACCTGAAATTGATGTCTGCACTATCGAGAGAAACATGGTCGAAGCTGATGGAGATATAACTGTGACTATACTTAAGAAAGGAGATCCATGTAGATATTATGAACAGATACCTAAATGTGCTATAAGTTCTTTGGAAGAAGCTATAGATAATGGTGAGATTGATATACAAAATATGAAGATACATGACGGCGACCCAATATTGATGTGGGATTTTGCTGCAGGTGAAGATGAAGAATTTTATAGATTATTAAACAGTATTATTGATGAGGGTTGTAAAAGGGGGTTTAAAGGTGTGAGTGTTAATGGTGTAGATCCAGCTGCAGCACCTAATGTTATTGCAGATGTAGGTACTAAATTAAATGATTTACATACAAAAATTACCAACCATCCAACTTTAAGTGATGGAAAAAAGAGAGTTGCTAATCATAATTTAGATAATATAGAAGAATTTTTGAAAAGGGATAAAGAACGTCAAGTAAGTAAGTTCCTTGATAGATTAGATGATGTTCTTGATGGATCAAGTATTAGTATAGTTGATTTGAGGACCCAAATTAATACCGATTATGGGTATAGTGTATAATAATCAACATATTTCTTCTCAAATATTAAATCTCTTAAAAAAATGTTTCTTAAAGAATTCATATATGAAAAATATATAACCCCCAACATAAAATAACACAGTCATTATAGCAAATAGACTAAAATAAAATGCAATCAGGAATTCAGATGACCCTAATAAGAATTTGATAGTATTAATGTAGTATTGATACAAACTGATGAAATAATAAAATATATAGAAACCAAAAAAGATTAGACCAGTAAGTACTGCTATGATAAATGCGTCTTTTTCTATCTTTTTGTTGAATTCTAATGCCCACAAGATTATGCCTAATATTAACGATGCTATCGCTACTATGATTATTGATGTTACCCTATCCATTATTATCATATTTATTATTGAATCTGTGTTTAATATGCTTTTAGTCAGTATGTCAACCCCAGCAATACCTGCTGCCTGTATTTTCTTTATAGAGAATGCTGGTGTCAATAAAAAACAAATAAGAGATGAAAATACCAATGCCAATGTTGTTCTGCTTACATGGAGCATTTTTTTCTTAAATAGCCTATACCATACAAATGTAGGTAGAACCAACAAAAACAGCATTGCAATTGCATTTAGTATATATATGACTACAAGAGATATTGATGCAATCCCCTGCGTGAATTTTATATCGCTTATAAGTAACTGTATCAATGCTGTATGCCCCCCACCCAATCTGCCAAAATAAAGTATATCCTTTAGACCGATCAGATAAGGGATTATAAAATTCCCTATATCAGTCAATAGATGTAAGGCCAATAACCCCATAACACCTAGATAAAATGTCCTTTTATAATGAAACATCTCTATAAATTGTTTATAGAACTTTTCACCTACGCTGCCAATCTTATGTATAAAATTTGTTGGATTGAACTTTTTATGATACCTTATAACCACAAACAAATATAAGAATATTGCAATCATGGTTAATGGTGCATCTAACGCTATTGCAAGCCATTCTGATGCTAGATTAAATATCAATATAAAGAATGCGACTAATATCAGGTATATTATTATGAATCTTGTCATTATTTTTGAGATTTCTGTGGGCGGCTTCCCTTTTTCCTGCAGGTTTGCCAAGAAACTGGGTTTTTTTATGGAGAATTTTAATGCTGCGTATAATGAAATAAATACCAAAAGTATTGCTCCCAAATAAAACGAATATTTTTCTATTAAGGGTGCTTGTGCTATAAGTACCCCATAAAAGCCCCTGAACAAAACTGCTTCTTCAATTGCTACTTGTGCATACCTTATCATGTCTTTTATTATGAAGAAGAAATAAGTTAAGATTATCACAGTATCAAATCGAGGCTTTTTATTACCTAATATTATATTAGTTGGACTTGCCTTTACAAATAGATATCCCAAAGCAGCCCATGAGATTATCTTTTTTATGTAATCTAAATCTCCAGGGAGTATTTCTAAAAAGTCGGCTATCTGTAATGTTATTATTAATGATAGTAAGATCAACTCCAGATTTCTTTGTAATTTATTGTCCATATGCTGATTTTTGGTTGTTTTAGTATTTATTTGTTTCTATGGTATATCTGATTTTGTAATTTATTGATTTATTCACATACCCCATCGCTTGCGGTGGCTGGGTGAGGGTATGTGAATGACCAAAAACCCTTCAGTGCAGGTTTGCCATACAAACAGCATACCCCTCCCATTGGGGCGGTTGGGTTATTGATTTTTATCAAATCATCCCTGTTTCTTACCAGAATTATAAAAACCATACTTATACTAACAAAAGTTTTTTATATAAACCAGAATACAAACAATAAGGGGAAAATAAATGATTGTTGGAGTAGTAGGAAAAGCAAACGTTGGAAAATCTACATTTTTTAAAGCTGCGACTCTATCTGAAGTTGAGATAGCTAATTATCCTTTCGCAACCATAAAGCCAAATTCAGGAATAGGTTATGTCCAGATAGAAGATGCTGCTAAACAATTCGGAAAAACAAGCAACCCCAGAGAAGGTTTTGTCCTAGGAGATAAAAGATTTGTACCTATGCAATTAATAGATGTAGCAGGATTAGTCCCAGGGGCTCATGAAGGAAAAGGCATGGGCAACCAATTCTTAGATGATTTAAGACAGGCAGATGTACTGATACATGTTGTAGATATATCAGGCTCTACAAATGACAAAGGAGAACCAGTAGAGCCAGGAACACATGATCCTGCAAAAGATATAAAATTCCTGGAAGAAGAATTGGATTTCTGGATTTTAAGGCTGATGAAAAAAGGATGGGATAAATTCTCAAGATCAGTACAACAAACACATAGCAAAGTGCATAAAGCAATAGCATCCCATTTAGTAGGATTAGGTGTAACCGAAGACCTGGTTGAAGAAGTGATTGATAACTCAAATCTAACTGACAAAAGCATACTAGAATGGGATGATAATGACCTCCTAAAAATAGGTTCAATAATAAGAAACAAAACAAAACCGATGATAATTGCCTGCAACAAAATAGACGTAAAAGGTGCAGAAGAAAATTTCCAAAGGATAAAAGAAGAATTTCCAGATTACATATTGATAAGATGCAGTTCAGAATCAGAACTAGCCCTAAGGGAAGCAGCAAAACACGAACTGATGAACTACATACCTGGAGAAAATAACTTTGAGATAAAAGATGAATCAAAACTTTCAGATAAACAAAAAACAGCATTAGGGTTCATAAAAACAAATATACTGGATAAATATCAAACAACAGGAGTTCAACAGATCCTTGACAAAGCAATCTTTGATTTGTTAAAATACATAGCAATCTTTCCAGGCGGAGTAAATAAACTAGAAGACCAAAACGGAAATGTACTTCCTGACTGTTTCCTCATGCCAGAAAACACGACTGCATTGGATTTTGCATATAGATTACACACAGATTTCGGAGACAAGTTCATAAGGGCTATAGACGTAAAAACAAAGATGACAGTAGGAAAAGAACACAAGCTAAAACATGGTGACATTTTAGAGATTGTTGCTGATAAATAATCTTTTTATCCTATTTTTCTCAGATAACTAAAAAAGATAACAATAGAACTTATCCACATAGTATTATAACAACTATTCAAAGGCAAGAGCCATCAGCCACTTCATCTCACTTAGATATGCTTCATTAATCAATCCCTTAAAATCAGACGCATCAGACATATCCCCCAACTTGCCCAATTCTCCTATTCGAGATTGGATCATTCTTGTTACAATCCCTTTTTCTGTTTGAGTATAACATGGCTCACATCCCCCACCCTCATTAAAAGATGCTAGCTCAGGACGAAAAGATCTATCAAATGGACTGCCATCATCAAAAAAGAAAGCAATCCTTGCATCTAAAAACATCTCAGGACTATATTCACCACCAAGATCATGTACTTTCTGCATATAAGCTTCAGAAACAACATAAGCAAGCATATCCTTATACCAACTAATTACAGATGGAACAAAACATCTATCAGCTGATCTTAAAGCTCTTGCTTCACCAACTATAGGTATTCCCAGATAAGGATTATCATGCACTCCCACCATCTGAGCCAATTCCTCAATCCGATCCCCATTTAATCCAAGAATATAAGCATCATTAGTTAATATAGTTCTACAATAATCAGAACCGACAATCATATGCCTATCACGCACACCTATATCTTCCCACCCAGGTCCGCCCATAGCTATATGTTGACCCTCATAACCAGCATCATGTAATTGAGCAACATAAAACATATCATCTTGTGCTTCTCCCCCCTGGATCATTGCACACATTGATGAATTTACAACCAGATTATGGCTGGGCCTATACCATTTGCCCTCATCCTTAGCTAACATATCAACTTCTGATTGAATATCTCTAGCCACCTGAGTCAACTGAGCATGAAACTCCCTAAAGAGTGCCATTTCATGATCATCAACAATATCGATCATAGAATGAACAGCTTGTTTCCTAAAACTCTCATCATAAATATTAATCATAAAATATTCAGAACAACGGCGATTATATAAATATTACCATTCTTAAGTTATTACATCAATTTTTTGTTTGAGATCAAATAACCCCCTTAAAACTCCAACCTAAAACATAATTCTTCTTTATCTTATTATCATTAACCTTTTGCCCATCTAATATCTTCCTATAAATACCAACAATCTCAGAAACATTCTTTGAATGGTCGATAAAAAAATTATTTATTCCAGAATCCATTAATTCATGACATCTACTAAACAAACCCATCTCTTTATTATTAAGAACTTCGCTTCCATTCCTAATCTTATTAACCCTAAACAGCCCGCCCCGTTCATCTTTAATCACACCATTCTTAAGTTCATGCCTCAAAGTCATTAATCTGATATCCCCATGTACAAACACCCCAAAATTCTTATTTCTAAAATTCATCAAATCATCAAAAGATAACTCTGGAGAGATTATTGGAAACATATTATTCTTAAGAAAATAATTAACATCGATATCATTAAAACAATTAACATTATAATCAAAATGTAAAGGAATCTTCAATCCTAAATTAGCTACACCCATATTACCAGCAAATAACCCATCTGGTTTCTTATCCCCTATAACATCAACCAATTCCTTAACATCAGAATCCAGCATTATCCTTGGAGTAACGCCAAATAATTTACAGTCTATTTTCTTCTTCAAATTACTAAACTCACTATTAAAGATATCAAGATAAACAACATCAGCCCCATTCTCACATGCAGAGATCCCATCCTCAAAATTACCCACCTTTACCAAAAGGTTTCTAGACTTTGATTTTTCACTAACAATATTAGGCAGCTGAAAATTAACTTTACACCTATCAGATGAAAACCCCTCTGCCTTAACCTCATAAAACTCCTTTTTACCTTTATACGACTCCCCAGTTCCTTTAGCTCGATTAAATATATCTTTTGAATTATTAAACCAGCCTTTTGTGAACTCCCTGCTAAAAGCACCTTGCAACTTACTTAACATCTGTTTAGACACAGAAAAATTACCATCATAAAAACTATCAATAGCTTCCCTATAGACTGAAGTAACTGTAGCAACATAATAAGGGGTTCTCATCCTGCCTTCTATCTTAACTGCATTAACACCAATATCAATCATATCGGGAAGCTTCTCAATCAAACAAAGTTCCTTAGTTGACAGATAATATCGGCCATCATATTTTTTCCTACAAGGCTGAGCACATTTCCCCCTATTCCCGCTTCTCCCGCCAAGTAAGCTGGAAAACAGACACTGCCCAGACATAGAAACACACAAAGCACCATGACAAAACATCTCTAACTCCTTAGAAAAAGTATCCCTTATGTTTTTTATCTCATCCTTTAAAAGTTCCCTTGCAAGAGTTATCCTATCTGCTTTATCCAATAGATTAACATGCTTAGAATTCATAACTCCTGCCTGTGTCGATACATGCACATTCAAATCAGGATAATTCTTCTTGATTATATCCAAAAAAGAGACCTCCTGGATTATAACAGAATCTATACCGCAAGAATAAGCATAGGACAATTGATTGAAAAAATCATCAATCTCGGAATTCAGAACTAAAGTATTCATAGCAAGATATAACTTTACATCATTTGACTTGCATATATTAACTGCTTTCTTCAAATATCTTTCATCAAAATTAGTTGCAAAATCCCTTGCACTAAATCTATTCATCCCAAGATAAACAGCATCAGCACCCTTTGCAACAGCACCTTTAAGATTAGCCATGCCCCCTGCAGGAGCCAATAACTCTATTTTCTTAACCATGCTCCTAAAGAAATAGTTGTTATTTAATTACTTTTCCTTACCTAATTTCTTAAAACTTTTAGATTTTCTCTAAACGGTTTAAGAAATTATTATTTTCCCTTACCTAACTTCTTAAAACTTTTAGATTTTCTCTAAACGGTTTAAGAAATTATTATTTTCCCTTACCTAACTTCTTAAAACTTTTAGATTTTCTCTAAACGGTTTAAGAAATTATTACTTCCCTTTACCTAATTTCTTAAAACTTTTAGATTTTCTCTAAACGGTTTAAGAAATTATTATTTTCCCTTACCTAACTTCTTAAAACTTTTAGATTTTCTCTAAACGGTTTAAGAAATTATTACTTTCCCTTACCTAACTTCTTAAAACTCTCCACTAAATCAATCATATACTTCCCTTCTTCAAGCTTAAATATCAATGGCTCACCCTTGAACAGATGGACAAGGTCTAACTCATACTTCCCTGGCTTTAAGATACGGATAGCCTCCAAATCTAAAACTACTGGTTCATCTCTGTCTATATCAGAACCAACCATATCAAAGACATCTTTCTCTATCTGCACCTTTTCCTTAGGTGTAAGTTTTATATCATCAGCTATCTTCTTAGCTTCTTCTAATTTTTGTTTCTTTACATAGAAAAATAGCTTACCGCCACATTTACAGCCTTTGATTATCTCTGTAGCTCCATCATCATAAAATGTATTGCATCTTACGCATTGGTGTGGCATCTTGTTTAACTCTTCTTTTTCTTTTTCTTAGGCTTAACAGAAATCTCCTTTGTAAAAAGTTCTATCTTATCAGGATCTTTCTTAATCTGCTTTACAATAGTAGCAGGACCTATGATAGTGAATCCTTGTCTATCACCTAATAATTTATTGATCATCGCACTCTTGATCCCATCAAAAAATCCATTCTCTTTTTTCTTGGGATTAATAACAGCTAACTCAATTCCCTTAAAATCACTGCTGATCTCTTCCATAGTAATAGCAATAAGGTCTGCTTCCTCTTCCTGTTTAAGCCTGCCGCCCAATAAAACTATCTTATTCTCTTTAGCCATATCAAGTAACTTATTGACTCTCCTAGCAGGTCCCAAATCCTCTATCTCTGAATAAGGAACAAATTGTAATACTAATCCCATTTTACACCTCTCTTTGAAAAACCCATTTTTTACTTAACTAACGTAAACAGCCCTTCATAAAACTTATCTATATTAGTTCCATACTTCCCTGAAATGCCTATAACATCATATTGAGGGAATGCTGCCTGAACTTTCTTTATCTTTGATTTTTTCAAATCAACCTTATTAGCGATAATCAAAACAGGAATATTCCTTGCCTGTAGATTACCAATGATAGTGATATTAACCTGAGAATAAGGATCTTTTGTTGAATCCAACACTACAACTACAGTATCCATCTCATCAAGCCACTTGATAGAATCAATAACCCCCTTTGTAGCCTCCTTTGCCCGCTTCTTAGCTTCCTTCTCTTTCATCCCTGCTTTTATAAAATCTTCATAATCTATCCTTGTAGCTATTCCAGGCGTATCGACAAGATTAAATGCAAGCTCCTTGCCCTTAGACTTGATTATTATCTGCTCTTTTATCTGAATTTCCCGAGTTTCATGAGCAACATTAGAAACACTGCCCATCTCTTCCCCTAACCAATCCTGGCAAATCCTGTTAGCAAGAGTAGTTTTCCCCCCATTTGGAGGTCCATATAACCCTAATTTGACCTTTTTCTTATTCTTAAAAATATTTCTAAGAACTTTGTTTATAAATTGTTTAATAATTCCAATTACCATTCATGTCCCTCACTCAATATCTAAAAAAAATATAAGTTGTGTAGTTTATATATTTTACGTTTTTAATATAGGAATATTTAAATAAATCAAATTTAAAGTTTACTAATATGGATGAAGTAGTAAAAAAAGATATATTAGTTATTCTATCTAAATTAATAGAAATATTAAGGGTAAAAGAAGAAAGAGACGCTGCAGAGATTAAAGAGCTAAGCAACCACACGATGCACAATGCTTCAATCTTCCAAGACGAAGATAGTATAAGCATTGCAATTCTTATCTATGCATTATCTAAAATAATCGAAAGAAGAGAAAATGAAATAGATTGTAATCCAATAATAAAACTCATAAAAGAAGCAAAGGAATTTATAGATAAAAACAATTTTGATAAATACAGAAACAAGGTAAAAAATATATTTGATTTTATATCATCAATAGATTCTAAATTAAAATTATATATAGTTGAAGTGATAAAACAAGCCCAAATCAAAAAAGGCAGCAAACTATATGCCCATGGTATTTCTTCAGCAAGGGCTGCTGAGATATTAGGAATTTCACAATGGGAATTAGTATCATATATAGGTAAAACTCAGCTTACAGATGTGATGGGTGGAGTAAGTGTAAGGCAACGATTAAATTATGCAAGGGGCTTATTCAAATGAAATCAATTGTATTTGACACAGGCCCAATAATAAGCTTAACTACAAATAACCTATTAGGATTGCTAAACAAACTAAAAGAACACTATAATGGAAATTTCTACATAACAAAAGCCATAAAAAATGAGCTAATTGAAAGACCATTAGCAACAAAAAAATTCAAATTCGAAGCTTTACAGGTCTTAAGATGTATCAATGCGGGTCTTGTTAAAGTCTTTAACAGCAAAGAACTAAGAAAAACTACACTCAACCTCCTAAACCTGGCAAATACCTCATTCAAAGCAAGAGAAAAATATATGCAAATAGTCCATTTTGCAGAGATAGAAGGGATTGCTGCTGCAATAATAAATAAATCCGACGCATTTGCAGTTGATGAAAGAAATACTAGATTACTTATTGAAGACCCTATAAGATTAAAAAAAATCTTAGGCAAAAGACTGCACACTCAAATAACAGTAAACAAAAAAAGCCTAGACGAATTCAGAAACTTAACCAAAAACATAAAACTGATACGTTCTGTTGAACTAGTCACAATTGCTTACGAGCTAGGATTGCTGGATAAATATATTGTAAACATTAAAAACCCAAGAAAAGCCCTATTAGAAGGAGTCTTATGGGGTGTAAAATTAAATGGAGCATCTGTTTCTGAAAGAGAGATAAAAGAGATAGTTAAGATGGAGATTAAATGATAATTGAAATTGATTCCATATAATACCCAATAACCAGATCAAAAATAGTTAAAGACAAATTTCTAGAAGCCTATAATTACCAATTAGCTCAAATCAAAAACCTTATATAATTTCCAGCATTAACTTTCATCGTGATAAAAGGACAAGTAATTTCTGGGGAATATGGAAAAATATTAATCAGGCAGAAAGCAGACCAAAAAATAGAGATTGGCGAAATCCTGGTCGGAGATACAAAAGATTCTAAGATTTTATTACAAGCTGTAAACTTGATGTATGGTTCCCAAATCTCACAGCAAAACCTGGAATTGATTTCAGGCATGAACCTGGAAGACAATGAAGAAACTACATTTATGGATGCCAACCTAAGAAACTACAACTTAGCAACTTTAAAAAACCTGATCACCATATCAAACAACAAAGCAGTCTCATGCAAAAAACTGCCATCTTTCTTCTCATCTGTAAGAGAATTGACAAAAGAAGACTTAAAATTCTTAACACAACCCAAAAACCCATTCTTCATAGGCAATCTAAGAAGCGGCAGTCACACGATGGATTTTCCAATATATCTTGATGGTGTAGAAGTCTTATCCCACCACATATTAGTTCCAGCAACTACTGGAAGAGGAAAATCTAATTTAACCTCCACAATATTATGGGATACATTAGACAAAGATTATTGTGGAATCCTTGTCCTAGACCCTCACGATGAATACTATGGAAGAAACAAACTAGGCTTAAAAGATCACCCTTCAAAAAACAAAGTATCTTACTATACTCCAAATGACCCACCACCTGGATGTAAAACACTAAAGATAAATCTAGAAGTGATAAAGCCAATGCATTTCAATGGTGTTTCAGCATGGTCAGATCCACAGATTCAGGCCCTAAACCAATACTACAAAGAATATGGGATAAAGTGGATACAGGAAATTGTTTTAGACAAGCCATTAAAAGCAAACTTCCATGAAGGGACATTAGCTGTAGTGAAAAGAAGGATAATGTCATTACTAAATCTAAGTTTTGATGGCTCACAATTACATTCAAATGGAATATTTGACCTAAAAGCAGGTGAAACAACGATAAAAGACATTTCACAGGAATTAGAAGAAAGCAAGATCGTTATTGTAGATACATCTGATTTTTCAGGAGCTGTTGAAATTTTGATCGGCAGCCTTATAACAACAGAAGTATTCGGAAAATACAAAAGATACAAGACAAAAGGTCAATTAAAAGATAAACCAGTAATCTCAATTATTCTTGAAGAAGCACCAAGAGTCCTTGGAAAAGAAGTCTTAGAAAAAGGCCCAAATATATTCTCAACAATAGCAAGAGAAGGAAGAAAGTTCAAAGTAGGATTGTTCGCAATAACACAACTCCCATCATTGATTCCCAGACAAATCTTAGCAAACATGAACACAAAAATAATATTAGGCATAGAGATGCAGCCAGAGCGTGATGCTATAATACAAAGTGCTGCCCAGGATTTATCAGATGACGACAGAAACATAGCAAGCTTAGACAAAGGAGAAGCGATAATATCAAGTAACTTTGCAAAATTTGCAACACCTGTAAAAATTCCATTATTTGAAGATTTTGCAAAAAAAACAGAAACAGAAAAAACCAAAAAAGATTTCTCTGGAATAGGTCTAGATTAAGATGAAATTCGCTCATTTAGCAGATTGTCACATAGGCTCATGGCGAGACCCTAGACTAAACAATATAAGCACAGAAGCTTTCATCAAAGCTATAGACCTGTCGATAGAAAACAACGTTAATTTTATAATAATTGCAGGAGACTTATTTAATACTTCGTTACCAGGAATTGATAAATTAAAAGATGTAACAATCAAACTAAAAGAATTAAAAGATAAAAACATCCCAGTTTATCTGATTGCAGGTTCTCATGATTTCTCACCATCTGGAAAAACAATGCTGGATGTTCTTGAAAAAGCAGGATTGTTCATAAATGTTGCAAAAGGACAGGATATCGATGGAAAATTAAAACTAAACTTCACAATAGATCCAAAGACAGGAGCTAAGATCACAGGACTTCTAGGGAAAAAAGGTGGCCTGGAAAGAACATATTATGAATCCCTGCTAAAAGAAAACCTGGAAAACGAACCAGGCTACAAAATATTTCTGTTCCATTCATTATTATCAGAACTAAAACCAAAAGAGCTGGAAAAAGTCGATTCTCAACCATTAAGTCTGCTACCAAAAAACTTTGATTACTATGCAGGAGGCCACCCCCATATCGTAAAAGACTCAAAAATAGATGGCTACGGCACAATAGTTTACCCAGGACCATTGTTTCCAAACAATTTCAAAGAACTAGAAGAACTAAAAAACGGCGGATTCTATATTGTAGAAGACAACAATCTAAAATTTGAACCTATCCAGATATACAATACTATAAGCATAAAAGTTGAAGCTAACCACAAAACACCAGAACAGATAAAAGAAGAGATATTAGAACAGATAAGAGACAAAGAATTCACAAAAACAATAGTAACAATAAGGGTAGCAGGAACTTTAGAAGCAGGAAAACCATCTGACATTGACTTCAAAGATATATTCGAAAGACTATATGAAAAAAGCGCATATTTTGTGATGAAAAACACAAATGCCTTAAAAACAAAAGAATTTGAAGAGATAAAAATAGATGCAAGCAATGTTGACGATGTTGAAGAAAGAATAATAAAAGAACACATAGGCCAGATAAAGATTGACGGGATTGACGCAGAAAAAGAAAAAACAATGATAAAAGAACTGATGCACACATTATCAACAGAAAGGGGCGATCAAAAAGTTGCTGACTTTGAAAAAAGGATCAAAGAAGAAGTTGAAAATGTTTTAATGATTGAGAATCCCCAATAAATACTGATTATTTCAAAAAGTTTATAAACACTCACGCAACTTTCTAAGTCATATTTGGGGGTTATTACTATGGTTACTGTACAAGCACAAGAAAGAAGAGTTGGTCCTGCTGAATCAGATATATCACTTAGTTTTGAATCTGCACCACATAATGCTTTAGTTGAAGTTTCTAGATTAATGGATGGAAGTTATAAGGTTAAATTATATCCCAGCTCAGATATAGACCTCGTTTCTAGAGGTGGAGATGGGATTTTTAGAATAGGCACTGGAACACCATCAGAAAGAACATTATCTGAATCAGAATTGATAGAAAGCATGGGTAGCTTTAGAGGTGACTCTATGTATTGTGGAATGGATCATCACGAATTAACCCAATTAACCGATCAAATTGAAAGTGCAAGATATAGAAGAACCCATTAATCAACAACATTATTTATTCTATAAGCGACCTTAGAATCTCATTAACTTCTTTAGGAGTAGCCTTTCCTTTTGTCTTTCTCATTACCAGACCAACTACAAAATTAAGCGCCTTCTCATTACCTGATTTATAATCCTCAACAGCTTTAGCCCCTTCTTTTATAGCTTCTTTGCAAAACTTCTCCAATTCAGAACTATCAGAAACAGCCCCTAACTTTTCTTTCTTAACGTATTCATTGACATCAAATGTCTTCACAACTAATTTCTCGATTATCCTCTGAGCTGTAGTTTCAGTAATCTTCTTCTCATCGATTAATTTCAACAGATCAACTAAGTGTATCTCTTTAATCTCAGTATCACCTAATTTTTTCTTATTATAATTCAAGACTCTAGGCAACTCTCTCCTTATCCATTTAGCAGCAAGATCAGGGTTAACAGCAGTTGAAACTGCCTCAAACATTTCAGCAAGCCCCTTATCTTTTGATATCACTTTAGCCATCTCTTCATTTATTCCATGCTTAGAAGTAAATTTCTTCAATTTCTCATGTGCAAGTTCAGGCATAGCTTTCTTAATCCTATCTATCCATGAAGAATCAAGCTCAATCTTAACCAGATCAGGATCAACAATATAACCATAATCAGCTTCTGTTTCTTTAGTACGAAGAGAAAAAGTAACTCCTTTCTCAGAATCCCATGATCTTGTCTCTTGCTTTAATTTCTTACCCTCTGAAAATTCTTTCTTCTGACGGACTACATCATAATTAAGAGCCCTTTCAATATCTTTAAACCCAGTTATATTCTTTATCTCAGAACGGATATATCCAGATTCTTTTATTGAAACATTAGCATCAGCTTTTATTATGCAATTATCAACATCAAATATTTCCAAATAACCCAATATAGTGATTAACTGCTTCATAAAATCTCTAGCCTCAGACGGAGAAGTCATATCAGGTTCTGTAACAACCTCAACCAAAGGGTCTCCGCTCCGGTTATAATCTACAAGAACAAATTTAGAATCCCTCATGCCAGATGGGTGCACTAAAGCAGCAGGATCTTCTTCCATATGTATCCTGACTAATCCAATTTCCTTACCACTCTCCAACTTAATCTTGCCGCCAGTAGATAAAGGAATCTCATATTGAGTAATCTGATAATTCTTCGACATATCCGGATAAAAATAAGACTTACGTGAAAAGATAAGTTCAGGGGCTATCTTACTATTAGTTGCAAGAGCCAGTTTTATAGCATACTCAACTGCTTTCTTATTTAGCACAGGCTTAGACCCAGGATGTCCTAAACAAACTTCACAAGTGCGGCTATTCGGCTCCTCACCTTCAGATCCAGCTCGTTTACAACCACAAAATAGCTTGCTATCTGTCTTAAGCTCAACATGGATCTCTAGCCCTATCACTATATCTGAAGTAAACTTCATAATTTAGCACCAACCTGTATCAATTTTTCTTCATTAAGATGATCACCGATTAACATAAGTCCAATTGGCATATTGTTCTTATCAAAACCAACTGGAACAGAAACATGAGGCAGTCCTGCTAGATTAGGTCCTGCTGTTAAGATATCAGCCATATAATTCTGCAACGGACTCAATTTCTCAATCTCTTTAAACTTAGGGGCAACAAATGGCATTGTAGGACTAACCAACAAATCAAATTTCTTAAACACTGCCTTATACTCGTCAATTATTTTAGTACGAACCTTAGCTGCTTTGATATAATAAGCATCCCTATGCCCAGCCATCCTTGCAAACGTCCCGATAATTATTCGACGTTTGCTTTCATCATTAAAATAATCACTCCGAACTTTACTAAAATAATCATTAAAACTGCCTTTTATAGGTTCTGACGCCCCATAACGCATCCCGCAAAATTTAGCCAGATTAGTAGAAGCTTCACACATAGCAAGCAGATAATAAGTTGGAACACTATATTTCCATGTCAAAGGTAAAGACACTTCCTCAATCTTAGCACCTAATTTCTCAAGCTTATCAATACCTAATTTAACTTTCTCCTTAACTTCATCATCAACACCATTTCCAAAAGATTCTTTCACAACACCTATTTTTAGACCTTTAATATCCTTATCAACAAACTCAGTATATTTAGGAACAGGTTCATCAAGTGAAGTACTCTCATTTGAATCAAAACCAGCTATCACTTCCATCATCAAAGCAATATCCCCCATTGATTTTGCCATCGGTCCGATCTTATCCAAGCTATTGGCATAATCCATCAACCCGTAACGTGAAACCCTACCATATGTAGGACATAACCCTATAACACCGCAAAAAGAAGCAGGACAAACAATAGACCCACCAGTTGACTCAGACAAAGCAATGTGCCTAAAAGGCGCCTTCTGTGTAAAACCAGCAGCCCCACCCGAACTACCACCACAACACCTATCTTTATCAAATGGATTTAAAGGAACTTTCATATCTTTGCCAACATTAACAGCAAAACTCCCAAAACCAAAAGCATCTTGAGCAGTCTTACCAATCACAACACCACCATCTTTCTTAACCTTAGATATAACAGTAGCATCAAACAAAGGATTATACCCATCTAGTATCTTAGAACCTGCCCGAGACTCAACATCCTTAACACAAATA
>Ga0233430_1002739_pt1 | contig 19357 bp, 21 predicted proteins | sample SI_118_April2016_2_FD_179883 | JGI IMG/M metagenome (GOLD analysis project Ga0233430, IMG submission 179883) | Seawater microbial communities from Saanich Inlet, British Columbia, Canada - SI_118_April2016_150_MG | ecosystem: Environmental > Aquatic > Marine > Inlet | place: Canada: British... | reverse complement strand
CAGCCTGATCCAGGCGGCCAAGGCCAGGGCTCGAGGCTACCGCAGTAAACGAAATCTTATTACTATGATTTATCTCATCGCGGGTAAGCTGGATTTTGATTTACCCACATGAAACAGCGAGGAGCCACTTTTGTTTTCGAGCGCTTCAACCAAATGGCGGTTATAATCGCCCTGTTTTACCGACTCGATTGAAATAAATAGATTGTAGAAAATTTCATAAATTCCCGCTTTCTGTGTGTCTCCGCCGATAATAAAATGTGCCTCCAGATTATGCTCAAAAGTTTCATAATAGCCCTTAAGTCTCGCGAACTCCGCCATCTGTTGAGTCAGCGGAGAGATATGGTCTGCAAATTCCTTCGATTTATGAAATTCCAAAAACCCGATAAGGACCATTCCGATTGCAAGAGCGACTATTATTCCGGAGTTTAATAATATCTTTTTTGTTATGGAGGTCCGTTTCATTTATCTTCTTTATAGATCTGAGCATTTTTCAAAATTTTTACATCAAATGCAATGTCGAGTTTTTCAGCAAGGTCCAGATTGAGTATTATTTTCCCCTCTTTATTCCGTGTCTCCGGAATATCCGAGGGCGATTTGCCGCCGATGATTTCAAGCGCTGTTTCAGCAGCCCATTGGCCATATTCGCTTTGGACTTTTGTCAAACCGAATACCGAACAACACATCACAGACTTGTTTACCGTTCCAATCGGAACCTTGATATTATTGAGGGCAAACGTTGCGGCCTCAGAATCATTCCAGTCTTTCATCCCGGAAAGCATACCGCTGTGAATTATCAGATCGGCTTCGGTCTGCAATTTTAAAAATGTATTTTGCCATTCTTTAAAATCGGAAACATAATGGGTCGACATGTCGATTCCCAGAATATCTTTATAGGCTTTTGTCTCTTTTCTTGCCGTGAAAGTATCATATCCCAACCAGGCGATCCGGTCACCGGCTGCATATTTTTTGGTATAATCGATCATCTGCAGAACCAATGCCACAGAAACCATCCCGGTGGTATTTGAATAGGGAGCACCGTACAATGACGCATCCCAGTCGATGCCGGCAAAGACAACCGGAAGTCCGGCATCCTTGAAATACGGCATGATAAGATATTTAAATGCATTGTCGTCAACGGTGATGACAACATCCGGTTTGTAGTCTTCAATGGTATCTTTTGCCTTTAATGCCGATTTTTTCTTGAAATCTTCACCCGTGTTTCTCTTTGTATCCATATAGATCGTTTTATATTCAACATCTGTATTCTGAAAGACACGCTCAAGTCCGTTGTTTTTTTCAATAACGCCCTTTATTTCCGGATGATATGAATGAACAATAAGAACTTTCCTGCCTGCATAAGTTGTTTTTTCTGCCGCTTCCTTCTGTTTTTTTTCGCAACCCGATATGGTTAAAAATAAGCCCGCGATAAACAGTATTATCAGCTGTTTCATGCTCCTTCCTCATATAAAACGGGTGATAAAAATTTAAACACTTCTCCACTATCCGGAGAAAAGGGTTCCCCGCAAAGGCCAACGGGATCTTCGACAAGGATTCAATCTTTCGTTTCCAGTTATGATTTTAAGTGAAACTAATACACTATTTTTTATATAATTTAAATAGGCCGGAGTTGGAAACCTCTATTATGACCAGGTTTGGGGTCTGGACAACTATCAGACGGGATCCATTACACTGCCACCGGCATAAACACTGATACCCGGAGGTTAAAAAAAGAGCGCATCCGGAAATCGCACCATCATCAGCTTGGCAAAAAAGAGATAAAACAGAATCGTCAGGGAAATTGCAAATGCCAGATTCCCCGGAATTGCCTTTTTCCAGTGCTCACCGGACAGCACCAGGGTAATGGCCGAAGATACCAAAAAGGTAGAGGTGAAAAATCCGATGTGAAAAATCCCGATGACATAGAGGATAAAAATGGTAACCACCACCATCCATTTACCCAGCGGCACATCCTTAAAAACGTGTATGGTCTCCTTGCTGCCGCTTTTGAGCAATGCCCGGAAAAAGAGGATTGCGCTGCAGAATATCATGCCGTAAAGCAGGATGCCGGGGAAGATATAGCCTTCCCGCGGAATATCTTGGAGTTGACCCAGAAGGAAAACAGATCCTAACGAGATCAGCGCAGCAATAATAAAGTCAGCGGTGCGGGCATTCATTTCGGAATATCCTCCTTCTTCTTCTTCTTTTCCTGGTATAAGGAGTAAATCAGAGAGGCGATGGTCAACGCAATAAGGATCATGCTCGGCGGCCGGTTGAAAAAATAGAGCCATGCAGACCCTTTTGCCGCACCGATGATAAGACTCAGCTTAAATCCCTCTTCAGCCATGGTGCCTAAAATAAGACCGAGGGCCACCGGGGCGACGCCGAATCCGAAGCGGATCAGAAAGAAACCGAGAATTCCGGCGGTCATCATCGTGATGACATCGATGCTTGCACTGCGAATGGCGTAGGCGCCCACCGTTGCCAGACAAAATATGGCTGCGGCCACGAATTTGCGGGGCACCTGGAGCACCCTTACAAATCCCCGGACCAGAAATGAGCCCAGGATGAGGATAAGGATATTTGAAACGAAAAGGCCGATCATATAGGTAAAAACCACGTTTCCATGCTGGGCAAACAGCTTAAACCCCGGCTGCAGCCCGTGGACCATGAGCGCTCCTAACAGCACAGCCGCCGGCGGGCTTCCCGGGATCCCCAGGGTCAACAGCGGGATCTGGGCACCCCCCACAACGGCGTTGTTGCACGCCTCCGGTGCGATGATGCCTTCATAGATCCCGGTTCCGTACTCCTCCGGGTTTTTTGAAAATCGTTTGGCCTCATTATAGGCGATAAAGGTTGCGACGTTTCCACCGGCACCGGGCATGATACCGACAACCAGCCCCACAAAACAGGACTGAATCAGTACGCGAAAATGTTTTAAAACTATCCGGAAGGTCTTTAAAAATAGACCTCTTTTGGGTTTGAATCCCCCGACCTGGCCTCCGCCCCCGGTGCTGATCAGCAGGAGGGCCTGGGGTATGGCGAACAGGCCGATAAGGGCGGGGATGATTTCAACGCCACCCATGAGTTGAAGGGTTCCGAAGGTAAAACGCGGATAGCCGGTTACCGGATCCATGCCGACGGTGCTGAGCAGGAGCCCGAAAAGTCCGCCGATGATACCCTTGACGACGTTGCCCGATGCCAGCCCTGCAATAATCGTGAGCGCAAAAATGGCCAGCCAGAACTGCTCGGGGGCGCCGAATTTCATGGATACCTTGGCAAGGGGGATGGAAAGAAAGATCAACGTGATCGTGCCGAAAAAACCACCGAACACAGAGACGATCAGGGCGGTGTTCAGGGCCTCCTGGGCCATCCCCTTCTGGGCCATTTTATACCCGTCAAAGGTTGTGCACAATGCGGCCCCTGTCCCGGGTGTATTGATCAGGATCGCGGGAATGGAGCCCCCATATTCAGAGCCGCAGTAAACCGAACCCAGCATAAGTAAAGACACCACGGGTTCCAGCCCGAAGGTAAAAGGGAGCAGAAGTGCAATGCCCAGGGTGCCGGTCAACCCCGGGGTGGCGCCCATCACGATGCCGAAAATCGCACCTGCCGACATGAGCAACAGGTTGACGGGGTCGGTAAGACAGGAGATCGTAAACCAGGGATCAAATCCCATGCTAAACCTCTATGTATTCAATAGTGGGGTTGGTTCTACTTCCGGTCATCAGGATTTTATTTGATTGAAAGCAGTTTCATTTTATCTCGCAGAGCCCGCAGAGATTACAGGCTTTATCGATTTTTCTCTGCGTGCTCTTTGAGAGATCTAATGCCGAGGTTATGACCATGCGAATATTGTGATTGCATGCTCCCGGAAAGCCATTCGGGAGCTTTCCGGGAAGCGATTTATTATTTATTTAAAAAATCCGATCCGCGTCAAGGTTTCCTTGGCCTTTTTCTTTTCGTTTGAAATATAGGCGCTGAATTCGGCCGCAGTCAGAAATGACGGCGAGAGGCCGACTTTTTTGTTCGACTCCTTATAGCCAGACTTTGCAGCCATTTTCGAAAACTTACCCTCCAGATATTTGATAATTTCCGGCGGTGTCCCCTTGGGGGCTGCAAGGCCCCGGCGTTTGGCACTGACAAGATTGATCCCCAGCTCTTTTAAGGTGGGAATGTTCGGGTCCAGGTCGTAACGGTCCGGCAACGCAACCGCCAGCGCACGGCCCGCATCCATCCGGAAATAGGAGTTAAAGGAGCCGAAATAACAGTCCACCTGCCTGCCCATCAACGCGGGGATGGCTTTTCCGCCGCCCGAGTAGGGAACCTGTGCAAACTTTAACCCGGTGACGTGCTCAAATTCCATAAGAAAGATATGATCGCCTGTAAATTTTCCCACCGTCGCGGCGGTCACCGTTCCCGGATTGGCCCGTGCATGATCCAGCAACGCTTTAAGTGATTTCCAGGGGCTGTCTTTGTGAACGATAATGACTTGGGGATCGTGCACCAGGCCACAGATCGGGGCAAGGTCTTCGGTCTTGTAGCCGGGTTGTCCTTTTTTCCGGACCATCGGCTGCAGTACAATGTGGGGCAGATCGATTCCGCCGATAAAATAACCATCCGGTTTTGCCTTGGAAAGCTCGGTCCAGCCGAACTCACCGCCTGCACCAGACTTGTAAATCACGGCAATCGGTTGCGGGATGAGGTCTTTTGCATATTTCTCGATGATGCGGTGGCTCACATCACTGCCGCCGCCCGGATTAAAGGCGGTGAGCAGGGTAATCGGACCGGTTGGAAAATCTGCCGCCATGGCAAAGGATGTCGGTCCCGCAATCAGAATACTCAAAAATAGAACCCAGATAACGTGTCTTTTTTTCATCATCAACCTCCTTAATTAAAGTAAATAAACCCTTTGCGGCGGATACTGCGCATCAGGCGAGTGCCTTTTGCATCCGCCGCAACCCCTCATTTAACTCTTCCATGGATTTTACACAGGTAATCCGAAGATACCCTTCACCGTTGGCCCCGAATGCGGAACCGGGGACCACCGCCACGTGCTGCTCTTTCAATAATTTTTCAGCCAACGCTGCTGAAGAATAACCGGTTTTGGATATATCCAGCCACGCGTAAAAACCGCCTTCCGGTTTGGCGCAGGCAAAATCGGGAATGTTATTCAAGTGTTCGGTCATATAGGCGCAGCGGTCTTCCCAGGATCGCCACAACTCGAATACCTCGGGACGCGGTGGCTCTCTGTAGGCTGCCGCCGCCCCTGCCTGGACAAATGCGTTTGCGCAGGTCAGGAGATGCTGCTGGAGTTTTACAACCGCCGGCATGATATCGGCCGATGCAAACACAAACCCGATCCGCCACCCACCCATGGCAAAGGTTTTGGTCAGCCCCATGATGGTCAGTGTCCGTTCCCGCATATCCGGTAACGTGGCCATGCAGGTGTGTTGTCGGCCGCCCCAGGTGACGCGCTCGTATACTTCGTCTGTAATTACATACAGGTCATGCTTCAGGGCCACTTTTCTGACCGTTTCGAGATCTTCCCGGGTGTGAACGGTGCCGGTGGGGTTATGGGGCGAGTTAAACAGGATGGCTTTTGTTCGATCCGAAATATGGCTTTCCAGCTGGGCTTCGGTCCATCTGAATCCGTTTTCCGCGCGGATCGGAACCGGAACCGAACGGCCTCCGCACAGGGTTATCAACGGCAGGTAGCTGACAAAACAGGGATCTTCGATGATCACCTCGTCTCCGGGGTTGATGACGGCCATCAAAGAGAGCGTCATGCCCTGCTTGACTCCGGAGGTGGCAATAATCTCTGTTTCCGGATCTGCGGAGATACTGTTTTCCCGGGACAGTTTTTCAGCACATGCCGCCCGAAAATCCGGGGTCCCCATGGCCATGGTCTGATGGGTCTGCCCCCGGTTCAAGGCGTCGATTGCCGTCTGAATAATATATTCGGGTGTTTTTTCAAACGCACGACCGGCTGAAAAGTCCATCACATCGGCGCCCTGGCGGCGTAATTGTGCGGCTTTGTCGGCAATTCCCACCGTAGCCGATGACGGGATGTCTGATATTCGTTGGGATACGGGCATCATGTTTTTTGTCTCCTTAACAAAAAGTTTGAAGTGAACTAAAGTTTGAAGTGAGCTAAAATTGTGGAATTCTGTCTATTTTAAAAATGGCTGCCATCCTTAATCCTCCTGTAAGCGGGAGTATTTTAGTCACTTATAATTATAGTCACCTCCAAAATGGGCCCTATAGATTTAAATAGGCTTCCACGGTGTCCACATCCGGTGAGACAACTTCCGGCAACGATTGCGACCCGAACGCCGCGGTCGGGGCATTCAGACCGTGGCCGGTTAACGTACAGACGACCCGTTGGAGTCCCGACAGCCGGTTTTCAGCCATCATCTTTTTAAGGCCGGCCACGGCGACCGCACCTGCCGGTTCAGCAAAAAGACCTTCCGTCGATCCGAGTTTTCGAATCATATCCGCTACTTCTTCATCTGGAACCGATAAAAAGAGACCCCCGGTTTCACGTGCCGCGCGAATCGCCTGTTTGCCCCAGTATGGATTGTTGTTCATGAGTGCATCGGAAAAAGAAGGTTTTTTCTCGACCGGTGTGATCTCATCCAGGCCCTTGTCAAATGCCTGTGTCACCGGATCACACGCTGCCAGCTGAATGCCGATAAGGCGCGGCATGGCATCGATAAGACCCATCTCAAGCATTTCTAAAAAACCGGTATAGGCAGCGAACATTCCGGCAGAGCCGCCACAGGGGAATACAACGGCATCCGGTGCGGTTCCCCCCGATTGCTGGACGATTTCATAGGCAGCCGTGCGTTTTGCAGTGATTCGATAGGGGTTGGGGCCGCCGGCCTGCATCCATCGGTGGCGCTCGAGCATCTCGCCGCAGAGTTTTCCGGCCGCCCGCATGTCCCCGTCAATACGGACAACGCGTGCACCATAGCTGAGCATTTTATATATTTTTGCCGGGGCCGTATCTTTTTGGATAAAAACAACGGCAGGGAGTCCGGCTTTTGCTGCATAGGCGGCAACCGAGGCGGCATTGTTGCCGGAAGATGCCACACAGAGGGTGTCATAGCCGAGTTCAAGCGCTTTGAGCGCACAAAGGGAGGTGCCCCGGTCCTTTAAAGACAGGGTGGGCCCCATTTCCAGTTTAAAGCGTAAATCCTCAATACCGATCTCTTTGCAGAGGCTTGTGGATCTTACCAGCGGTGTTTGGGATTCACCGATGGAAACCCGATGGATGTGCTCCGGATTGTCGATGGGAAGAATATCCTTCCACATCAACAGGGAGGACTCGGTAAGTCCGGCAGGGTTCCTATTTAAAAGAGCGGTTTTAATTTTTTCAAGATCGTACCGGACTTCAAACGGGCTGTCGCATTGGCGGCATTTCATCTGAAATTCAGATTCCGGTATGGTTGTATCGCATGTTGCGCAGTAAAGACCGGTGGCATTGCTCATGGCGACTCCTTGTCATAGAATAAAAAACTAAATGGATTGGAAAAGATATTTTGTTGTAGTGTATATAATCTTAAGCGCGGAACGGTTTCATTTGTCAAGGTTAAAAAATTGAATAGCAGTTCATTGATAATTGATAAAAAGATATATAAATCAATCGATTATATTAAATAATCGAAAAGTCATTGTATCCTTTCAAATATCTGCCTGGCAGTAGGCTTCTCAGACAATAGAAAATGCTTCCTTTCGCATGCTCCCAAATTCCAGGTCTGATTTGATTCGACACCGCTCATTTCCAAATCCCTACAGATATGATATCAAAAACCTATATTACGTGGTTCAAGGTTCAGCGTTCAGGGTTTAAAGGCTACAATCAATTAAAGCTAAAAAGGAGGGCGTTATGTCGAATGTAAGGATTACAGTCGTAAAGAGGTTGAGCAACAAGGAACTTTTTGGTGATAATCCGCCACTGACGTTTACCGGCGCCGCTTTATGTGACAAGTTCGAGGAAGGGCAGGTGTTTATCAGTGAAAACGGCCAGTCTCCGGAAGGGTTCTGTGCCTGGGCCTTTGCCGACATCCAGAGGGATATCACCCATCTCAGGCTGGGCGGGAGTTATCCGTGGATTAAGGAGGAGGGTGCGATCCTTTCAAGCTGCACGGACGGGGCACGGCCGGTGATATTTATGTTGGAAAGCGTCAAAGATTAGAAGGGGTTCGGGGGCAATTATGCTGGAGAAAACACGCTATGAACTGTTAACCTGGGAGGAAGTCAACACGGCCGTTGCCGAGGATCGTATTATCCTCCAGCCGGTCGGTGCCATTGAAGACCACGGAAAGCATCTGCCGCTCAATACTGATGCCTTTCTTGCCACAAAGATCTGTGAAGGCGCAACCGAGAAACTGAGCCGGAACGTGCTGCTGATGCCGACGGTTATGCACGGATACCATCCGCATCATATGGACTATCCCGGCGGCATTTCCATCAAATGGTCGAATTTTGTAAACCATCTTGTGGATATCGCCACCTCTTTGGCCCACCACGGATTCAAAAGGATTCTTTTGGTCAACGGTCACGGCAGCAACGCATCCCTGGTGGACATGGCCGCACGGCTCACCATTGTCGAATACCCGGAAGTTCAGTGCGGGATGCTTTCCTGGTTTGACATACAGGAGGTTCAGGATACGCTCAAACGAATCCAGGACTCTGAAGTTTGCAGCCATGCAGCGGAATGCGAGACATCTGTTTATCTGGCATTAGCCCCCGAGGCCGTTCAGATGGAAAAGGCCGAAAAGGACATGTCGTATCCGGAAAGCAATTATTTTTATCCGGGGTTTTCAAACAAGAATCCGAATCGCAGCACCAAAGTTAAAATGATGGAATGGTGGAGCACGATTTCAAAGACCGGTGTCATCGGCGACCCCACGGTGGCCACTGCAGAAAAGGGGAAGGAAATCTACACCGCAGCGGTAGACGGTCTGGTTAAGATTATTCAGGATATGAAAAACAGACCCATCCGGAAAATCGAGGACAAGCACGTTCGATCTTGAAAAATTGCCGGCCCCAGGCAAACACACCACTGACAGGTTTACCAGAAACAGAAATGTTTACCACTAAAGTTTGAAATTTGAAGTGCCTAAAATGCCTAAAGTTAAGGATGATAATCATTTTATAATTGACAGAATTCCACAATTTTAGCTCACTTCAAACTTTAGGCACTTTAAACTCCTCAAAGGTATTCCTGATGGAATCCGAGTATCAACATAGAGCAGAAGCGGCGCCCGGAACGGCTAAAAAACCCGTCCTCAGAGCTCTTTTGATGCTGCTGGCCTTTGGGATTCTGCTGGCAGCCTACTGGCTGCTTAAATGGCCTGCCCTCGATACGACCCAATTTACCCTGGAGCGGCAATCCGCCTCGTTTCTGCTGGTATCTACCCTGAAATCCTCCCTGGCGGTGATTGAAGGCAGTGATGTCGGCATCGGATTTCGGCTTGAGGTGGGAGATATCGTACAATCGACTTATGACCTTGTCGATTTCACGTGGAAGATGCTCCTCTACGGTATTTTGCTGATAACATTCAGCAAGATTTTCTTTGAATCGAATCTCATCAATATCGGGCTCTACATCCTCGGTTTCGGGTTTCTCCTGCGTGCCATGGGACTTTTTATGCAGCGACAGCAGGAAAAGTTTATAGCCGTCGGCTCCGGTGTCATTGTTGCCGGATTGATCGTATCCTTCTACATTCCGGTCTCCACCCTGGTGTCTTTTCGTGCCTGCGAGTACTTTGTCGATCACATCGAAGAAGATATGGGCCGGCAGATGGAGGAAGTGCTAAGAGACTGGGAGCAGTTTAAAACCGATTTTTCTTTGAGCAAAATAAAAAGCTCCGTAGAGAGTGCTGCCGGTTTCATGAGGGAGTTGTTTTTAAAACTGACCCGGATTCTCATCACCTATACCTGTTTGATGATCATCCGCTATCTTCTGTTTCCCATGATCGTCGCCTACGGGTTTTTTGTTGTTTCAAAAGCCTTTTTAAAAAAGAAGCTGGAGTAGTAGCATTTAACGGATAGGAGTTAATGTATGCGAGAAATTCAAACCGTATGTTCGAGGGACTGCTATGACACCTGTTTTATGGTCGCCGGTGTGGATGAGGCCGGTAGACTCAGCACGGTAAAGGGGGATGCTGAAAACCCCGTAACCCAAGGGATATCGTGTCCGCGGTGTGAAAAAGACGCCGATCGTGTCTATAAAAACCGGGTTCATTTCCCTCAGGAAAGATCCGCTCCAAAACCGGCCAGGCAATTTAGGCGCTTTCAGTGGGACCATGCCCTTGGCCGGGTCTCGGAAAGACTTAAACACACCCTCGATACCCGGGGCCCTGAAAACGTGCTCCTATTAAAATATGGGGGAAACACGGGGCTTCTGGCCGGGACGTTCCCCTTGAGATTGTGGAATGCCATCGGTGCGACCCGGACAGACCACGGGATCTGCAGCCAGTCCGGTCATGAGGGGATTCGGCTCCATTACGGTTCGAGTCACGGCATTCAGCCGGAATCGCTCCATGAGCACAACCTGATCGTGTTCTGGGGTTACAATCCGGCTTCCAGTGCTCCCCACATCTGGCATACGGCGTTAAGGGCAAGAAAACAGACAAATGCCCGGATTGTCGTTATTGATGCCAGGAAAAGTGAGACCGCACAGAGAGCGGATCTTTGGCTGCAGCCGAAACCCGGCACCGATGCCGCCGTTGCAAACGGCATTGCCCGATATCTCATGGAAAACGGTTTGATCGACTCCGGTTTTATAAAAGAATGGACAGACGGGTTTAGCGAGTACAAAAAAGCGGTCATGAAATGGACCCCTGAGAAGGTGGCGGCGGTGTCGGGGATAAAATGGTCCGAAATTGAAATGCTTGCGTCGGCCTATGGAGAACTTCGACCGAGTGCCACCATGATCGGCGTTGGATTTCAAAAGGCCCATGGCGGTGCCGATGCGGTGCGTGCCGCGTCGTTGCTCCCTGCACTTCTCGGGCAGCATCGGGGGTTTTTTTACAGCAGTAAAATGGGATTTTCCGTCGATAGATCTTCTCTAAGCGGTCAGCGGCAAACAGAAACCCCTTTCAAAGTCGCCACCCAGGTCAGCATTGCGGAAGACATTTCCCGCGGCGCGTTTAAGTTTATCTATGTTTTCGGAATGAATCCTGCCGTCACACTTCCGAATCAGAATCTGCTCCGCCAAGGCTTCTGCCGGGACGATGTCTTTGTCGTGGTCCATGATACGCACTGGACGGAAACCACCGACTTTGCCGATGTCGTTCTCCCGGCCCAGACCTATCTGGAAAAGGAAGATGTCGTGATCCCCTGGGCTCACGGGTTCGTCAGAAAGTCAAATCGCGTGATCGCGCCACTGGAAGAGAGCCGCCATGAAATCGATGTGATGACCGCCATGGCTCACAGAATCGGTGTGGGGCAGCCGTGGATTCACGAAGATCCCTGGAAGGCGCTTGAAAAGGCATGTGAACACTCATTTAGTGATGGCACATTTAAAGACCTGCTGTTCGGCAAAACCCTGCGTCTTAAATTCGCGCCCCTGGATTCATACCCGACCACCACGGGGCGGATCCAGTTCTATTCCAAAGAAGCCGAAGCAAAGGGTCATAATCCGGTGCCGGATGCGTTTCCGGTTGATGTTGAAAAGGGGCAATTTCTCATACTCAACAGTTCGGTGCCCTCATACACCCATTCACAGTTTCAGGAATGCTACGGGCCGATTCCGCCATCGATCTGGATAAACCCCCAGGATGCCGGAAAGCTCGGTATCGACGACAACCAGGCGGTCTCTCTTTACAACGACACCGGACATGTGGCAGTCAGAGTCAAAATAACGGATCATGTACCTGTGGGTGTGCTCTGGGCGGCCCATGAATTTATCGGGCTGGACGGCAACGTTCATAACAGCATCACCCAGAGCAAGACCCAACGAATCGGCGGCGGGGCGATTTTTAATTCCACCGTTGTTAAAATAAGGTCATGAATATGGACGCAGATCAGGGGCAGGGGTATCAGCACGAGAAGGAAAACCGCCATCTGAAAGAAACCATCGATTCCATGCGCACAGCCCTTGAAGATTTTCAGGTATCCCAACAGGCGGCTGTCCAAAAAGCGATTGTCGATGCAAATGATGAGATCGCACAGCTGAAGGGGACCATTGTTTCGCTCCGCAGAGAACTTGAAAAAACCCGCATCCATTGCGAAGATAAGATAAATGAAACCCACCGGGCGGCATCGGACGAAAAGAAGCAGCTTCGGGAAACCATTCAAAAACTCCGTGAAATAATAGAGAACACCCATGCCGAATAGATCCGAAGATATGACAAATCCTGAAGAGATTACCCCGCTACAGCCGGCAGAGCTGTTGCTGAGCATCTCAAAAAGGGTTGCAGCCTATGAAACCCTCGATGATATGCTGAAAATACTGGTGGATATGGTTACCGAGGAGATTGCCGCAGACCGGGCAACCATATTTTTAAACGACCCGGACACCGGGGAACTGTTTTCCAGAGTCGCCCATGGAGATCTGCATCGCGAGATCCGGATTTTAAACACCAGCGGGGTCGTGGGTCATGTCTTTAACACCGGTAAGGGGGCCATCGTCCATGATGCCTATTCAGACGAACGGTTCAACCGGGCCATCGATCAGACCACCGGTTATAAGACCGAAAGTATTCTCTGTGTACCGATCAAAACCGTCAGAGGACAGATAATCGGAGCGGCCCAGGTGCTCAATAAAAATCGGGGGCCCTTTACAGATGAGGATATCGCCCTGGTAGAGGCCATGGTCATGCAGGCGGCGATCCTGCTCCAGAGCGGTCACCACATCGAGCGGATGCAGACGGCGCATAAAAAGGAGATGGCGTTTATCGATACGGTTGCTGATCTGACCACCGAAATCGATCTGAGTGTACTTCTCCGGAAGGTGATGACCGAAGCCACGAATATGTTAAACTCGGAGCGTTCAACCCTTTTTCTTAACGATGAAAAACCGAACGAACTGTTTTCCCTGGTGGGCGAGGGGCTCGAGACATCGGAGATCCGGTTCCCAAACCATCTGGGAATCGCCGGTACGGTTTTTTCAACCGGTGTATCCGTAATTATTCCCCATGCCTATGCCGATCTTCGATTTAATCCGTCTTTTGACAAACAGACCGGTTTTTTTACCCGGTCCATTCTCTGTGTCCCGGTTGTCAACAAGACCGGTAAAACCATCGGGGTCACCCAGGTGCTCAATAAAAAGGGCGGACCCTTTACCGACCAGGACGAGGCGCGCCTGAAGGCCTTTACCTCTCAGGTCGCCATCGCCCTTGAAAACGCAAAGCTCTTCGATGATATTCAGAACATGAAAAATTACAATGAAAGCATTCTGGAGAGCATGTCAAACGGGGTCATCACCCTGAATGAAGAGGGGGAGATTATTACCTGCAACGCCTCCGGGCTGCGGATATTGGGTGTTCTGCCGGAAGATATTCACAGCAAGAACTCCAAAGATTTTTTTGTCGGACCCAATACCTGGGTCCAGGAAAAAGTATTGCAGGTCGAAACAACCCGGAATGCCGATGTGACAATGGATGCAGACCTGGAATTTAATGATAAAAAACTTTCCGTCAATCTAACGGCGCTGCCCCTGTCGAGCATTGAGAAAAAGAAACTCGGCACCATGATCATGATCGAGGATATCAGCAGCGAAAAACGGATGAAGTCGACGCTTTCGCGATACATGGATCCCAGACTTGCCGGCCGACTGCTCGGCGGCGGTGAAGACTTGCTGGGGGGGAAGTCCACCACCGCCACCGTGCTCTTTTCCGATATCAGAGGATTTACGCCCCTTACCGAAGAACTCGGCGCTCAGGGAATCGTTGCCCTGCTCAATGAATATTTTACCATCATGGTCGATTGTATCCAGCAGGAAGGCGGTATGCTCGATAAATTTATCGGAGACGCCATCATGGCGGCTTTCGGTATCCCCATCATCCATGACGATGACGAAGACCGGGCGGTGCGCACCGCCATTTCCATGCTGAACCACCTGGCCGAATGGAATGCCGCGCGTCTTGCAGACGGGAAAAAACCGGTGGATATCGGTGTCGGGCTGTCGACGGATACGGTCACCTCCGGAAATATCGGGTCCCCCAAACGGATGGATTACACGCTGATCGGAGACGGCGTCAACCTGGCGTCACGCCTTGAAAGCGCCTGCAAACAGTACGCCACACACATCCTGATCAGCGAGACCACCTACCTGAAACTGCGGGGAACCTACCGGGTTCGGGAAGTCGACCGGGTTTTGGTCAAGGGCAAGCGAAAGCCTGTCAGCATCTATGAAGTGCTGGATTACCACACAGATGATACCTTTCCGAATCTGATGGAAGCGGTGAACTACTTTAAAGAGGGGTTGGCAAGCTACCGGGCCCAGGAATGGGAAAAGGCGATCAAATCATTTTCCGACTCCCTCGACGCCAATGAACAGGACAAGCTCTCCCGGATCTATATCCGGCGCTGCGAACAGATGAAATTGACCCCCCCCGGAGATGACTGGGACGGTGTCTGGGTGATGACTTCGAAATAGTATTTCACCTTGCGTTTTAATCACCTTTGATTACACTTACATAAATCCCTCTGGCGATCCAAGACCATATATTTATGTTCTATTCAAAAGAGAAAGATAAAGATATTTGCTAACATCATCTTTGAGAAGGAGGCTCATCCCGCTGCGCTCCATTCGCACCTCTCAGGCTGCGAGTTATGAGGGATTATCAGAGAGGGCAAAAGGATTCCGAAAAGTTGGTCAGAACTTAGGCTTGATACCGGCTTGTTTGCAGATCTCGTTGGCAGGAATTCGATCAAGCTGTTTGTGGCGTTTGACAGGAATTACTCTGGTATCGTTTGTGTAAATGGAGTGGTTTGCACCTTCTCTCAACAGATAGAAACCATTTTGCTCCAGATATCGGACAAGTTCACGTCGCTTGACCGACATGTTGGACCTCTATTGGCAGTTGCTCAATGAGTGCATTCCCGGTTGGGATTTCCTTGTCAAGTTTCTGGTATGCGAGGACCATCTCATTTAAAGCGTCACGGAGCATGGAACGACACTCTTCAAGGTCCCTGCCCTCCGTGACGACCTCTGGCCATTCTACCAACTGGCCCATGTAACCGGAGCTGATTTTGGTATATTTTGCCGTGAAATTTACCATCTTTCTAATCCTTTAGAATTGTTCATAATTTACTGTATTGTAGCGGTTTTTTCTATTGGGGTCAATTGTGTGATGATAATTACCAATGGATTGATTAAAATACAATATAATTTCAGTTAAATAAGGTGCATACAGCTGGCCCCATAACAACGGCATTCACCAGATGCCGGAAACATTGCGACAATATTGACTACCGGGCTGCACTGATGATGTCCCACTTTCCAACCTTGATTTGGATATCAGCCGCTTGAAAAACATTTGATATATCTGATAATGTTGGTGTCATAATATTTTTGACACCAGTAAAGTTCGTTTGTATTAAACGAATATGACTGATTTAAAACGCAATCTAGAAATGAAAATCAACGATTTCCTGTCCTTTCTTCCAATTGTCTTTCTTTCCCTTGTGCTGTGGGTAATTACCCTTAATACGGCTTATGCCGATGAGGTGGTCATGAAAGACGGCAGCCGCGTAATGGGCACCGTCGTTTCCATGGAAGAAAACAGGCTGGTGTTTAAAACCGCATTTGCCGGAGACATCACCATAAAATGGGATCAGGTGGCGCGTCTTTCCTCAGATAAACCGATGGAGATCTCGCTCGGGGATAAGAAAATCTATAAAGGGAGACTGGTTCAATCCGAAGAAGGCACCATCGTGTTACAGCCCGAAAAAGGTCCTGAGACTGGCCCCCTTGCCATGGCCGACATCAAAACACTGTCTCCTCCCAAGCCGCCGCCGAAGTGGGAATTTGGCGGCCGATTAAGCCTTGGCGCCTCATACGAAGAGGGCAACACGGAAAAGGATACGTTTAATATAGACGGCCAATTGGAACTGTATAAATATCCCCACCGTTTTATTACCAATTTTGAAGCCAGCATTGAAAAAAGCTTTAACGTAAAAACCGATGATAAGAGCCTTGCCAATCTATCCTATCACCGATTCCTCACAGAAAACTGGTACCTGGGCGTTTCAGGTATGTTCGAACAGGATGAATTTGCCGACCTGGACAATTTCTGGGCCGCCTTTGTGGGCCCGGGGTATCAGTTCTGGAAATCGAAAGACGGTAAAAATCTTTCCATCGCAGCCGGTCCCGGATATGCATCGGAACACTACAGCAAGCCCCAGCCAAGTATGGGCGGCCGGGATAACAGAGATTATGCGGCTGCCGGCTGGTCTCTTGATTTTGATACGTGGTTTTTTAAGAAAACGATTCAGCCGTTTTTTGTCAATACCGGCGTCATCAGCCTTGAAGACAGTTCGGTCTGGCGAACCAGGATCCGGACCGGTATCCGTTTCCCCATGCTTTATCAGGTGTTCGGATCGATCCAGTACAATTGGGACTGGGTAAACTCCCCGGCAGACGGGAAAAAAGAGCATGACGAGGCGATCATGATAAAGCTGGGGTACGGGTGGTAGGGTTTCATAGAGGGGCGAAATTTTACGGCCCAATGGTGCGCAGGCAAGGCGGTCAATCATCCCATGGTCGGGTCAATTTTATAATTCCGTGCCCAGCAAAAAATCGACCCAATTAATCCGTAGAATTCCGTCAACATCCCTGCCGATTACCTTATCCATACTGATTACGTATTATGGTAATAAGTTTCTGTTATGCGGCAATCTTTTTTGATTTATCTGCTTTTTTATATCTGGTATACGTTGCCGATGAAAACGTTTGTTCACATCGTATATTCAGAGACTCTTCTCTGGATATTATCGTAAAAGGAGTAAAAAGATGTCCGAAAACCTTTTGGAAGTAACCGACGAGAATTTCGAAGCAGATGTTTTAAAGTCCGAGAAACCGGTGCTGATCGATTTCTGGGCGCCCTGGTGCGGCCCGTGCAAGGCCATCGGTCCGATTGTCGAAGCCCTGGCCGCAGACTACGGAGATGCCGTCACCTTTGCCAAATGCAATGTGGACGACAACCCGGAAACGCCTGGAAAATACGGTATCAAGGCCATCCCCACCCTGCTGTTTTTTAAAGGCGGCGAAATGGTTGAAAAATTGACCGGCATGGTCAATCGAACCAAAATTGAAGACGCCATTAAAGCTGTCCAGTCCGGGGCTGCCACCTCCCAGCCGTTTATCGTCCAATAAGTTTGAAGTTTTGGATTCATACATGGGAAGGTGTTTAAACCATAAGGACCGGGAAACAAGCTACCAATGCATGAAACAGGCTGTCTATCTGTGCGAAGACTGCCTCCGGTGCTTGGATCCGGAGCTTTACTGCAAGTTCAGATCCGCCTGTCCCATCCATTTTATGGACAAAAAGGGCGGTAAAGACTGGTTGGATCCGGGGGATAAGAAAGAAAAAAAGGCTCATCCGGTTCTTGCGTACCGAGCCCGGATCGTTTTGCTTTAAATGATATGCCATGACCCGAGCCCCGTTTCGCTCTTGTGCTGGCCTAATAATCTCAAATAGTTAAGCTCTTTTTTAATCGAAAGGGACTCGGGGAAGTATTATATTGCCCCATCAATGCCCGTAAAAACGATGGACCCCTCCCGGATTCATATCCAGCGGTAGCGAACTTATGCAATCTTTCTATTTTAATTGTCGCGCGCTTTTACAACCTACGATTCGACGTCGGAGTCTTCGCTTCCTGGAAGTTGAATGTTCGATGTTCGACGTTCATTTTTTCACGGCCAAAACCTTTCGTCTGAAACCGCTTTGACCAACAGCCGTGATTTTCACCCCTTTTGCCCCCCCCAATTGTTCGACCGGTGTTTCCCGGATAACCGTGTTTAGAAAAATATAAAATCCTGTTACTGCCTGTGTCCTGTATGAGTGGATTTGTCCGGTGATATCGGACAAGACCTTTGGATTTACAGATCATTGTAATGCGTTGGATTTTGTTGATATTCATAAAATATCAATAAAAACGAATAGATATCAAATATCTCCTTTGCTGGCACACCTTTTGCAAAAAAACTCGAATTAATAATTTCCTTTAGGATGTAATTGGGTGAAAACAGACGGTTCGGCACCGACCGGCGATTTCATTCGGAAAACTCGGTAAACATCGTTGTGGTTTCTGCCGGTGTGTTGAAATACGGCCTGGTCGTGGATCGGCTGCATGATTCGGAAGAGATCGTGGTCAAGCCTTTGGGCCGTCATCTGATGCACTGTAAAGGGTATGCCGGCGCCACCATTATGGGAGATGGACGGGTGGCGCTGACCTCGGTGGAAGGCTCCGATCGGGGAGCGAAAGTGGCCAGAGAGACGCGGAAGATCAAAGAAGGTTCCCAATCGCTGTTGATCTTCAGAAATGCGGAAGACGAACAATTTGCCGTTCCCTTAGAGCTGGTGCAGCGGATCGAAAAGATCAAGCGGACAGATATCGAAGCGGCCGGAGGAAAACGGGTGATTCAGTATCGGGGAGGATCGCTACCGCTGTCTGCCATTGAAGAAGTGGCTCGGGTCAAACCCATCGCCGATAGGGAAGAGCTCATTGTCATTGTCTTTCAGGTTGACGATGGAGAGATCGGGTTGCTGGCCACCGGGCCTGTGGATGCCATGGAGGTGTCTATGGTTTTTGATGAAACAACTTTGAAACAACCGGGTATCATGGGTTCCACGATTATCAATGAGCAGACAACCCTGCTGGTTGACATTTATGAAGTCATTAAGACGCTCTATTCACAGTGGTTTATGGAAAGAGAAGCCGCCGCAGATATCAGCTATCGATGACTCGAAAGCGGGTCGCCGATAATGCCGATGCAGGGCATCGCAACGAACGGGACAACGAAGGAGTACTCGCCGGTCCTGCTTATCCGCTCAACTGAAAGAGATGGTAGGCCGGTTTAAAGTATGATGAAATTGGCAAGAGAGCGTGAAGGCAAGTTAAACATATAACATTTTTATTAAAGGGAAAAGAAATTCATGAAAAAAGCAGTCGTATTTATTCTTTTCGGTATGTTGGTCATGACCCCCGCCTGGCTGGTATCGGCCGGTGAAAAAGCACCCCAGAAAGTCGTCGACCTGGCACAATCCGAATTGGCCAAGGTCGGTACGGATCCTGTGATCGTGGCTGCGGTAAAGGCTGAAAACGGCAAGGGAAAATCCCTTGACCAGATAAAGGCCAAGGATAAAGAATGGAAGGCCACAGCAGGGGTTGCCGACTA
>Ga0233430_1002736_pt1 | contig 19379 bp, 12 predicted proteins | sample SI_118_April2016_2_FD_179883 | JGI IMG/M metagenome (GOLD analysis project Ga0233430, IMG submission 179883) | Seawater microbial communities from Saanich Inlet, British Columbia, Canada - SI_118_April2016_150_MG | ecosystem: Environmental > Aquatic > Marine > Inlet | place: Canada: British... | reverse complement strand
AATAGCGCTGCGTATTCTTCAGATCTTTATGATTTAAGAGCTTCGCTATTTTGTAAATATCTACACCATTCTGGGCTAATCTTGTGGCAAAAGTGTGACGAAGACAATGATATGTAAAGTCCTTAATTTCCGCCTTCTCTAATGCCTGGGCAAATGCCCTTATCAGGTTGCGCTTGCCAATCTTTGTGCCTACCTGACTGCTAAACACAAGATCATTCTTAAGGCTCCTCACCTTATCTTCATGCTTTTTCAAAAGAACGTTCAGAGCAATACTATTCAAAGGTAGAGTATTGGGCCTATTATTCTTGGTTTTTTGTATAATAATAGTCTTACGGAGCAGATTTACACGACTCCACTCAAGAGACAGCAATTCGTCCTGTCGTAAACCTGTATTCAATGCAAAAACTATTATCTTACGTAACCAGTCTGGACTATTTCCAAGAAGCCTTCTCTCTTCCTCTTCTGTCAACCATCTGTCAACTTCATTGGTTTCCCGTTCCTTTTGTACCCTGGAAACAGGATTATCCTTAAGCCACTCCCACTCTTTAACTGCCAGATTGAAAGCCTTTGAAAGCATATAAAGCTCACGATTAACGGTTGAAGGGCTTGCTCCGTTATCTCTGCGGTACAATTTATATTTTGCTACAATCTTAGGTGTTATAGACATCAACCCCGGATTGCCAAAAAACCTGTTAAGATTTTTTAAATAATATTTGTACCCTTCTTGAGTATTCATTGAGACTGTAGGAGCATAATCCTTCATAAACCTTTCCATCATGTCCTTGAAGGTTTTGTTTTGTCCTATCAATCTCTCATAATACTTTCCCTCAACAATCTCAGTCCTGATCTTAGCCTCTATAGCTTGTGCAAGCTTTTTGTCAGAGGTTTCAAGACTCTTTTGAATCTTTCTGCCGTTATGACTAATACACGTCCACCAGATACCGCTTCGTTTAAACATTTACCGCTCCTTTCCAGAAGCCTGATAGTATCTGTATGTCGCTATCGGCAGTATTATATACCATTGTAATGAAGGGCTCCAATGATTTTATTGGCTGTCATCTCACATTGATTAGTGGTGCGCTTAAAAGAATCCATTATTTTATCTATATCGTGAAGATCAAAAAGTACACGGCGACCAATTTTGATAGATGGTATCTTGCCTATAGACGCCCATTCATACAATGTCTTTACTGGTAAAGAAGTATACAGTGACGCTGCTTTGATATTCACATATCTTTCACTGTTTACCTTATTATTGACATTTAATTTGTTGTTCATCGCATTTACATTAAAGTGTTACATCAACTTTGATTTTACTGTCTATAGAGCTTGCAAGATAAGACAAATCACTGGGAATCATATCATTGGGTATTTTTGTTTTAAACTCTCCTATAATTAATCTCGGTTTTCTTGAAGAGATTATCTCATTTATCAAATTAGCATGCTTAGTCATCACTAAATATGACCAAATATGAGTCATGGCACCATTGAGACTGAATACTGATAAAACACCCGGAGACTCTACCTTTTTGGAATTTTTATTAATAAGCTTTGGAGAATAAACAATATAACCGACAGTTTTATTGGTTGTAGTAACTTTATGCTTTTTGCTTATTTTTTCCAAACTGAGTTGATCATTTACGTTTGCTTTGCATGCTATATGAGCATCTATTCTAAGATTAAATTTTATTGCCCGATATGGCCCATCGTACTTTATCTCTTTGGACAATATAATTCGTTGTCTGTTACAATATAGAAAGAATCGCTGCATATTTTCCAATATCATTTTTTCTAATACTGAACCACTTTTAAAAAGTGGTCTCTTATCAATTTTTTTATCATCGTTTAGTGCAGGGCGAGTTGTATATAAAATAAGATCGTTGTTTGACAGATTAGGCAGGGGCGAGTAACGCAGATCACTTTTTTTTGTTTTTGGAAAGAAGATATCTGGAGGAATATTGTACAAAATACCTCCAAAATTATATTTCCATTTAATTAGTTCAGATAAAAACAAACAGGCAGTGCTATCTCTCAACATATGAAACGAATCATTAATTTTTGGAGATTGATTACGGAATTTGCGAGTTAATATATCAGATGGAGCTGATTGTGCCCACCAATAGTATTTCCCTGGTTCGCTCTTGTTTGTGGATGTGTTCTTCATAATCCCCCCCCCAGTTATCGCTGTATTAAATAACTCAGAACAAATAATAGCATAATAAGGATATGTGATTAATAAAAACACAAAAAACATTATGTACTGTTAATTACTTATCCCCCCGTAATTATTAATTACAAATTGAGTGATTTTGATATGAAGCATTCTGCGCCATCAGAAAGAGGAAACTCAACTTGAAGAAAAGACACTATACTGCCAAGTGACCATAAAGAATACACTTGAAACAATTCAGATATACTATAGAATCCGCAATATGCGGAAACAATAGAAGAACTTGCTTTATAGGAAAATGAAATGATAATCCAGGGTAACAAAAAACTTATCGAAGCGGAATTTGACAATGAGCAAGAGATCGAAGACGTTGTCATTGAAAACTCAGAATACTTCTTTGGTTCTTCCTCAATCTTCCTTCCAAAAAAGTTGATTAAAACAAGAGATGAGTTTGGCACCATACCTGATGGCTTTGCAATAGATTTAGCTTCTCGAACGTGGTACGTAGTTGAAGTTGAGCTAGTTCATCACAGCGTATGGAATCATATAGCACCACAAGTGGCAAAACAGATGATAGCGGTAGCTACTCCTGAAAGCCGACAAATACTGGAAGAGGTTATAATCCAGATGATTGATGAACATGAAGATGTTAAGGAAAAGTTCAAAGAAGAAGGAATCAAAGAAATAGATATCAGAAAAGTACTTGATGAAATTCTGAGGAAGTCACCTGTTATAGGGATGCCGATAAATAGGATTTCACAGGATTTGAAAGATTGGGCAGGGACTTTACGGAATGATGTGAGACTTTGGCTTGTTAGAAAGTTTATTGAATTTGGAGTGCCAGAGAATGTTGCTTATGAAATTCCAGAAGAGTATCGCCCGGTTCTCGATACATTAGAAGAAAAGAGTAAGATGAAATCTGGAATTGCCTACTACGATGTTTCTCTTGCTGATCTTCTTGAAGCAAACCTTATTTGTGTAGGTGATGAGTTCGTGATGGACTATAAACCAAGAGGTGGTATTAAGAAAACATACACGGCAGTTATCACAGAAGATGGAAGTATGATCGTTATGGACAAAAAGTTTAAAAGTCCCTCTTACGCTGCGCTCCTAGGTATACAGGATGCTGGTAGCGATAGAAAGACGGTAAATGGCTGGAAAAGCTGGAAAAAGCATAATGGTAAGTGGCTGTCTGATCTGAGATCAGATTATCTAAGAGAAAAAGAGAAAGAAGACGTGTAGGCTTAATACTAAATGAACATACTCCTGACGTTTACCGGGTTTCATGATCCATATTCAAAGGGGCTTATTGGGGATGAAGAACAGCCCGGCCCAATAATTACTCTCGTTAATGCAAAATCCTTTGACAAAGTTATTCTGTTTTCCACACCTAAGACAGAAAAGATCTCTTTTGAAACAGAGAGTTCCATAAGAGATCTGCATCCTGAGATCGATATTGAAATTAAAGGATTGCTTCTGGAAGACCCAACTGACTATATTGGAATACTGAAGGGGCTACGGAAAAACTTTGAAGAAATCTCCAATAATACTCTTGATGCTAAGTACTTTATATCTGTAGCTTCAGGGACACCTCAAATGCATGCGAGTTGGCTGTTACTGGTATCCAGCGGAGAGATTCCAGCTCATATTCTCCATACGCGTCCACCACGTTTCGTCACTAAAGATCGCCCAATAATTTCTGATGTAGATCTAACCTTACCTGAGTTTCCGATTGTAAGATCTAATATACTAAATATTGATACAGTAGAGGATTCTCCAGATGCAAATAAGGTAATTGCACAACTTGGTATAGTTGGAGATCATCCCAGCATTGCTAAAGCGTTAGAAAATGCTGCAACTCTCGCACAGTCAATAGCACCCATGATTATTCTTGGTGAAACCGGTACTGGCAAAGAGGTATTCGCTAAATTTATACATCTTCTCAGTAACAGAGCGGCAGGGCAATTTGTTCCAATAAATTGTGCCGCTATTCCAGAAGCGCTTGTTGAGAGTCTGTTGTTTGGACACAAAAAGGGTTCGTTTACTGGAGCTACAACTGATCAACTCGGCAAGTTTGACCAAGCTGATGGTGGTACTCTATTTCTTGACGAGTTGGGAGAACTTCCTTTATCTATGCAGGCGAAACTCCTCCGTGTCTTGCAGGATGGTTTAGTGGAACCTATTGGTGACAAGAAACCACACAAAGTAGATGTTCGTATTATAGCTGCAACTAATATGGATTTAGATGTGGCAATAAAAGAGAGACAATTTCGGGAAGATCTGTACTATCGACTTCATGTAGGAGAAATTAAGTTACCGCCATTAAGAGAGAGAAAGAGTGACATCCCCAAGCTGGCTTTACATATACTTGATCGAGTTAATGCCAGCCTTAAAAGGCACAAGAAATTATCATCCGGAGCATTGGCTCGACTACAAGCTCATTCATGGCCTGGCAATGTGCGAGATCTTGCAAATGTTGTAGAACGCTCTGCTCTGTTATCACAAAACGATGTTCTCGAAGCTGATGATTTGATGATCTCTGAACCAATTACAAAATCAGATCCTTTAGCAATGTTGCCGGAACCATCAAAAGGTTTCTCATTAGAGGGCTTTCTTACAAGCGCGCGCAAACAAATGCTGTTGAAAGCCCTGGAAATGAGCGACGGTAATCAGAGTAAAGCAGCTAGGCTGCTGGGAGTGACGCCTCAAGCAGTGCATAAGTTCATTCAGGGGCAATAATTTAAATCTGAGTTGAAGGTGTTTTAACCTGGGTTTAAATTATGAAAATTAACGTTTTATTGCTATGGTGTGTAAGCTCCCTAGATGCATAGCATTAAGAATTATATTTTGTTTGGTACAGCCATTGCGACTCTAAAAGCTCAGTTAAGAATTAAAACTGTGCAAGATTTTAAGAAAGATCTTAGATGGATAAAGTAAAAGATAACAAAACAGAAAAACTGCAGGAAGAGATTTACAAGGCTTTTGACCTGCTTCGTGGTCCATTACAGACACCTGAAGCCTTTAAGATTATTTTTGTTCTGCTTCATTATAAGCGCTTTGAGAAAGGATACGAAACATACACCAAAGCGACATATAGTGGGGAAGGAGTAGGGATACATAATGATGAAAGGGCTGTCAGATTATATGAGCAAATCTATGAGGCACTCACAAATATCTCAGCAGAAGCTTTTGGACTACAGTTCACGAAAATTAGCCCAGACAATGCCATAATACCTGAGCTTGGAGATGAACAAGAATGTGTGACGAAGGAAAGCATAAAAGAAACCAGTTCACTTAATATTACACAAGATGTTATTGCTCGTTTGACACAGATTCCCCAAATAACTAGAAGCAAAGTATTAGAAATATTAAATTCTAATGATTTATCCTTTAAAGATGTTTCTTCTAAGAATTTTGAGCTTGTGTTGAGTATGCTTGAGAATAAATGTATGGAAAGGGTGAAGGGATGGAATTATGTCAACCCGTCATTAAGCAAGTTGATAGTTAAACTATTGAATCCTCATTCAGGTTTGCATCTAAATTTCCCATTTTGCGGATTGGGGCAAATGCTTATTGCTGCCGTGGATCATGTATGTGAAGTATCTAAACCTGGTTTGGATAGTGCTTTTACTGATAAAGGTGGTAAACATGACTTTTTCATAGGCCTAAATTCTGGAATAGAATTACATGACAAAAATATGGAGACATTATCACTGGCAAAATTAAGGGTCTTAGCGAAAGTTTACAACTCATATGAGACTGGTGCCGATGAAGATGTTGGGGAGTTTTATGTTAACGATATTGATCATAACTCAAAAGCAGATGTTATATTTCTAAATCCTCCATTTGCTCTCCGTCATCCGGAACATTTGCCTTCCAAAGTAGATATTGACGGTAATTCCCTCGAAATCCCACGGAATAATGGTGAACTATTTGAATTATTAAATCACGTACAAAAACTAAGTGAAAACGGACGCATGGGCGTCGTGATACCATCTGGGGTTTTATTTATGGGGGGAGGTGTTAGAGATATAAGGAAGTTTCTAACTGAAAGAGATTATCTTGACGCCGTAATTCAGCTACCCCAGAGAATGTTTTCACAGACATCTATTGTGACCGCTATTCTAATTATTAATAAAAATAAACCTAGGGCGAGAAAACATAAGACTTTGTTTGCAGAAGTAGAATCCTCGCTAGAAGGAAAAACAGTTTTTATATCTGATGATGAAATCGATAGAATTGTTAATACATATAATAAAGCAAAAGGCGATATTGATGCAGTTGTTACCCTAGAAGAGATTCAACGACAGGATTACAATTTGTCTCCTGATAAATATATTGGTGCTCTTTCAAACGAGATAAAAGAGTTAGTTGAAACTCATGCCGGTACGCATTTAGGAGAACTATGTGATGTTTCAAGAGGCAGATCTAGAAAACCAGATCCAGATTACAATAATGGGCTTCCTTTCATCACAACAAAAGACCTCGCTAAGGACGTAATAGATCCATATCTGAATTATGATAAGTGTTTTTTGGGTGTACCACAAACACATGGTAGTGTGTTTAATAAGAAATGTATTTTAATTTCACTTGTTGGGAATACCTTGAAACCTACTATTTTTGATCCTGAAACCGCCTACAAAGGTGAGCCCGACCAGAATGGTCAATATCATGATAAACACCCAGGTGTGATACTTGGGCATAATATTGTATCAATTATTCCAAACGAACAAATTGTTGATTTCGAATATATGTATTACCAGTTATACAACCCGATGGTTAAAAAGCAGATTGAAACATTACTTATTGGAGCTGGAGGAATCCCACGAATAGCTCTACAAAATTTTGCAAAAATTGTAATTCCAGTTCTAGAGTCAATAGAGGATCAGCGCAGATCTATAAGTGAGCGGAAATTATCATTATTAGAATTAGAAAATGCTAAACTTGAGGCCTTTAAGGAAAGACTAAAAGTTGGTGATAGAAAACGAGAAGCAGAGTTTGAAATGGTTGGGAGGCTCGAACACAACATCAGCCCTAGATTGAGTGGCGCTAAAACTTGTATCGAGCTTTCTATTGAATTGATAAAGCAGGAATCATTATCAAAAGAGGCTATTAACGTTGATGCGACAGAAAAGGAATTAGCAATCAATAAATTAGGTATAGCATTTAAAGAGCTTAACATAATAACTGATATTCTTGATAGAGCACGTAAAGATGTATTACATAATGTTGAAGAGAAGAGATTAAATTTTCAGGAAGTTGATATTTGCAAGATTTTTGAAGAAGATATAATTCCTCTCTATAAAAATATAATAGGATTTGAAGAGATTGGAATTGTTGTCAATTGCAATGAGGTTGAGAATATCAAGCTTGATAAGACTGCTTTTATGGAAGCGATCAATAATATTATCAAAAATGCATGCGATTGGGGATTCAAGGGTAGTAAAAACGTGAATGCAGAATTGGTTTTTGATATTGGTGAAGATGATGATTTTATAATAATTGATTACAAAAATAATGGAAAAATGTTTCCCAAAGAGATAGACAAAGAACAGTTTCTTAAACAAAGAGGCCACGGTGGAAAGACAGTTAACGATTTTTTGCAAGTACATGATGCAGAGTTTGAAATTGTTAGATGTAGTAATTGCAATTTTATAATAAAAATCCCTAGAAGGGCTTATAAATGAATCTAAATTTACCTATGCCTGTAAGGATTCTAGTAATAGATGATGATAAAGACTATGTTAAGAATACTTTAGAAAATCATGTAAAGCTACTTAAAATGAGGAACAAAATGCAAATACTCTTGGATCATGCCCTAAGCGCAGAGGAAGGAAAAGAACTTTATAAAAAAAACGAAGAGTGTGATCATTATAATGGGGTTATTATTGATTATTGGGGTGTCAGGGATAAGGGTGGGACAAAGGAGGAGTCTGGTGCTTTTATTGAGCTCGTTACACATTTTGCGAGAGAAAGAATTGAAAAAGCTGTGATTACTGGGCATAAGAGTAAGCAGAAAGAAGTGGAAGAATTATGTAAAGGTAACTTTAATTTATACTTTAAAGATAGTTCTGATCGTGGTGAGGAAAGAATGCTATTAGATCTCTGGGATAAAATCCAGAATTCAGAACAGGCAAAGATATTAAATAAGTACTCTGAAATCTTTAGAGTACTTCATGATTATTTCGATGAGGAAGCCAACGAGAAAAATAGAGATAGGCTGGTTAAATGTATACAATACATGGATAATCCTGATCTTGTCATTATAGAAGACAACCTTGGTCGTTTACGTAAAATACAAGAAGACATATATAGAGAATTAAACAAAAAAAATCCTGGATTAGTTTCTACGGACAATCTTAGTCCTACTCTTGACTTTCATGAAATAATGAATGGTTTATACGAGAAAATGCTTCCAAAAGGCGAGATTATATCTGAATTTTCTTGGCTTCTTCGAAAAATACCAAATCGTTATGGCGCTCACACTAAAGATGCTAAGTATAAAGAGACGCCTACAAAATATACTGTGCAGGCATTAACTTACATGATGTTTGACTTGCTCTTATGGTTCAAAGAGGTCGTTGATAAAACGAGATAAGAGAAATTTTAATAGATTCAATAATAAAATAGGATTCGTTTAATATGAACTCAGAAGAATTGAAAAAACTTGAGGATAATCTTTGGCAGACGGCTGATACGTTGCGTGCTAACTCTGACTTGAAATCAACCGAGTATTCTACTCCGGTGCTTGGTTTGATATTCTTGCGATTTGCTGATAATAAGTACAGTCAGTTTGAGGATGAAATAAACAGGGAGTATAAAAAGCTTAAGGGGAGCAGGAGGGAGAAACCTCTTTCTGAAATAGCGATTGAGAAATGCGGATTTTTCCTTACGGAAGAGGCACGCTATGAATATCTGCTTAATCTGCCTGAAGAAGAGGACATTGCCAAAGCAATAAAAGATGCAATGGTTTCTATTGAAAAATATAAACCTGAATTGAAGGACGTGCTTCCTCAGGATGAATACTTCCGTCTGGTAAGAAAGCCGGAATACCGGGTTATTCCGATGCAATTATTAAAGAACTTTGCTGATATACCTAAAGATACGACTGGTGATATGTTCGGTCAGATTTATGAGTATTTCCTCGGTAAGTTCGCGCTATCAGAAGGGCAAGGAGGAGGAGAGTTCTTTACACCACGTTCTGTAGTACGCCTGATGGTAGAGATCATTGAGCCTCATCACGGTACGGTCTTTGACCCTGCCTGTGGTTCCGGCGGGATGTTTGTGCAGTCTGCTCATTTTGTGGAGCAAAGGACAAATTCTAAAAAAGCAGATACCAGTCTCTTTGTTTATGGCCAGGAAAAGACATTGGAGACTGTTAAGCTAGCTAAGATGAATATTGCTGTTAACGGGCTTCGGGGTGATATAAAGCAGTCTATTACATACTACGAGGATCCTCACGAAAGCTTTGGCAAATTTGACTATGTCCTTGCCAATCCGCCCTTTAATGTAGACGACGTTAATCTTGGAAAAGTGGAACAGGACAAGAGGTTTAACACATATGGCATTCCCCGTAACAAATCAAAGACAAAGAAGAAAGGTGAAGAGACATGCCCCAACGGAAACTATCTCTGGATTAACCTTTTTGCCACTTCGTTAAAGGAAGATGGACGTGCCGCACTTGTTATGGCCAATTCTGCAAGTGACGCACGGCACAGTGAAGCTAATATCCGAAAAAGTCTCATAGAAAATAATCTGATTTACGGAATGCTGACTCTACCCTCCAATATGTTTTATACGGTAACCTTGCCTGCCACCCTCTGGTTTTTTGATAAAGCCAAAACTGATGACAGGATTTTATTTATTGATGCCAAGAACATCTTTACCCCGATTGACAGGGCCCATCGCGAATTCTCCGAGGAACAGGTTCAGAATATCGCTGTTATCAGCCGGCTTCATAAAGACAATAGAGAAAGCTATGTTGAACTTGTCCACAGCTATTTCCAAAATGGATTTTCACGGCTGAAAGTGTACGGGTCTTCCCTTAAAGATGTGTCAAAGAAAGTTACAGGTTTTCTGGCAGAATATAAAGTAAAGAATATTCCGAACTTTTCTCCTGTGATCGATAGCGCCAAGACATTATTAGAAGGATTTCAGAAATATGATAAAAATTACTCTGCCGACAATATTGATAAGTCAAACAAGGAGCAGGTTAAGTTGGCTTTGAATGTAAAGCCATTTTTTGAGGCGCTGCATCAATTACTTAAAACCGTTGATAAGGAGGTTCGTCATATTGAAAAGGATAATAGCGGCTCCAAAGACATTAAGGCTCTGAAGACTGAACTGGAAGAGTTGCACAGAGAAGTTAAGGAGACAGAGTACTTTTTTGCTCATATTAACTGGCTGCAGGATCGCTTTCCGGATGCAAGATATGATGATGTGACAGGTCTTTGTAAACTGGCTACAATTGACGAAATAAAAGAACAGGACTATTCTCTCAATCCTGGTCGTTATGTAGGTGTTGTGATTGAGGAGGATGGCAAGACAGAAGAAGAATTTATTGAAGAAATGCTTTCTATGAATGATGAATTGACAAAGCTCAATGCTGATGCACAGAAGCTTGAATCTACCATAACACACAATATCAAGCAAATCGCTGGGGAAGAATGAAAATGTGGAGTGTAAAACGAATTGATGAAATTGGAAAGATTATCACAGGAAAAACACCTTCTAGTAATTACCCAGATGAGTTCGGTTTAAAATATCCATTTATTACGCCGTCAGATATTCCAAACACACAGAAGCACATTAGTGTGGAGCGATTTCTTTCAGAAAAAGGAATGGAGTCACATAAACGCATAAAATTGCCCCCAAAAACTATTTGCGTAGTGTGTATAGGCGCAACGATAGGGAAGGTTTGTACGACTACGGTTTATTCTTTTAGCAATCAGCAAATTAATAACATTATCCCTAATAAGGAAAATGATCCTGACTTTGTTTACTATTTGGCATCAACCTTAAAGGACGCCCTTGTCTCATTTGCGGGAGGTGCGGCAACGCCGATTGTAAACAAATCGGTTTTTTCATTAATAAAAGTCTTGGTACCAGTTAAAGATTGCCAGCGTAAGATCTCCGCTATCCTCTCCGCCTACGACGAACTGATTGAAAACAACAACCGCCGAATTGCCATTCTGGAAAATATGGCCGAGGAAATATACCGCGAGTGGTTTGTGCGCATGCGCTTTCCCGGACATGAGAAGGTGAAGGTGGTGAAAGGTGTACCTGAAGGGTGGGAAATAAAAAAAATTGGTGATATTTGCAGTAAAATTACTGATGGTTCTCATCTTAGTCCAGAATATTTTCTAAATGGGAAACCGATGGCATCTGTAAAAGATATGAATTCGTATGGTTTTTCATTAGATAACATTAAGACTATTTCTGAAAAAGATTTTGAGAAACTAAAGAAGGCAGATTGCAAGCCTATAACTAATGATATATTAATTGCAAAAGATGGAAGTTACCTTAAGCATGTTTTTGTTTGGGACTATGATATAGACATTGTGATATTGTCCTCTATCGCTATTCTTAGACCAGATACGAACATTATCAAGCCTTATTTCCTCTCACATACACTTAAACAAGATTCTACAAAAGCAATGATGGCCGGGTTCGTATCTGGTTCTGCATTACCTCGAATTATTCTGAATGACTTTAAGAAAATGAAATTGTTAATACCCACAAGTGATATTATAGATGACTTTGACAGTTTCGTTAATCCCTTGTACCAAAGCATTAAAGTTAAATTATTAACTAACTCAAAGCTTAAAAAGTCAAGAGACCTTCTCCTGCCCCGTCTTATCAGTGGCAAACTGGACGTAGAGAAACTGGATATTGCTTTTCCACCTGGAATGCAAAGTCATGATCCTACAGAAGGAAAGGAGGCGGAAGCTGCCTAATTTCATCTCTGAAGACCAGATAGAAAAGGCCATTGTTAAAGTTTTGACAGATAAGCTCGGCTATAAAACCATTAACTGTTTTACATCAGAGGTGGAGAATCTGAATGATGGTTCACATCGTCCCTCCAAGCAGGAAGTGGTTTTTCCTGAAATCCTGAAAGAAAAGACCGTTTCGCTAAACAAGGGAATACCTGAAAATGTAATAGAAGACGCACTTTCACAGTTAACTAAACCCAGATACGCAATGTCACCGGTTCTTGCAAACCGTGAAGTATATAATCTCATTCGCAACGGCATTCCGGTTGAATACGAAGGTGAAGACGGAAGGACAGAGCACGAATCTGTTAAAGTGATTGACTTTAACAATCCGGAAAGCAACGATTATCTTGCTGTTACTCAACTATGGATAAAGGGTGAACGCTATCCACGGAGACCGGATATAATCATCTATATAAACGGGCTACCACTTGTTTTTATTGAGCTTAAAAACTCCAATGTAAAGGTTAGAAATGCTTATGATGATAATATGACCAATTACAAAAAGGACATACCCCAACTATTTCAATACAATGCCTTCTGTATACTCTCCAATGCAATTGAAACCAAAGTGGGTTCCTTCAGTGCAGGCTGGGAGCACTTTTTCAACTGGTTTCGTGTAGATGACGAGAAAGAGAAGATAGACCGTAAAAAATTAGAGAGAGAAGGAACAAGTCTGGAAAGGGCTGTTTCTGGTCTGCTTGCTCAGGACAAACTGCTGGACTATATAGAGAACTTCATTATCTATCACAACGAAACGGCCAAGATAGTTGCACAGAACCATCAGTTTATCGGTGTGAACAAGGCAATCGTATCTTTTTCTGACAGAGAGAAAAAAGAGGGGAAGCTTGGTGTCTTCTGGCATACACAGGGTTCTGGAAAGAGTTTTTCCATGATCTTTCTTTCCCGCAAGATTTTCAGGAAGTATGCCGGGAATTATACCTTTGTCATTATCACAGATCGTGATGATCTGGACGGTCAAATCTACCGTAATTTCCTTAACACTGATACCGTTAAGAAAAACGAAGCTGCTCAACCAAAAAACAGTGCTGAAATGAGAGAGTTTCTTTCCAGAAATATGCGCTTTGTTTTTACACTCATACATAAATTTCGTTATGACAAAGGGAAGGAGTATCCTCTTCTTTCTGATCGAGGCGATATTATTGTCATAGTCGATGAAGCCCACCGAACTCAGTATAAGAGTCTTGCTGAAAACATGAGGAAGGGGCTTCCAAATGCTCAGTACTTTGCCTTTACCGGAACACCTCTTCTTGGTAAGAAGAGAAAGACAAATGCATGGTTTGGTGATTATGTCAGTGAGTATAACTTTTCTCAATCGGTTGATGACGAAGCTACTGTACCTCTATTCTATGAAAAGAGGGTGCCTGAGGTACTTATCCAGAACGAAAACCTGAGTGATGAATTTTATCAGATACTTGAGGATGAAAACCTCGATGATAATCAGCAGGCAAAGCTTGAAAAAGAGTTTTCAAAAGAGATTGAGGTCGTTAAGCGTGATGACAGGCTTGAGACGATTGCACGAGATATCGTTTATCATTTCCCCCGCAGAGGTTATCTGGGAAAAGGGATGGTTGTTTCCGTAGACAAATATACTTCCGTAAAAATGCTTGAGAAAGTAGAGCATCACTGGAAAGATGAAATTAAAACATTGGTAGGTCAAATATCAAAGGCATCTTCTGTTGCAGAGAAAACGAGACTAAAGAAAGTATGTGATTATATGCGCAGTGTTGATATGTCGCTTGTAATAAGTGAAGAGGCAGGGGAAGAAGAGCGCTTTGATAATCAGGATATTGACATTCGTCCACATCGAAAAAAGATCAATTCAATAGACGAAAACGGACATGATATAGAGTACCGCTTCAAAGATCCTGCAGACAGGCTACAGCTTGTGTTCGTATGTGCCATGTGGATGACAGGTTTTGATGCACCAACCGTTTCAACAATGTATCTCGACAAACCGATGAAAGATCACACATTGATGCAGTCTATTGCCAGAGCAAACCGTATCTGTTCTTATAAAATAAATGATGTCAGTAAAAAGAATGGAGAGATTATTGACTATTATAATGTCTTCAGAAATATGAAGAAGGCCCTGGCGGTTTATGCCCTTGGAAGTGACGATGGAAAAGAGGAAGAACCTGTACAGGAAAAATTTGTTCTTTTTGACTTGCTTGATGATGCGCTTGAACAGGGGACTGTATTCTGCCGTGAACACGACATTGATCTGAAATCTCTTCTTTCATCACGAGAGGTGTTTAAGAATATTGAACAGTTCAGTGATTTTGCAAATAAGCTTCTTGAAAAAGATGAGTACAAGAAGCAGTTCTTTGTTTACGAGAACACGGTATCCTCTCTTTATGAGGCATGCAAGCCTGAGATTTTAACAGATAACGTCCGCCCATTGGTTTTTGTATTTCAGTACCTGCGTGGTGTAATTGACAGCATTGTAGGACAAGCCGATATTGATAAGGTTAAACAGAAAATATCAGATCTTCTGGACCAGAGTGTTGTAACGGACAATGAAAAACGAGCTGTAATGGAGCATCAGGCAGAATTTCAAATTATTCAGAAGGGAAAGACGTGGGATTTGAGCAAGATCGACTTTGATAAACTGAAGGAAGAGTTTAAGGAGAAGGAGTATAAAAATATCGAGATAGCTGATCTGCGCTCATTCATAGAGAGCAAGCTTGAAATGATGCTGAGGGACAACTCAACAAGAACTGACTATGCGCAAAAACTACAGGAAATTATTGATAACTATAATGCAGGTAGCTCATCAACAGAGAACTATTTTGACGATCTTGTCAATTTTGCTGATAACCTCAAGGATGAAGATGAGCGCCATATAAGAGAAGGCTTATCAAAAGATGAGCTTGAAATCTTTGATACTCTTAAAAAAGACAAAATGACTAAGGATGAGGAAAAGAGAGTAAAACTTGCAGCAAAAGATTTACTGCATAGATTATTGGAAGAGCATCCAAGGGTCCTTGTTCAGGACTGGTACAAGGATAGCCAAAGTCAATTGCAAGTCAGAGGTGCTATTGAGAATGTATTAGATAAAGATTTACCGGAGAGCTACAACAGGATTGAATTCAAGAAAACATGTGATAAGGTATATGATTTGGTATATGAGTATGCATCAAAAGGGGTGAAGTGGGCTGCGTAATAGATGGGTTAAAATAACAGTGCCGTGATGGTAACGAAAGATGAAAAGCTAAAGGAGATTGTAGATGGATGATTGGTCAAATAAACATACTGTCTTGATTGTTGATGATCAGGAAAGTGTCAAGCTTGCACTATCAAGGATGCTTTCAAGAGAAGGCTTTGAAGTCCTTTTGGCAGAAGACGGTGACAATGCGTTGGATATTTTACGTGAAAAAAAAGTCAACGTAATGCTTTCAAGTTTGAAAATGCATAAAATGGATGGTCTTCGGCTGCTTAAGGCCTCAAAGTTAATCAAGCCGGAAGTTGAAGTCATATTAATTACAGCTCACGGGACAATCGAAAAGGCTGTTGACGCTATGAAGGATGGTGCCTATGATTTTGTTACAAAGCCTTTCAAAGGCATAATAATTGTAAATACGATAAGAAGAGCCATAGAAAAACAGACTCTTGTTATAGAAAACAAATTTATGCATAAACAACTGCCAGATTCTGAAAACAATATAAATATATATGAAGACATTATCTGGAAAAGTGATGCAATGCGTGACATAACAAAATTGGTTAGGCAAGCGACACCTTATCAAGTACCTGTATTTATTCAAGGAGAAAATGGTACGGGAAAAGAAACAATTGCCTCCTTTATTCAGAAGACAGGACAAAGAAGTGATAAACCTTTCATAAAGGTAGATTTTTCTAATGTACCAGACTCGCAGCTAGAATGTGAACTATTTGGAAATGAAGATATTAATTCTGGTAAAACAATTAAAGGTTGCTTTGAATTGGCTAACAAAGGGACACTGTTTCTTGATCAAATAGAAAAAATAAGCCCATACTTACAGACTAAATTACTACGAGTCTTGCAGGAGAAAAAGTTTAGGCGGCTAGGAGGTGCTAACGTATTAGAAAACGATGTTCACATAATTTCCGCAACAAATGCTAATTTTACTAATATTAAAGATCAGAAGAAATTCAGAGAAGACTTGTATTATCTTTTAAATATAATTACCATAAACATTCCACCTTTAAGGGAAAGAAAGGACGACATTCCTCCACTAATCAATCATTTCCTGAAAACATATCAGGAAAAATATAATAAGGAAATAGATGGAATTTCTGAGGATATTTTTGATGTGCTATCCAATTATGATTGGCCAGGCAACATAGATGAATTAAAGAATGTGATACAAAAAGCAGTTGTTTTGACACAAGACAAGATTATCTCGAAAAACGATCTTCCTGAAAATATAATTAAGAAGGAAAGAACCGAGGATAAAGGAGTATTTATACCAATAGGTATGCCTTTGGATGAAATTGAAAAAAAGATGATAAAAGAAGTTCTAAAAAGAACAAAGGGAGACAGAGAAGTTACAGCAAAACTACTTGGTGTTACAACAAGAACGATATACAGAAAAATGAATATCATGGAAGATGAAGACAATTCTCGGAAACCTGTAAACTATTGACGAGAAAAAAATTCTACAAAATGGTTTGATAACATGTTTCTATGAAAAGAAAATAGTTTTAAAAGCTATAATTTTTCTATTCTTATTTCATCACGTATATTTTTCTTATTTGATTTAATGACCTTTACTTTTTTTAATCCCTTACGAGTCTTCACCACATAATGACCGTCTATAATACCAATGGTTCTATACATGTTGTTATTCTCCTTCTCTAGTTTTTTCGGTTCAGTTATTTGGCATATACGTGAAATCTTCCCCTTGACATTCCACCCCCAAAATATAACAATACACACACATCCATGTTATACCCACGGGGATAGTCTGGTCTCATAATCTTTGATTCCCCAAATTTTCCCTGTGGGCTTAGTCACAGAGAAGAAAAACCAGTAGATAAAACTTAGGAGTTTTAAAATGAAAACAATTGATGTTTTTGGTATTAAAAAAGATCAGGTCGAAAGTTATGTCGAAAGAGATGAAGTTGATGGTATGTTTATAGAAGCCCTAGATACTGATAGACAGATAATAGTATATGGTGCATCGAAGCAGGGAAAAACATCATTAGTAGATAAGTATCTACCTTACAGTGATAATATAGTAGTTAGCCTCACGCCAAAATATAATCTAGTAGATATATATAAGACGGTTCTTAATAGTATTGGCGTTGAAATTATTGCCGAAGTACAGAGCTCATCTACTAAATCAACAGAAGCTAGTATCACTACTAAAATTAGAGCAATGATACCCGTTATAGGTGGGGCTGAAGGTGGCGCAGAATTAAAACAAAAAAAAGGCAGCCAGGAAGTTATTAAAAAAGAACCGATTGATCTCAATCTGTCGTTACCGAATGATGTTGCTAACATACTAGCCAAAACTAATAATAAGAAAAAGGTTATCATTCTAGAAAATTTCCACTATCTTGAAGAGGAAATACAAAAAGAGTTTTCATTTGACCTGAGGTCCTTCTTAGAGTTAGACGTACGGTTTGTAATACTAGGTGTATGGAAAGAGAAAAATAGACTTATTCAATTTAATGGAGATTTATTAGAACGATTAATAGAAGTACCTGTCGAACCTTGGGAAAAAAAAGATTTTAGAAGAGTCATTAAAAAGGGAGAAGACCTGCTAAATATAGAATTCTCAGATATTATTAAAACTAATATTATTGAAAGCGCTTTTGATAGTATTGGCGTTGTACAGGAATTGTTAAAAACGACCTGTTTACTTTCTGGTGTTAAAGAACAATGTAGTACTCTTACTAATATTGATAATATTAGTAATTTTACTAATGCTGCTGCAGAAAAAGCGAATGATTATTCTGCAAGACATATAAGGGCATTAGAATCTATAGCCGAAGGACGAAAAACTACAAATAATCCAAAATCTCAAGACCCCAAAGATATGCCGCTTTACTTACCTTATTATACGGTTAAAGCATTTTTAAGATTTGATTTTGATGATGTTTTAGCTGGGATTAAAAGAAATGTATTAGAGCAAAGAATCAAAGAGCTACATCATCGCCCAAATGATGTAAGGGCTGGGGATATGAGTAATCTGCTTCACAACTTTGCTAAATTGCAAAGTGAGAAATCCATATCTCCCCCAATATTTGATTACGACAGAACGACAAAAACAATTCGAGTTATAGATTCAACATTCTATTTTTTCCTTAAAAATATAAACTGCAAAGAAGTAGAAGAAAGTATTACAGACCCGACCCAACAATAATCTTTAGCCAAACGACCGAATAAAACTATAATTTTTCGATTTTTATTTTATCATGGATATTTTTTTTATTTGATTTAGTGGCTTTTACTTTTCTTAATCCTTTATGTGTCTTTACAATGTAGTGATTATCAACAATACCAATAATTCTGTACATATCATCATTTAGGCACTCAGAAGTTTTTATTGTATCCGGAACAATACTTTTCACTACTTCTTGCTGTGTATCCTGAGTAGAACTCTTACCCATACCAAGAATAATATTCAGAAAAACAAATTTGAACATCACTCCTGCAAGACTAATAATTACAACAAACATAATAATATATTTCAGCACTGCACTATTAATCTTTTCAGCTTCTTTCTCTATCATTGACCGGTACAAACTGAAGACTTTATTGTCTTTTTTTATTCGCTTCGTCTTGTAACAATCCTTACCAGCATAAAATTTGTAAGTAAAAATATTTCCAATAGTCTTAGTTCTTTGTACTGCAACTATGTGGTACTCAGCTAAAGACCTTAACTCTTTTGCAAGGCATTGTGTGTCCTGTGTAATCAAATAAATATCAATTCCCATATGTCTACTCGTTTGGAAAAATGTAAAGACATGGCGGTCTTTGAAGGTCCTATGAAAAAGATCATGTGACTGCGCTTCATCGATAATATAAATAATGTTAAAGTTCTCACAAAACCTTTCCTGATATTCAACTGTAAAAAAAGGGTTCAAACCTCCGGCTTCCTCAATAGCAAGATTCAAATCATACCCAAGTTTCATTTTCTTAATATTTGTATAGACTTTTATTTCAAGATCACTGTTCTTAGGAACCCATGAATCTGTAATATCAC
>Ga0233430_1002732_pt1 | contig 19394 bp, 16 predicted proteins | sample SI_118_April2016_2_FD_179883 | JGI IMG/M metagenome (GOLD analysis project Ga0233430, IMG submission 179883) | Seawater microbial communities from Saanich Inlet, British Columbia, Canada - SI_118_April2016_150_MG | ecosystem: Environmental > Aquatic > Marine > Inlet | place: Canada: British... | reverse complement strand
AGAAAAGCCTGTTCTGTTTGAGATCGAGCTCCCACGTGCCTATCCGACCCAGCTCCTGGGCTTTTTCAAGATAGTATTGTTGCTGTTTAATTTGCTCTTCAGCCTGCTGGCGCTCGGTGATGTCTTCGGCCATGGAGAGGATAGCGAATACTTCTCCGGTTCGATCGGTGAGGGGTGTATTGTGCCATTGACAGGTCATCAATCTTCCGTCTTTGTGAACATTGTTGTCCTTTTCTGAGTAGCTTGCCGTCTTCCCCTTCTCCAATTGACTAAAAACATTAACGACGAGGGGACGCGCCTCTTCCGGGACGATGAAATCGACAGCGGATTGGCCTACCATCTCCTCTTTAGTATATCCGAATATCCGTTCAGCGGTGCGGTTCCACTCTAATACTTGACCTTCCGGACTGAACAAGATATAGGCATTGGGCATATGGTCGACGCTTGTTTGCAGACGCTCCTGACTCTCCCGCAGCCTCTTCTCTGCCTGCTTCCGTTCCGTGATATTTTCAACAACCGAGAGTATACGGGGAATCGAACCATCTTCCGCATATAGAGGAACGGTGCGGTATAATTGATACTGATCGTTTAGGAAAAGTTCGAAGGATTGTTCTTCTCCTTGAAAGGCCTTTTCGTAATGCGATCGAATGAGGGGGGCTTTATCACCAAAAATCTGTTCCAGGGTTAATCCGATGAATTGTTCTGGGTCAAGATTCTGTCTTTGGAATTCCTGCCCAGAAGTAAAGCCGGTCGTATAATCGCTTTTGATGATGGAGAGATAGGATTGAGGGTAGTTTTCAGCTATTGTTCTCAGGAGTTTTTCACTCTCCCATAGCGCTTCCTCGGCTTCCTTGCGTTCGGTGATGTTGCGAAGGAACACAATGAACTCCTTCTGATCGGCTAAGTAATTCGTACTAACCTCAACATCAATCACGCTGCCATTCTTGCATCGATGTTTGCTTTCAAAGCGTTGATAGCCTTGTTCCACAATGTCGTTGATGCGCTGGATGGTTTCCTCTGCTGTTTCCAGTACTTCAACATCCTGGATGCTCATCGTTAGCAATTCATCTCGACTGTAACCAATTAGACGACAATAGGCATCATTGACATCCAAGAAGCGCCCCTGCATGTCTACAAGCCAAAAACCGTCCATAGTAGTGGCAAGAATGTTTTGGTATCCTTCCTCTGCCAGCTTGAGTTGAGTGATGTCGTGGATGACGGAATAGAGTAGCTGTTCCCCCTGCAGGGAAATCGGACCGCTGCGTACTTCGACGTCACGCACCTCGCCATTGGCCAGCCGATGCTTGAAGAAAAAATGATTGCGCTCTTCCATGCGTGCTGCCTGCATTTCTGCACGGATCTCTTCCTCGGTCATCGTATTGATCTCGAAGATCCGTTTTTCCTTCAACTCTTCAAGAGACCATCCGTAAAAGGCACAGGCTGCTGGATTGGCATCCTTCACGGCACCGGTATCCGAATCGATGAGTAACGTCACTGCGTATATACTTTGGAAAAACTTCCGATATTGCGCGTCGTCTTTCATTCTCTATCTCCAGACCTTCAGAGCCAACTGGACCTCCCACAGTTTGGTGGACGATTCCTACTGTCCACGATACTGGGAAAGATTCAGAGCATGCAATTCAATCGCCCTCGCCACGACGTCCTCAATCTCAGAAAGATCTTCAAACGGCTTGACGATCCTGAAGTCAAAGGAACTCACTCGCGTATCCGTGTCAGGGAGATCCCATCCAGTAATCAACACTGTAGCGACTTGAAGATCGATGTCCTTGATCTGTCGCACGAGTAGATCACCCGATATTTCCGACATCCCCAGATCGATCATGGCGACATCGTATTCCCCTCCCCAATGCGAAATCTATAGAAGCCGCTGCTTACTGGTCAATTTCGCACAAATTAGCAAGATCCCCTCTTTATACCGAGAGCTGGATTGCTGTGTGTGTCCTTCAGCCGTTCTTTCATACCTCTGTTTTCGAACAGTATAAAAAATATCTTGCCGAATTACGGAGGTCAAACTCCAGATCGTCCGCCTGTGTCGTAGCCGTTTATGGAGACTATATTTTTCTGAGCTTGCCCTACTACTCCATTTAAGTTATGATAAAATATATTATCGTAACTAAAAACAATCACTTATGCACAATTCCATTCCACATTACCCACTTCATCTTAGAGCACTAATGAAAACGACTCCGTAGAATCGCCTGTGCTGGTCGACCTCGGAGTCGTGGGTGTTCAAACACTTGTTTTGGGGGCGCCGCTTGACGGGCGTCTGAGTGGCTTTAGATATACATAAAAACCCGATATGCGACATTTTATTTTATACTTCCCTGTCCCCCTTCTTCTACTCCGCCCACACCGGAAAATACAGTGTAAACGTTGTCCCTTTCCCTGGAGCGCTCTCAACCTCGACTTTTCCTCCCCAATGAGTCAATATGCCATGGAGCGTCGATAATCCCAATCCCGCACCAATATCCATCTTCTTCGTGAAGAATGGCTCGAATACTCTTCGACGTGTCTCCTCGTCCATACCGATACCCGTATCACGGAAAGAGAGTCGGATGAAATCATCTTCGATCTGTGTTTGAACCCTAATCTCTCCTCCTTTGGGCATCGCATCGACTGCGTTGAAGATGAGATTGGCGATCATCTCTTGTATCCCAGGCTCGGTACCGCGAATCGAAGGTACCTCACCCAGCTCAACCAGTATATCGATGTCGATTTCCTGGGCAGCAGGTTGACTCTCCCAACGGGTTTGAGTCAATTGCAGTGTCTGCTCAATCGCTTCATTGAGATTGATGGAATATGATTTTTCTCCACTCTGTCCGCGCACGGAAACAGAGAGCTGGTGAACGAGATCGGCGGCTCGTTTGGAGGAGGAGATGATTGCTTCGATATCGTGGAGTGATTCTGAATCTCTCGTCACGCGCTGGAGCATCAACGCGGGTCCCGAAATACCGCTGAGAATATTATTGAGATTGTGACACATCCCCGCCGAAAGTTCACTCGCGACATGATGACGTTCCGAGCGGATGAGCGTCTGCTCCATGCGTTTGCGGTCCGTGATGTCGTGCATAATGCCGAAGCTATAGAGCATCTTGCCTTCGGCTTCAAACACCGTATCTGCATGTTCCCACAAGGGAAAGCAACGACCGGTGGCATCGATCGCCTCGAGTTCGCCTTCCCAAGTTACTCCTCGAGATAGCGCTGGTGCCACTTCGTTATTGAGAATCTCAATTGACTCTGGAGGGTAGTAATCGCGATAATTCAGCGTGCATGCTTCTTCCAACGAGCGTCCGAAGAGTTTCTCGTGGGCTGGATTGATGTATACGAACGCTCCATTGGAATCTGTGATGGCGATGGCCTCCTGGGAAGTATCGACAACGGTTTTGAACAGGCGCAACGCTTCCTCGGCCTGCTTGCGCTCAGTGATGTCTTCAAATACAGTCGCAAACCTCCCTTCCCCCGGAGAGAATGCGGATATCGAGAAGTACTTATCCAGCGGGGGGAAATAAGTTTCGAATCGTGCCGGGTTTCCTGTCCTTGCCACCTCGGTATAGATGTCCAGATATGGTGGCTCATCAGAACCATATACTTCCGAAGCCAATTTGCCTAAAACACCATCTCTCGACAGACCCAACATCTTCTCATACTGCGGATTGGCATTCAGAATCCGGTAGTCAATAGCGACATTGCTATCATCATACACGACCTCGTGTAGGCAGACCCCTTCATTCATCGCCTGGAAAAGAGAGCGGAATCTCTCTTCGCTTTCCTGCAAGGCTTTCTCGGCCTGCTTGCTTTCGGTGATGTCCTGGAGAGTTCCGAGAATGTGAATAGGCGTGCCCTCTGAATCGGTAACGACTTCTCCCCATAGATGAACAGACTTTACTTCCCGGGTCGTTTGATCGATGATCCGGTATTCCATCTCGTGATATCGTTCACTTTTCGCTCGCTCAAAGTTTTCTTGGGATAATACATGAAGGTCGTCGGGATGAATAAACGACGCAAAATCTTCAACTGTCGGAGCATTGGTTTCCTTGTCTACCCCAAAAAAGCGATACATCTCGTCCGACCAGATTACTTTGTTGGTGAGAAGATCCCAGTCATAATTCCCTACCTTGGCCGCGCGTTGGGAGTTAACCAATCTATGTTCATTGGCCTTTAGTTCCTCTTCTATCTGACGGCGCTCATTTTCAACCTCTTCCAGTTTATCCACTCTCTGGCGCAGTCCATTCAACTCCTCAAGGAGCTGCTCTCTGGTTTTGTCTTCGTCTTTCATCGCCTATACCTCCGAACAAAATAGAAGCCGCACTACCAGACTCATTTTTCAGAAGAAATATAAAAATACGTCTCTGTATTTGGCGGGTCAATTTATTTCCCCACACCTGCGATCACTCTCAAATCACAATACGCTCCACCTCATCAAGGCTCACCTCATCCTGCCGACGATCATACAGCCCCGTCGTCCTCGACGATTCGTGGTTCGCCATATACTGAGCCTTCTCCAACGTCCCGCCATTCTGAAGATACGTCGTGATCCCGGTCGCCCGAAACGTATGGCACCCGATCGCGGTCTCGATTCCTGCCTCCTTCGCTCTGCGTCGAATCATTCCATGAACGTTCTGCTGCCACATCGGCCGATCTGAGAGCTGACGCGTGCGTCCTATTGCTGTTCGGAACAGGAATCCCTTCTTGTCCTCACCGATACCAGCCTCCTCGATGTATTCGTCTATATAGGTCTCGAGATTGTGATGCGCCGGCATTTCATGCCGCTTGCCGCCCTTTTCGTGAAGACGCAGCCACGACCGCTTTCCCACCGGATAATAATCTTCCACACGCATCTTTATCACAGCCCCTACTCGCCCAAACGTATACACCATCGTAGCGATGAGCGCCCGGTCTCTCAGACCGATGAGATGATTGATATCAATGCTCTCGAGTAGTTTTCCCGCCTCCTCCGCTGAAAGCACTGGTGTCTTACCACGCTTGGCGGAGTGTTTTGGTCCTCTCACAGAGGTTGCTGGATTGATTGGCACCACCTGACCTGTCACCAGCCAGTCAAACAACATTCGTATCGAAGCAAGCTGCTGCTTGATCGAGGGAGCGGATAGAGTATCCTGCAACTCCTCGATGTAGGCGGCAACATGAACAGGTTGGATCAGTCCGAGTTCGTCGATCCCCCGCTCAGAACACCAGTCGAGGAACTGACACGCATTGCGGTGGTACACCCTCCGCGTGTTCGTGTTCCTGATATTGACGGTGAAGAACTCGACGAACCTTTTGAGTCCCGGCTCTCCGGCCTCTATTATAATAGTAGGGAGCTTCTCAGCGTGGGGAGTATCGATCCCTGTCGAAGTGTGAACGACGATCTTCTGGGTCATGTCGGTTCCTTTGGTTTATTTTACGTGTGATAAAGGACATTATCACATGCTAAGCCAAAATAGAAAAAACTCCTGGGCCTCGCCAGGAGTTTTCAAGGGGTAGGAGGGAATCTGGGGCGATTACCCGCGTCTATCGGGGGTGCGGCTTCAGCGCCGCAGCCGGTGTATCGCCCAATGGCTTCGCTGGGCTTCAGCAACTATTACGTTGGCGCGCGCCTGTTGAGGACCCGTTAATTATTGATCTTTTTCAGCCGACAACTCTTACCGTCGAACGCATCTCCTGAAAAGGAGATCATTCCTCCTGAAGATCTTCGTCTTCACCGCGGGTGAAGAAAATCCGTCCTTCCAGATAATCTTCAAGCGCCAGCGCAGGCGCTGAAGCGGCCTCCTCCTCCTCCTCACTCTTCTGTATGGAGTTCACCTCTCTGGCTCGAAGGGAGAGAGCCCGAGAGGCGATAAAATGGTTGTCCAGCTGCTCCATTTTTAAAAAAATGTCTCGATCGAAGATAGATCTCGGCATACGCGGACTCCTGTCGTTAATACCGCATTACATGGAAACAGATCTTGATTGCCGGGTATGGGAAAGAGGGGATGCCAAAAGAGAATGCAGGTGGGTCATATTGAAACATAGGGTATTCCTAAACAAAAGGGGGAAAATGAAAGCGGAGAGCCCTCGCCAGTGGCCTCTATAAGAGGCGCTAAAAATAGGTCCATGGTGTGCCCCCCATCAAGATCGTCCGCCCCCTCCAGCGGATCTTCTTGATAGGGACCAAGCCGTCCGAGACGTAGCAAAAACCTTCGGTGTTCAGGTCGCCATGATCAACCGGTTAGTAGACTCCCCGCCCCCCCAATGCACCGAGCCATCGGAGCCCTTAAACTTAGGATTCTATTCCCTTACGCCTCGAATTTTGCGTCAAATGCGCTCCCGGCCATTCTACGAGTTTCCGTTTTTCGTTTGGGTTATCGCTACGGTTGGGCGGCCCCCTCTATCGCTACCAGTGCCTTTTTGAATCGTCTCCACTCATGCTTGTCCCGCCTGAGTTCATCGACTACCTTGCGCACCTCCTCCCGACCCATCTCCTTCTTACTGACCCACCGATAGAGCCGTTCGTTGCGCTGGATGGCGGTCCGTGCTCCTTCGCCCAGATAATACTCATCCAGCGTTTTGATACTGGCGTGCTGTAGCAGTGTAGAGGCCACCAGCCCTCCTTTGTCGGGCAGATAGACGACGCACGTATGACTGGCCATGTCGCGCACCCGGTGAGGAGTGATCGTCTTCTCTAGAGGCACCCCCCGTATCTGATGGTCCCAGTAGGCCAAAGAATGATCGAAAAAGCCCCGATCTACAGGCCGGCCGGACATCGTGGGAAAGAGGAACCGGGTCTCCTTGCCCTGGAGTATCAGCGGGTGGATGCGCTCAATAAAATGTTCGATAACCGGATAGGTTTCTTCGGGTAGAGGACACTGAAAAGGGCGTTTCTGCTTCGCATCCTCAGCGGAAAAGCGCAACCACCAGACACCGGTTATGGGATCTTTATAGAGGTTATCCTCCAGCCTCATCTGGCACAGCGTCCTGGCGCGTAAGGGACAAGCAGCCAGTATGACCAGCATGCAGTGCAAGCGGGCCAGTGCGCCTTGCTGTTGTGACATGCGTTTGTTTTCCGGTTTTAGAGCCGCCTGACGGAGGCCTTCCATAAGGGCATGGTATTCATCCAGCGTGGGTACCCGATCGGCTTTGCGGGAGAGTTCAATTTTGTCGGCATCAAACAGCCTTTTAAAGCGTTCCTCCGGTATGCCCAACAGCAAGCCGCTGATATGACGCAAATACCCGATCGTGATTTTCGTTCCTTCGGTCACCTTGCCCTCTCGGCGTTCTATAAGGAAGGCAGCGAACGCCTTGAGATTGGGGCGGGAAAAAAGCACGTCGATGTCCATCGTCGCGACATCCAGCTGCTGAGTATGGATCAGAAACCCTATAAACCGCCTCAAGGAGGTAAGGTTGTTATTACGGGTATACGTGGTTACGGTGCGGCCCGTGCGTTCGGCGAAGGCCGATTCATCACAGGCGACCCGATGGTAAGTGGCCGCCTGTTGGCGTATTTCGGCATGAGGAATTTCCTGCCAGGGGATGGAGTAGGCCTCATAGAAGCGAGTCAGGTAATAGAGAGGAAAATCTTCCAGCAGGCCGGCCTGCTGGAGTTTGCGGAGACCGCGCCGGGTAGTGCTATACCCCTGGCGCCACGTCTTGAGTCCTGTGGCTTCCCAGTAATCGTGGGCAAAACGGCGGGTCCATTCTTCTCCTTGCGAAGGGAGGTCATCCAGCAGATACCCCTCTGCATCCAGCCACTGGAGGAATTGTTGGACGTGGTTGCGTTCGGCTTGGCTGCCATGCGCTCTGAGCCATTCCAACAGACGCTGTCGATCCGGAGCCAGATCCATCAACCATAAAAGCCTCGCACGGCTGTTGGGAAGTCGCAGATGCTCATATCCCCATTGCACGGCCCGGTGCCCCCAGGAGAGATACCGTCGCGCCGAGTCCGCTCGTAACTCCCCTTGTTGCTGACGCCGCTCCAGATCTTCTTTCCACAGACAGAACAAGCCCCTGGCCTGCTCCAGGGGCACCGCGTGCGGATCGGAAACAGGGCCTGTTAGTTCAGCAAAACGACGGAAAACGCCCCCTATATTGGGCCGGACAGAGGGGGGACAAGCCCCCGATTCAAGGTACCGATCAAGAAAATCTCCCAGAGTGGCCGCAGGATAAAAGGAAGGCTGCGAAGGCTTTTGAGCTACCTTAGGCGATTTGGCGCGCGACATGGCCTTCCTCCTCTTCTACGACGTCCTGGATAAGGGCAAGAAGTTGCGGGTCGTTTTGTGCTTTTTGGAGCAACTGCTGCACAGGAGGAGGCAGGGCTTGGGGCAGGTCCTGGAGGAAGGCTTGTTGGAGCGCCGACCACGCTCGTGCCGCCTGGGCCATCGCGTAGCGGTTGTAGGATTTATCGACCATCTTACCGCTGCGATCGCCGATGACGGCTCCTGCGTAGACCGGATCACTGGTCCGTTCCAGTGCTTCGCCGACGGCCAGGTAGCGAAAGCACCGAGGGGTAAAATGAATGCCCGCCCCCCGCTGGAACCACCGAACAACCATACTGTAGAAGGTGCCCTTGCACATCGGCCGGCCGCCTTTGCTGACCAGCATCGCGGTCGAGTAGATGCCGGCACGACGGCGCACCGCCAGATAACGCTGGAACCATCCGAACGCTTCCTCGCTGACTTTTTCTGAAATTGTCACCCGATTCTTGGTGAGGACCCGGAAGGTGCCGCCATCAGCAGAAAACTGGCGGTTTAGAAAGGACTCCCGCAGATTGATGCCGCGGAGCGGGTGATCGGCCAGGAAGGTAAGGGCGAAGCGGGCGCTGTAAAAGGGCACCTGTTGCCGTGGAGGGTTGCCCTTTTCTTCGGCTTCGGCGATATGGGCATCCAGCACTTTGAGAACCTGCTCTACCATCTCGCGGCTGTATTCGGGTGCATGCTCATACCGCTCTTTGCGAGTGGTCTTGGCGATCAACGCTTCCATCCAGGTGGTATCCACCGGACCGATATGAGGCGTGACCACGGCGACGGCAAAGTGGCGCAAAAAGAACATCCGATCCACATGCCAGCCCATAGCCTTCCCTCCGGCACGCTCCAGGGCAAAAGCGTGAAAGGCCTCCAGGTGCTTTTGTTCGAAGAGCGCCGGCAGCGGCGTCCGATCCAGATCCACACCGGCAACGTCGCGCAGGAATCCCATATACGCCAGATAGGCCGTCCGGTTACGCTGCAACGTGCTCTGGCAGATACTTCTTTCTTTGAGACGTTCATCGAGGTCTTCCGAGGTGGCCAGGCGGGCGTACAGTATGAAGGCATCGGCGACGAGGGCAGGCGCTTCTTCCCAGTTCATACCATAACGAGGTAAAAAACCCGGTAAAGGAGCGAATTCCAGGGCCGGCACATTTCCGGTTTGGTGGAGCAGTCCCCAGATTTTCCGCGCATAACTGTAATAGGCCTTGTGCCTTCCGATGCCACTCTTTTCCCACAGCCAGGTCTGGTATTGGCGCGTGGTCTCGACCGTAACCTGATTCACCTCGATATCGTGGGCAGAGCAATAGCCGGCAAAGCGTTTCAGGGCGATCCGCTCAGGACGACTCTTCCCGGGTACCAGCATACGAGCCTGATCCATCAACGGGACCCAGCCCGGCAACAGGAAAGGAGAAGAAGAGGCCGCCGTCTTTTGGAAAACTCCTTCCACCGCTTTCAATAAGGCTTGGAGATGGCAGCGGTATACACGCAGTGTCCCGGCCGTAAAACCCAACTCGGTCGCAAGGTGCGGAATCTTCAGGTCGTGTTGGATCAGTAACCGGTGCTGGTGAACCAGGCGCGCAGGGGTTTGTTCCAGAAAGGCAGAAAGGTCATTCTCCGGATCCAACGCTGAGAGCGTAGGAAGAGCCCGGGTCAGGACGCAGGCTAAGAGGCGAAGGACAGGCCGGGAAGTGGCCTGCGGGACCAGATGTCCAGATGCCCGAAGACGATCGCACATCTGGGCGAGAGAATCCTCCTGGGAGGGAGTTCGACTGTCCATGATCAATAGTCCTATCAAATGGTTTTTTGGACATTTACGCCGCCTCCCTAAAGCAACGAGTATGCAAAGGGGTGAGTATCATTAATGCTCATATATCATTATATCCATAATGTGTTACAGATGCAAGTCTTTGGAGGTAGAAAATTAACATTTCTTTGTGAATTATTGTCGAGATGATAAGAAGAATTCATTTTCAATAACCTTTAAAAAACAATATGTTGTAATTTACATTTTACATTTTCTGATTAACGTTTTGTGATGATAAAGTTAGAGATTGTCAATTTCTAAAGAACAAAATGGTATTGCCTTAAATCCACCTATTGCAAAGGAGGTGATCAATAACCCAAAGGCGCATTGTGGAGGCCCCTCTGCCGAGAAGCGGCAAGGGGATTTTTTTATTCTCCTACAGAAAGGAAACACATGGGAAACAATCCATTCAACACTCCTCCCCTGGAAGCCATCCAAGAACGCTATGAAAAGGCCTTGCTTCAGGGAGATAGTGGCCTAGTCCATGACTGCATTCAGGATGCTCTCGGCCAGAAACTCCATCCGCAGCAGATCTATCTGGAAGTACTGCTCCCAACCGTATGTCGCATCCGGCGAAAGGGGCGGGAAGGAAGCCTGGATCCCCTCTTCGAAGAGTATGCCATCACACTTTCCCTGGAACAGACCCACCTGCTCCGGGATGTGCACCCGATCGGGGCCGATCTGAGGAGACATGTCGCCGTCTTGGTTCTCGAGAAGGGGCTCGGTCGCTTCGAGGGGTATCTGGCGGCCGATCTGTTGCGGATGGATGGGTGGAAGGTCGACTACTTCAGCAAGCCTGTCGCTATTGACTCATTAGCATCCTTCTGGCAGCATCGCCCCATCGATTTGCTGGTTTTCCTGGGAAAAGAACCGGTCGACTGGATGAATTTGCAGGCCCGGCGTCAGGCAATTCCGGCTGAAATAACCTGGCCGGCATGTCTGGTCGTCGGGGTTCAGGAGATGCCTTTCTACATGACCCAGGACGGAAAAACATCCTGGAAGGTCTGTTCCGGGCTGCAGCAGTTGCTTACGGCCGCCAGGGAAACCATAGGGGGGAAAGGAGAAAATAAGGGCCCTTCCCCCTGGGCGTAAAAAGTATGACCTTACGCCCATCTCGCTCAACGTAACCCATTATTCCACCTTGTTTTCTGGCGGCCTTCTCAACAGAACAGGGAAGGTCGTCAGAAAACAGACGCTGGCTGCGATGGCACTTCAGAGTCGAATCCGCCAGCGAAATATCAAAGCCCGGCTACAGCAGGCGCGTAATAATCTGTCCCTGTTCAACGAAAATGCAGACGAAAAAGACGAGCCGGAATGACGATCCAGAACGGCCCCATCGACTTCACTCCGTTTGGACAGGGCGACGAATGGATGGACCACACAGTCGAAAAATGCCCTACCTGTGGTCAGCTGGGCTTGCTGTCCATCGAGCAGGCCGGCAAGGTCAACATCTTCTATCACAAGATTTCCCTGGGCAAGGGGATCGGCGCTAGAGAAAAATGCACCATCCACCTATCGTCTCCCCCATCTCTCCATCCGTTCTCCCTGACGCCGAAGAGGACCTCCTGACAGAGATCAAGGCGATGGCGCCCAGGGAGAAGACGCGGGCAACGGTCCGGACGATGATCGCCCTGTATGAGACTCAGATCAAACAGTGGAAGAAGGACCTGAAATAGACGGAAAATGGAAGAATGAGAACTCAGCTTGCTGAAAAGGAGGAGGTTCTAGTATGTTAGAGATCCGGAAGTCAACGTTGACTTCCGTTGGGGGAGAGGCCCCCAAAAAGGAAACCCGCCCGGTGCTTGCTACACCAGGCGGGCTCAAGACAAATTACTTCGATCGGCCAGATCTACAGGAAAGATATCATCCCTCCCCTTTCCTGTCAAGCATAGATCTGGCTGATCCTTACGTGAAAGGACAGCCTTTTTCTATGCCCATATCGACGGCGCAGTCTACACCTGCCGCTGTCTCCCCCAGCGTCCTCGAACAACCCGAAAACATAACTCAGCAGCTCCTCGACCGTGCGGCGATGATCGCCGGCGAAAAGGGTGTCCCCAAGAATGCGTTCCTTTTCGTCTATATCGCCCTCCGCGAAGGCTGGGTACTGGACACGCTGCACCCTCCCCAGGTGCAAGAAGTGGCCGGTTGCCAGCTCTCCACGGCCAAGACTATCCTGGCTTGGGTAAGAAAACATAACCTGCTCCCTCTCAACAACTTAGACGATGAGGCCAAAAATTTGGCCCATGTATGTTCTAGTAACTCTAAAGAAGCTTTAGTACAAAACATACATGATACAGAATTTTGGCCTGCTGATCCTGCTCTCCACCTGGCCGTCGAGCAGTTGGCCAAGCTCGGATTCAATGAGTTCGAGAAAGAGGGAGGAGGGTCTGCCTCCATGGCCCGGCGGTTCGAGCGAATCGTCGCTTGGGTCCAGAAGCATGGGGCGATGAACGTCCTCTATCTGCTGCACCGCATCGAGTGTCAGACCCGAACTGGAAAACTCCGGCTGCGCAAACCCGCCGCCTTCCTCCGTAGCGAGATCCGAAATGGGAAAAAAGCACCGGATGGGTGGATACACCCGGAACTACGAGTGCTGGAGGACGAGCCCGTTGAAGAGAATGCCATGGTCCCACCAGCCGTCCCCAGTGCCCCCCAGCCGGTCTTGGAGGTGCCGGACGACTGGTCGGCGGTCTATCAAGTCATGGAAGAGCAAATCCGCCCTCAGAGTTTCAATACGTTTATTCGGCCGACGGACCTGATACCCGGCGAGGAGGAGGGGACTGTCGAGTGCTGGGTAACTAGTCGGGACGCACTGGACTTTATCAGAGAAAAACTTGGAAAGAAACTACAGGAAGCCTTTATATCCACCGGTCTTTTTAAACAGAAGCCCCGCCTGGAATTCAGGGTCAAGGGGACGTTCCAGGGGATTTTACAATGAGCAAAATAATCGCCATCGCCAACCAAAAGGGCGGAGTGGGCAAGACCACCACGGCCATCAACCTGGCTGCCGCCCTGGCTGGACCTCGACGTCGGGTACTCCTAATCGACATGGATCCCCAGGGCCACAGCTCCAAAGGCTACCAGATCGGAGTCGAGACGCCCGGCCTGCAGACCATGGCTGATGTGCTGGATCCAGATCAAGACGTCTCTCTGCCTGAAATTATTCAGCCCACGGCCATTGAGGGAGTCTATGTCGCCCCTGCCAATCGGGATCTGGCTGTCACTGAACGAAAGCTATCCAGCTCGGGGATAAACGTTGACCTACGATATGCCATGGAAAAGGTCGACAACAAGATGTTTCCGTACATCCTGATCGACTGCCCTCCGTCCCTCAGCGCTCTGGTTCTCAACGCGCTGTTTGCCGCCCGGGAGCTTCTGGTTCCAGTAGAGGCTAAGATGTTCGCCCTGGACGGCCTCAGTGACCTGATGCAGATCTACGAGCGGATTCGGGAGGTAGGCCACCCTCTGAAGATCCTGGGCCTCCTGGTGACGCTACACGAGCGAACGACGGTTCATGGGGAGGTTGAGCGTTACCTCCGGGACCAGTATGGCAAGATGGTCCTCAAGAGCGTCATCCGGCGCAACGCCGATATCAGCAAGGCGGAATATGCCGCCCTTCCCGTCACGTACTTCAGGCCTTCCTCAAGGGGGGCTGAAGACTACCGCAAGCTGGCTGCAGAAGTGGTGAGAAAATGTCAAAAAAGATGAGCATGGGGCGCACGCTGGAGACGTTCATCCCTTCAGATCCGGACGCCGAAAATCAGATCATCGTGCAGCTACCCATCGACCGGATCGACCGCAACGAACACCAACCCCGCCAATTCTTCGACGAGGAGGCCCTGAAGGAGCTGGCGTCGTCGATCGAAGAGAAGGAGGTGCAGACGCCCATCTCAGTCCGGAAGAAGCCAGACGGCCGGTATGAGATCATCGCCGGCGAACGGCGGTGGCGAGCGTCTAAGAAGGCCGGCAAGAAGACCATCCCAGCGATCGTCAAGGACGTCGATGAGGACGAGGCCTTTGAGCTGGCGATCATCGAGAACGTCCAGCGGGAGGATCTGTCGCCGGTAGAGGAGGCGGAAGCCCTGGAGCGACTGCAGGAGATGCGGTCTTACACCCAGGAGCAACTGTCGAAAATCGTCGGAAGATCGCAGACGCAGGTCAGTCAGCTCCTATCGATTAACAAGGTCCCACAACGACTTAGGGTCGATTATTCGACGTCGAATATTTCCCGAGATCACTGGTTTAGCGTGGCGTCGCTGCGGGACGAGGACGAGCAGGAAGGCCTCCTGCTCAGGATCCAGGAAGAGAACCTGACTGTCCGGGAAACCAGAGACGCGGCCAAGGAAGAAAAGAAAGGGAAGAAGGCAAAGCCCCAGGCAACGGCGCCGGCGCTGGTCCGCGATCTGAAGCGGATCCGGGAAAGACTCGGGAAGGAAACGCCGGGGAAGTGGAAAGTCGGCGATAAGGAGCAGCTGCGGGAAGAGCTGGCGGCGTGGAAAGAGATGATGGAAAAGCTGGAGGGGCGACTGTGAATTTGACCTTCCTCGGCGGTATCGATGAAATAGGCGCCTCCTGCACTCTGGTTGAAGTCGCCGGCCACCGCCTACTCGTCGACGCCGGCATCCGCATGAAAGGCCGCAATGAAGAGCGTCTGCCGTACCTGGAGCGTCTGTCCGAACTGGGGGGCGTCGATGCGATCGTCCTCACCCACGCCCACGTCGATCACTCCGGATCCCTGCCGTTGGTCCACCAGCGGTACCCGGCTGCCCCTATCTACATGACGCCGGCCACTATGAACCTGGTCTCCATCCTCCTCCAGGACTCGGCCAAGATCATGGCTCTCCAGGAGGAGACGGACGTCCCTCTATATAATATGGAAGAGGTGGCCCGGACCCTGGAGGCCATCCGTCCCCTGCCTTTTGACTGGTCACTGCCTCTCTTCGACGGCCAGGTTCAGGCCACCTTTTTCCCGGCCGGTCATATCCTGGGAGCAGCGTCCCTCTGGCTGGAATCCCCAGAAGGTACCCTCCTCATCGCCGGCGATATCTCCCTGGCCGACCAGGTGACCATCCCTGGCGCCCAGATCCCTGCCCTGCAGCCCGACTGCATCCTCGTCGAGTCGACCTATGGGGGGAAGGTTCACAGCGATCGCCGGAAAGAAGAGGAGCGGCTGACCGAGCAGGTCGACCTGGTGATGCAGCGACGGGGGAGTGTCCTGTTCCCCGCCTTTGCCGTGGGCCGGGCCCAGGAGATCATCCTGCTTTTGGCCGAAGCGATCGAAGAGGAGCGGCTCCCCCGGGCGGCCGTGTTCGTCGATGGCATGGTCAAAGCGGTGTGCAAGGCCTACATCTCCCACCCGAAGCTGCTCAGCAAGGGGCTCCGTCGGCGCATCGATCGCTACCAGGATCCCTTCTTCTACCGAAACGGTTTTGTCCTGCCCGTCTGGGATCCCCGCACCAGGAAGAAGGTGGCCAACACGCAGCCGGCCATCATCGTTTCCTCATCGGGCATGCTGACCGGCGGTCCCAGCCAGCTGTATGCTCGGGAGCTGAGCCAGGGGCAGCGCAATCTCCTGGCCATCACCGGCTACCAGGACGAGGAATCGCCCGGACGGCAGGTGCAGGACCTGGCGCGCGCCGGCGGCGGTACGCTGCGCCTGGGAGAGACGGAGGTGACGTTCACATGCGCGGTGGCCACCTACGGATTGAGCGCCCATGCCGACAGCCAGGAGATCACCCGGTGGCTTCAGACGGCCATAGGGGGGCGCCAGCAACCCACCGACATCCTCCTGGGCCACGGGGACGACGGAGCGCGGGAAGACCTGCGGGCACGCCTACAGGAGGTAGGGTTGGACCAGGTATCTTTGCCTGTCCGCGGTCAGACCGTCGAGGTGGTTCCCAGGGGCACCGGCGGGATCTCTGTTCCTTCTCCCCTTCCCACCGTCGCTCTCCTCCAGAAGGAGGATCTGGTGGGCCTGGCACAGCGCCTGGTCGACCGGGACCGGCCCAACATGCTGTACACCGTGCAGGATCTCCTGCTGGCCTGGGGGGATCCCCTGGCCACGCACGATGCTCAGGAGAAGCAGCGGGTGACGGAACTGCTCGAAGCGCCCAAGTCGCCTTTCCGGAAGAGCAAAAAGCTCCCCTTTCTCTTTCGGGTTCTGCTGGGGCAGGAGGTGCGGTGGAAGGATACGACCGGTCCTCTGGAGATCAACAAGGCGCTGCAACGGGCCGGTATGCTGTTCCCCAAGGATACGGGTATCTACAAGCGCGGGGCCGAGGTCGAGCGACAGGTCCTGGTTCTGTGGTCAGATTTCCCGCTGGACGAGGAAGAGTTGGAGGAGCCCCGGACGGTCCTTCAGGAGGAGACAGGCTGGCAGGTGGAATTCCGTGTGCGCACCCGCCATGACAACCTGAAGCGCCTGGCCAAGGAGTGCATCGGGCTGCCCGGGAAGGCGCCGCGACAGCCGGCGATCCTTCCCGCCGAAATGAAGGTGGTCGTCTTCGCCCGTCCGCCCGACGGTTCGCCCAAAGAGATCTTCGAGGAAGCGCGGGAGCGAATGGAGGCCTTCACCCAAAAGACTGGATACCAAATCAAGGTGGTGTGGGCGACACAGGAAGCCCTGCAGGGGGGTGTGGCAGGGCCCAGTGCCCTTCCCGTAAAGGATGGAGGACGCCTGGAGCTCAACGCTGCCTACAGCCGGATCCGGCTGGCGTTCCGGGGGCGACCCCACGAGCTGCTCAAGGTAGGCTGTAAGGGGCCTTACCTGGAAGTGGCGTTTATCAGTCTGTCGATTGGGGAGTGCTACCGGGAGCTGTTAGACGAACTCGCCGAGGAAACCGGCTGGCCGATCCAGATCAAATCGACACTCGACCAGGTTCGGATTGAAAAGGTGGCCTGGTCCCTGGTCGATGCTAAGAAGATGAGCTTCTACCAGGCGGAACACCGGCTCGAGGTGGTCGTTGAGACGCTGCCTGAGGAGAAGGAGCAGATCCAGAAGACGTTCGCTGAACGAACAGGGTGCACGTTGACGTTTCTGGAGGTAGGGTGAGTGGGATGATAGAAATAGAGAGGACCGATCCTCCTTTTACGCATCATAAGTTGAGTAAGCAGATTGACAGACGCCCCGGATAATGCTCAATTGCCGGGGCCATTCTATAATAATAAGGAGCCCTGTCGATGGTCCGTTCAAACGTCCCTGAATCCCTATCCCCTGAAGAGAGACCATTCCAAACCGGGGGCTAGGCCGCTTTCTCCTGTACCCTCTCCTTCTCTTCTTCGATCTTCATGCCGGGATACCAGCGGATGAAGTCGGCGCGCAGCACGCCATCCAGGGTGCGTGTCCGCACCTGTAAAAGAAGGTGCGCCCCTTCCGGGGTCCATCGCATCTGCTGTTTCTTTACCATCCCTTTCTGGCACTTTTAGAAAGGGATGGGGGGGGTACCCCAGAACCCAGCCCCCGGTTTGGAATGCTCTCCTGATAGTCTGCCGCAGTCTCCAAGCGGCACAACAGGCTCAGGATCTCGTTGCGACGTTCCTAGAGCGGTTGAAGTTGACGCTGCACCCGACCAAGACGCGCGTGGTCGACATGGGCAGCGACGGCTTCGACTTCCTGGGTTTCCACTTCCACAAACGACCCTCTCGTCGGACGGGTCGGCTGGCTCCGTATGCCTGGCCGAGTCAGAAAGCGATGAAGACGGTACGGGCCAAGATCCATGCCCACACCGACCGGAGTCGCCTGTATGTCGAGATGCCGGAACTGGTGGGAGCACTCAACCGGATTATTCTCGGTTGGCGCGCCTACTTCTCGCAAGGGAACGCCACGAAGAAGCTGGCCGATCTGGATCGCTATGTCCGACGTCGGCTGTGGCGGTTTTTCCAGAGGCGACGGGGCTCGCGGGGTCGGCTGACCGTGCCGGTCTTTGTGGAATGGGAACGGCGGAGTGGTCTGACTTACTTCTATCCAAAGGGACGGAACGGCCTGCAAACTTGCATGCCGTAGGATGAACGTTGTCGGAAAGCCGTATGAGGGAAAACCTCACGTACGGTTTGATGTGGCAGGCGATGGAGACCCGGATAGGGACGAGCTATTGAGGCACTCCCAGAGGAAACGGGGAGCACCAGATAGGCCCGACCTACGTCCCAGGCGCCATTGCTTGACCCTACATATCTGCCGCAGAAACGAGCCACTATAACACCTGAAGAGGTCCTATTAAGCCAAACTGGTTTTCTGATAAGCCCGGTGGGACATCCCGTTCACACCAACCGGATTAGGCTATCGGGTCCCACAAATAATGGAACGAAAAGCAACGTCAGGTGGCCCTATTGGGGAGAGCCGGCGTTTCTGGTCGGAAGAAGCCCGCTTAGCGTGTCATCGACGCCAGATGGCGGCTCACGACACGACATGAACTCTGGATTGGGGTCTAAAAGGGGGGCCGTAGGGGGGCGATAGAGCCGCCTATGCGGCTTAGCGTAGGTTTTCGTTCCAATGATTGTCACACCCCCTTCTCGGTGCGCTTTTCCAACGATCGCCAGTGCTGCCGGCGGTCGAGATCGATGGTGATGGTTTTGGCGTAGGTTTTGGCGACTGGGGCAATGAAATAGCGGCCCTGCAGATGTGCCTCGATTCTGCCATCGGTCAGGTAGACGTCTCGCCGTGTTTCGGTGTGCCAGCCGCGGCCCCGGCGGCCACGTCCCTGAATAGCAAACGGCGTGAGAAAAGACGGTATGAATGCGTCCTTGTAGCGGTCGAGCAGGCCGACAGGTAGTGGTAAATTTTCCATTGGAGGTGTCCCAACGTGATGAGCCGAGATGGACGCTGTCGGAGACCGTCCAAACCCGGCTCATCGTGGGTGACCTGAGCATGTTCCGCTTGACTCGCAGGTGGAGCCACGGCTATCTTGCTCAGTGCATGTACGATGCCCGGATAATATTCTTCCGACAGTATTTCCGGGTACTTGCGGCGAGTAGTCATCAGCTACTCGCCGCTTTTCTGTTTATTGCCTATTCAGGTTATGGCATGATTACCGTTTTCCATCTGAAAGCTCCAAAAAGAAAAGGCGATGCCCGGGGCCTCTGGGGGCCGCTTCCGGATATCGCCTCTGTTCCTAAAAGTAGTCTGTGAGTAAATCTTCAATTACAGCCCGGACAACCCCGGGTGGGGATAGCTCGAGGGCTATCGCGTCGCTGTATTGAGTCTTCCCCTTTCCTAAACCGGAGCAAGCCTGGGTATTCCTAAACAAAAGGGTGAAAAGTTTCATAGAGTAAGAGAGCCTGTTCCGCTGCAGGATGAGCTAACCAATAGGGGGCCTTTAGAGCCGCCTCTTCTGTTCAACAACCCTCACAGCCCGTTA
>Ga0233430_1002731_pt1 | contig 19404 bp, 11 predicted proteins | sample SI_118_April2016_2_FD_179883 | JGI IMG/M metagenome (GOLD analysis project Ga0233430, IMG submission 179883) | Seawater microbial communities from Saanich Inlet, British Columbia, Canada - SI_118_April2016_150_MG | ecosystem: Environmental > Aquatic > Marine > Inlet | place: Canada: British... | reverse complement strand
TGTCTTCTTTCTCTATTTTCTCGTCGGGGTCAAGAACTAAAATCCATTCTTTTGTTGCTTTGCTTATTGAGAAGTTTCTTGCTTTGGAGAAATCATTTTGCCATTTAAACTCATATACTTTATCTGTGAATTTCTTTGCAATCTCTTTTGTTTTATCTAATGAACCTGTATCTATTATTATAATTTCATCAACTAAATCTTTTATTGGAGCAAGGAAGTTTTCTAATATCTTTTCCTCATCTTTTACAATCATGCATAGGCTTATTTGTGATTCCATATAGTAATAAGTTATCTAATGTATTATTTAAGAATTTCTTTCTATTTCCTTTTTCTGCCGTAAATAAAGAATAAGAGTGCAATTATTGCTATCATTGCTACTGCAGCTAATGGAGCCCCTTTAGCCAGGCTTTCCTGGTTTAGAATTACAGTGCCTGTTGGAGATAGTAATGGTGCGTTTGCTTCTACTGTGATTATATTTCTTAATCCATAAGGGGTTGTTATGCAGGTATATTTTCCTTCCTGTAAGAATGTATATGTGAAAGAATCTCCTTCTTTTAAGTTTGGACTTTGAATTACTCTTGTGCCTTCAAGATAACATCCTATTTTGTAATCTCTTGTGTCTTTTTTAACCCATTTTATTTCTGTGTTTTTGGATATTGTTTTTTCTTCTGGAGAAAAAGCATCTGGGTTTATTTCTATTGTATTTTCCAGGATGGTTTCTTCTGATTCTTCAAGTATTACTTCTTCAGGCTCTTCAGGTGTTACTTCTTCAATAACTTCTTCTGGAGTTTCTACTGGCTGTGCTTCTTCAACATCTATGATTGGGGCACAGGATGTGATTAAAATCATTAATAATGCTAATAATAAGATATATTGTTTCATATTGTTGTTTTTATGATAGGAGATATAAAAATCTTTTGGTAACACGTTATAAACCATATATTTCTAAACCTTTATGTTTACCTTTAATAAACAAAAAAGCTTATAAATAGACCGACTTTTCCACTATCTATGAAATTACCTAAGTTAATCAAGAGATACTGCAAATACTGCAAAAAACACTCAGAGCAGAAGGTTGCACCCTCTAAGAGAGGCAGCCCTAGTACTATGACTTATGGAAGTAAGGTAAGGGCTAAAAAGAGAGGTGTAGCAAGAGGTATCGGCAATAGGGGCAGGTATTCAAAGAAGGCTATCACTAAGTTTAAGATGACTGGAAAGAAGATGACTAAAAAGACAGATTTAAGATATACATGCAAAGAATGCAAAAAAACAAGTGTACAGAACCAAGGTATGAGAGCTAAGAGGGTGGAGTTTGTATAAAATGAGAGCAATAAAAGAACCAACCAGCAAATTTATAAAAGTAAGATGTCCTAAGTGTAAGAATGAGCAGATAGTTTTTGGAAAGATTAGTTCTGAAGTAAGCTGTCTAGTATGCGGCAAGAAAATAGCAGAGCCTACAGGTGGAAAGGCAAAAATCAAGGCCCGTATTTTAGAAGTTTTAGAATAAAAATGTTTTTGAAGAAAAAAGGTTTGCCTGAAGAAGATGAACTAGTTCTCTGTACAGTAACCAGCATGTTTCATCACGGAGTTTTTGTTGATATTGATGAGTATGGTCGTGGTGGTATGATTCACATTTCTGAAGTTAGCCCTGGAAGAATAAGGAATATTAGGGATTTTGTAAAAGAAGGAAAGAAAGTTGTTTGCAAGGTTCTTCGAATAAATGAAGAAAAGGGGCATATTGATTTAAGTTTAAGACGAGTTAATGAAAGGCAGAAAAAAGAAAAAATTAATGAGATAAAGCAGGAACAAAAGGCAGAAAAGATAATTGAATTTGCTGCAAGGAAATTAGAAAAAGATTTTAAAAAACTTTATGATGATGTTTCATCAAAGATTTTTCCTAAATATGAATTGATTAATTTTTGTTTTGAAGATGTAGTTAAAGGAGATGTTTCTCTGGAAAAGTTAGGTGTTGAAAAGAAAACAGCAGAATTTCTAACAGAATGCATTAAAGATCGAATGAAACCTGTTGAAGTTTCTGTTGGGGGCGAATTAAGATTAAAAATTTATTCTCCTGATGGAGTTGAAACCATAAAAGAGGCTTTAGGCAAGACTTTAGATAAAGATAGTGTTACTTTGCTTTATGAAGGTGCAGGTAAATATAAGATAAAAGTTAAGGCAAATGAATATAAGGATGCTGAAAGTATTTTAGAGAAGTCAAAAAATAATGCTCTTGAGTTTATTGAGAAAAATGGCGGAGAAGGGGAATTTATTAAGTCAGAATAAATTATTTTGATTTTTGAGCATTCCATTTTAAAAGAAAAATGAAACACAAAAAAAATCAGAGATTTTTAAGCATTCCATTTTAAAAGAAAAATGAAACACAAAAAAAATCAGAGATTTTTAAGCATTCCATTTTTAAAAGAAAAATGAAACACATTTTTAAATGTAAATCTTGTCATGTTTATACTATAAATGAAAAATGTCCTTCATGCGGGGAAGAGGCAATAAAACCTGTTCCTCCAAAATATAGCCCAGTTGATAAGTATGGGGGGTATAGGCGAAGGGTTAAGTTTTCTTCTTTGAAAAAGGATGGTTTACTATGAGCAAATGGAGAGTTGAGCAATTTGGGAAAAAGCCTAAGCTAAGTAAGGCTATTTTTATAGAAGGACTTCCAGGCATAGGCAATGTAGGGAAGGTAGTTATTGATTTTATTGTAGATGAACTTAAGGCTTCTAAGATTTATGAGATTACTTCTAATACATTTCCTCATTCTGTTTTTGTTAATGAAGATAATTTAGTTGAACTACCTAAGATTGAGCTGTTTTATAAGAAATTAAATGGCTGCGATATTTTGTTAATGGGGGGAGATGTGCAGCCAATAGATGAAGTAAGCTCTTATGAATTTTCTGAAAAGGTTCTTGATATGATTGAGGATTTTGGAGTTAAAGAGATTATTACTTTAGGTGGAATTGGTTTAGGAGAAATACCTAAAAAACCAAAGATATACTGTACTGGCAATTCTAATAAGATAATCGATAAATATAAAGCTAAGAATGTTAATGGTAAGCTTTATGGTGTTGTAGGGCCTATTGTTGGTGTTTCTGGGTTGTTGTTGGGATTGGCATCCAGGCGAAAAATGGGTGCTGTTGCTTTATTAGCAGAAACTTACGGTCATCCTATGTATTTAGGAGTTAAAGGTGCAAGGGAAGTTTTAAAGGTATTGAATGATAAATTAAATCTTAAGATTGATGTTAACAAATTAGAAAAAGAAATTGCTTATATCGAGAAGCAGATAATTAAAAGGAAGGAAGAGTTAAGTACTAGTTCTAAGAAAGGGAAGGAAGGCGGAGAAGTTAGTTATATTGGATAGTTAGGGTTTTATTATTTCTATTTTTTAAAATCGAAAGGATTATATATTATGAATTAGAAAGTATAATTTAATGAAAAAGAAGATATTTTTATTTTTTATAATTAGTTTGTTATTTTGTACTATGGCTTATACTTTGATTAGTGTTGAAGCTGCTATTTGGAAGGAAAATTCAGATGATTATCCTAGTTTAGCTTGGGAGGATAATATAGAAGTTCTTACTGGAGGAAACCAAAAAGATATGTCTTTTTATTCTGGTAAAGAATTATTCTTAGTTTCAGATAGCAATTGGAAGGATGTTTTGCCGTTTGTTTCTGCTGCTGTCTGGACTCAGCAGGAAGGTGATGATGTGGGATGCTCCAGAGGTTATGGCACTCCTGATGATGTTTGTGTTTATCCTATGTTGATCTGGCATGAGGAAGAATATAGTTATGAAGAAAAATATAGGGCAATTGTTGAAGGAGAAGAAGTGATTAATGATAATTATGCTATTTCTGGAAATAAGTTAGCTTATTTGAAAGAAGAAGACGAGGACTGGGTGATAGTTATTAAAGATATTTTAGATGGCTCTGAAACAGTTATTAGAGATTTAGGAGAGAATCAAAATATAAATGATCTTCATTTTTATAAAAACAAGGTTTATTGGTTTTTGAATAGTTATACAGAAAGTGGAGAGGAGAGGGGAATTTATGTTTATGATTTAGATAGTAATATGAAAGAGATGGTTTATCATGTTGACCCGGAAAATTATGCTCATTCTTTAGACATGTCTGATAACTATTTGGTTTGGATTGAAACTTCAGGAGATTGGCCAGATGAGATATATACGATTTATCTTTATGATTTGATGTCTAAAACATATGAAATTATTGATGAAGCTTCTTCTTCTGATGAATTTTTGAATGGTGTTTCTACTTCTGGAAATTATGTTGTGTGGCGAAAGAGGATTGATAAGTTTTCTGGCGATGAATATTTTTTATCTGTTTATAATATTGAGACAGGGCTGATTGATGAAATGAAACAACCAGGCAGTATGGATTATCCCAAGATTAGAGGTGATAAAATTGTATGGGAAGATTATAGAGAAAATGCTCATGGAATTTATTTGTATGATTTGATAACCGAAGAAGAAATTCAAAGAGTAACTTGGGATACTTATGCAAATCTTTATGATTTTGACGGCGAGTCTCTTGTTTATACTACTGGAGATGGTTTGAAATCTTCTTATATTTATAATGTTGAGACTGATGAAGAAAAGGTTATAACTAATCTTTATAATGGAATTTTTGAAGATTTTTTAGTTTCTGAGGGCAATGTGCTTTTTACATATAGTGATTATAGGGATGGCGAATCTATCTATCTGTATGATGGAACAGGTTTTGAGAATATTGATATGAATGTTTTTGATATAGATTCTTCAATTTATTTTATGCAGCAATATTCTCCTGACAAGGTTACTATTATTGGGCAGACATCTCAGGAATTAGATAATTTATTAATTGCTGCTCCAGAGCTTGGAGCAGGACTTGTGGTTGAGCAGGTTCAGAGGATTGGTGTTGGGAGTTATTTGGATTATTGGAGTTCTTATGAAGATATTGTTTATGTTAAAGAGGATTATGAACTTGCTCTTCTTGCTTCAGCTTATGCAAGTTTGATTAATGCTCCATTAGTTATTGAGAATAATCCTCCTGCAGGATTGAGGCTAACTGGAAAAAATATTATTTGTGTTGGTTCTCCTAATATAGTTGGTTGTGATGAGCAGTATAGTTTAGAGCAGTTACAGGAAAAATATTTTGAAGAAACACAGACAAATAAATTTTTAATTACAAATCCTGATGATTTAGGGTTATTTTCTTTGGATAGATATGGGACAGACAAGGGGGATGATATTTTTGAGCTTTATTCAAAGAACTCGCTTTCTGCTCCTTTTCTTGCAGCTGCTAAGAAGGAATTGGTTTTGCCAATTAAAAGTGTTGATTATTTGAAAGTTGATAGTGCTTTAGATTTACAGTTAAATAAATATTTAGATATCCCTGAAGCTTATCGCGGACAGTGCAATCCATTGGGAGATTGTTCTGATGGATTTTTTATTAGGTCTACTGATTATTATTCTGCTGGTAATGAGGCAAGTTTTAATTTTAATATTGACGGGAATCCTGATTTAGAAATTTTTATTAAGTATCAAGAAACTGAAGTGTTTTTGGGGGAGGACAAGATTATTTATACGCGTATTGTAAATAAAGGTTTTTCTTCTGCTGAAAATGTTGAGATACATATTAGGATTGAAAATGAGTCAGGAAATGTTGTCCATTCTGAGATTATTTTAATGGATGATTTTGAGGCTTTTGAACGCAGAAGTTTTGAGTATGTTTTTTCTCCAGCACAAGAAGGGGTGTTTAATCTTTTTATGGAACTTAAGTTGCCTCAGGATTCTAATACTCTTAACAATGGGGTGGAGTTTAGTTTGAATGTTATTAGTGTTGATTGGATTGAATCTGTTTTTAATTTTGTTGATGAAACTGGTGAGCCAGTTATAATGGATTTAGGGGTGACCTATGGGTATTTTGGGGAGGACTTTGGGGAGGAACCAAAATTTTATGAAGTTAATGGTACTACTCAGATATCTATCTTAGATGATTATGAAACTAATCTTTTTTTAGGAAATATGGATTCAAAAATGGAGAATGTCGTTTTTTTTGTTTATTTAAATTCTGAAGTAGATGCCAGTATGGGTGGAGTTAGTCAGTCTATAATTGAAGAGAGAGATATTGGCGATGTTTTGATTCATGCTATTTATGCTAATGATGTTGAATGGAATTATGATTCTATTAATTTTATTGCTCTTTCTGAAAATCCAGTTTTTGAGATTGTTAATGGAAATAATCTGGGTTTGTATTCTTGCGATGATTGGGATTTTGATAACAGGGAGTGTAAATCTTCGTGGGAGATTGTGGATTCAAATATTGAAGCGCATCAGGGTGGATATTTTATTGATATGTATGGTATTGATTTACAGGTTCTTGCAATTGGGGAAACAAAAGATACACCTAATCCTTATCATGTTAAGAATTTGGAAGTACCTGACTTTTTAAGGCCTGGAGAGGATATACCTGAGCCAGAAAGGGGACAATTTACAATTTTTCTTAATGCTTTTTTAGTTAATTGTGATTCTTATGGAGAAGTTGTTGATATATATTTGAATGATGAACTTGTTTCTTCTCAAGAAGAATATTGCAAGGATTTAGATAATTTGGTGATGATTGATCGTGCTAATATTTTTTCAGAGGATTTTGACTTAGATGAACTGCCTATTGGAAATCTTGAGATTAGGGTTGAGAGTGAAGGGGAATTGATTTTTTTGAATGACGAAAGCAGGCATATATTAGACTTTTCATCAGATGATTCTCTCGTTTTTATGTGTGATTCTTTGAATGATGATTGCGCTCCGGTTGTTATATCCAAGACGAAGGAATCTTTTGTTTCTGATTCTGAAACTTTTTTTAATTTTGATGATTTGAATCCTGATGGGCAGTATTACTTGTCTGTGGATGCTGTTGGAAAGAATATTGAGAAATTGTCTGTTTATTTTAATGATATATTCATAGGGAATACTTCTTATGTGGGTTCTAGTGATTCAAGTATTCTTAAGATAGATCCTTTGACTATTCAAACTAATAATAAAGTAAAACTTATTCCCCATAAGGTTGAGGAAATTGGTTTTGATGGCAATATGTTGTATTATGCTGAAGCCAATATTGAAGAAGAAGTTGTTCTCCCTTATTATTTGACTATTGTTTCTTCTCCAGAGGCTATTCCCATGTCACGACTTTCTACAGATGAGGAGGATTGTACTGCCAATGGGTGGTTTGGACCTTATAATTTAGAGGTAGAAACTGATGGAAGGGTTTATGGAAGCATAAATAATCACGAGTTTATTAATTTTCCTGTTGGAAGAATTTCAGGAATAAGTGTTTCAGATACTTCTTCAAATATTGCAAGAAGCTTGTTTTTCCATGAACTTCCCAAAAATAAAGATGCTTTATTAGTTATTAGGGAGGATTGGCAAAGGGAGATTAGTGAGATTTGTCAGGAGTTTGGTTGTGAAAGTTCTGGAACTAATGAAAAAATTCTTGAAACTTATGCAAGAAGATATTTTTGGACTGATGAAGTGAAAAATAAATTTGATAATGAATTCTTTTATTCAGGTCATGACGAAGTTGACTTTAATAATGGGGAGATTCATGAGAAGTATGATGATGTTTTCTTGAATTTGTTTGATGATCACGGAAGCAGTATGGAGTTTCATATGATGATGGATAGCATGTATATGATTGAGAATAAGGTTAATTTGATGCCTTCATTAGTTGTTGGGTTGGCTTGTTCTACATGCCATTATAGGGGTTATGGAGATTTATTTTGCATGCAGGGGATTAGAAGGGGGGCGGTGGCACAACAAGGTGCTGTAGATGTTTCTTACTGGCATCAACAATTTGATAATATTTTAAATGGTGTTTTCCTAGAAAATAAAACAATGGGGGAAGCTTATTTAGAAGGAAGAAATGAAGATTATGCAATTGGACACAACAATTGCGGTTGTAAGGGAGTTAAAGGAGACCCTTTTTATGCTTTATTAGGTGATCCTACATGGAGGCCAAAATGGTGGTAAAAAAGATTTTAATATTTATATTAATGATTTTTTTAGTTAGTTTTTTTGTTTGCGCTGCTACAAAACCTATTCGTTTGTTTATTAATGATAAAACTTTTTCTTTAGGTGATAAGATTGAAATCTCTGCTCAGGTTTACAATAGTTATAGTTCTACTACAAATTTTAGAATTCGGAGTTTGATGGTTAATAAAGGAGATACATATCCTAAAGGAGTTTTACTTGAAAATATTGAATTAATGCCTGGAGAGGTGAAGAATGTTTCTCTTTATTCTGTTTTTGTTGATGAGAGTTTTGATAGTGATGATTATTCTGTTTTTACTGAGCTTTATTATGGTGATGCAAAAGTTGACAATAGTGAGGTTCGTTTTTTTGTTGATTCTTTAAAAGAACTGGATTTTGGTTTTAAAGTTTGTGGTGATTTTGATTGTTCTGATGATAAGAATATTTTTGTTAAAGGGGAAATAGTTTATGTTAAGGCGTATTTTAAGGATAAAGTAGATGTTTCTGTGATTCTTCAATATCCATCTGGAGAGACAAAGGAAATTGAATTGCCAACGTCAATAAAATCAGAACAAATCGGAACTTATACTTTAGATGTAACAGTTTCTAAGGAAGGATATAAAACAATAAACAGAAAAGAACAGTTTGGAATAATCGAACAAGAAGCAGATATCAAAGATAGGGTAAATATTGAAGAAAAAGTCTTAATAACTCAACCAACAGAAACAAACAATTATTTCTGGTGGATTTTAGGATTTGCTCTTTTAGTTGTTGTAATTATTATTTATGTGATTTATCGGAGAAATTATGCTTATTAATAAATTATTCTATCTTTATTATTATATCTTTTAGGTATTTTTGTGCTTCTTCTATGAAGCCTTCTACTCCTACTTTGCATAGGTAGCTTCCTTCTTCTGTTTTTTTGCCTATTTTTAACAAAGCGCTGAATTCTGTTGAAGATCCTGATTTTATTTCCTTAGGGTTTGTTAGTTTTTCAAGTTTCAGGCCTTCTGAGCACTCTATCTTTAATCTTACGCCTTCTGTTGGGTCGCAGTCAGGGTCTTTTCCTATTCCATAGCCGTCTACATCACAGTTGCAGTTTGCATCTTCATCTGGACAGAACATTTTGGGATTGCCTTTTACAATTACACAACCAATGCCTTCTCCTAGTTCGCTATTTTTGGTGCAGTCATACTCTGGTTTGCAGTCATTATCCTTATCTTTATTGTTGCAGTTTTGATTGGCTATATCTATAAAACATACACCGTCGTTATTAACACCACATAAATCTCCCCTTAATGTTACAGCATCCCTAAAGATCCAGTCTTTGTTTGTTGGGTTGAATATGTCTACTTTTATTACTTCGTTATCTCCTGCTTCGGATATTATGCTTTCTCTTGAGATTGTTACTGGTGTATTTGCGTTTGCAGCAGGAGGTTGCGGCTCTTTTGAGAGTAACTCTTCAAATTTTACTGCTGTTTTTCCAAACATTCCTGTGGTGAACGCTAAACCTAAGCTTAGAAAGACAATTGCAATAAGAAGAATTACGATAGCATTTACTGATAATTGGATTGCAGCTTTTTTCACTCTATTACCTCTTTTGTTCTTTAATTTATTTAGTGGTATTTAAATCTTATTGAAATGTTTTATTTGAAAACTGTAACATTTTAGAAATACCTTTTAGAAATTTAAATATTTCTAACCCGTTTTGTTTTTTTTCGAAAATCAAAAAGTTTTAGAAATTTAAATATTTCTCTTAAATTTGAGAAAATCGAAACATTTATATATATGTATTACAAATAAAACTTAAAATACAAAAATTACTTGTATAAAAAGCATTATTAGAAATATATAATATACAAGTAAGATATAAAATACAAATAATATATGTAAAACAATGGACAGCCAGTCTATAAGGAACCTGGACAAGGGAATATGGAGAAAATTTGCAGCTTATTGCAAATTAAAAGGGGTTAATGTAGGTGGGGAGCTGTCTGTTGTGCTTGAGGATTATCTTAAGAAAAACTTTAAGGAGCTGTTGAAATGACAAAATCTATGTTTTTACTTTTTGTAATGGTTTTGTTATTTTGTAGTATGGCTTATGCTGAGATTAATGTTGAGTTTGAATCAAATGTCGTTGATGCTGGCGAAGAGTTGGAAGTAAATATTGAAGCTAGTGATACTTTTTATTATAGAATTCGTGTTTATGATGAAAACGAAGTAGATAAGGGGTATGTAAGCGCAAGCTGTGCTGGTTATGATAAATGTGAATCACAGAAGATAATTTATGGTGTTCCTTTAGATTTTGAAGGGCGATATTCTTTAAGGATTTTTGATTATGCTTCTAATGATTGGGTGGATTTTTATTTTATTGTTATTAAACCAAGGGGGACAGAGATTGAAGAGGAAGAAGGGGATGAAGAGGTAGAGGGAGAAGTTGTGCCTGTTACAAGGCCTGCTGTCAAAAAACCATGGAGAGCAAGAAAATCTGCTTTTCCCTCAATTTTCGATACTCAGGTTCAAATTTTAATTCAAGGTTCACAGAAACTTTCTTTTGAAAAGGTATTTTTTGATGAAATTGGAGCTAGAACTAGTGAAGAAATTTTAAGCTTTTTTGGTGACGAAAGAGTAACGGATGTTAATATTTTAGGAGATACTGTGCAGATTGATATAGAACAGGATGAATTTTCATCTTTTAAGTTGCAGATATTGGGTAATAAAGCCAATATAATTGACCTTCAATCTTATATTGTTGAGTTTAAGGAAGAGCCTGTTTTAAGCTTTAAAAGAGAGCAGGAATTGAAGGGAAGAGGGTTTGATGCTGATGAATATAAGGGTGAGTTAGAAGATGAGCATAAAAAAGCGTTTAAAGACCTTAATGAAAGGCTTAATGACCAAAGATTGTTTAGCAAAATAGCCAGGTTTTTGAGGTTTAAAAAAACAGAAGATAAATTAGGAAAAGTTAAGGAATTTAGTAAAGTGTTTAATGGTGCTGAGATAAAAGCAAACCCTGGAAATTTGAAGGATCTAAGAAAATCAAGGTATGTTAAGAAAATATCTCCTAATCTTAAAGTTAAGGCTTCTTTGTATGACTCTGTTCCTTTGATTAATGCTAATGATGTTTGGGAATTGGATGAAGATGGCAATGATTGTTCAGTTTCTGGAAAGGATTGTTTAACTGGTGAAGGAATTACAATTGCTATTATTGATACTGGAGTGGATTATACTCATCCTGATTTAGGTGGTTGTTTTGGAGATGGATGCAAGGTTGTAGGGGGTTATGATATTGTTAATGAAGATGAGGATCCTATGGATGATCAGGGGCATGGAACACATGTTGCAGGGACTGCTGCTGGTGAAGGGGATTTTATTTTTGCAGAGCCAGGAGAGTGTGAGAAGGTTTTATTTTATTGGGGCATTTCATCTTATGATGATGGAAATATCATTCAGCGGATTGTTGAATTGGAGATAGAATTTGAGGATGTTAAAGGAACTATTCCTGTATTGGGGGGGAATTGGAATGAAACTTTGGGAAGAGGGCAGTTTAATTCTATTGGGCCTATGAATTATGGGACACTTGTTACATCTGATACTAATGATATTTTAATTCATTCTCAGGCTAATCAGCCTCGGGGGGATGACCAGTTTATTGTTTCATGGGATGAAGTAGGGAATACTGAATCTTATTATTTTGTTGCGTGGATTTATAATGATGGCCTTGATGATTTTGTTGTAGTTAATGACCAATTTAGAGGAGGATTTATTTGCAATGACCTTCCTGTTGGAGGCGTATGTAATATTGGGGATAATATTGAATTAACTGTTGAAAGCGCTGATTATTCTACTGGAGCTATAGAATTTTCAATTAATGAAGGTGGAAGTTTTGATAAGGTTTATGATGCCAATGGAAATTATGTACATCTTCCATCTGTAGATGAATTACCTGCAGAAGAATATGAATTTGTTATAAAGTATTCTTCTGATAGGGATGCAGAAAAGCATTTTTTTAATTGGGATAGTGAAGGCATTGTTCATAATCCTACTAAAATAGGGTGTGGGGAAGGTACTGGATTAAAAGGTGTTGCTCCTGGCGCTAAATTATATGCTTATAAGGTTTTGAATGAAGAAGGCAGTGGAACTTTTTCAGATGTTATTGAAGGTATTGAGATGGCTGTTGACCCTAATGGGGATGGAGATTTTTCAGATCATGTTGATATTATAAGTATGAGTTTAGGTGCATATTGCGGGGGTTATAGTGATAGCTGCGGTCCTGATGATTCTGTAAGCCAGGCAATTGACAATGCTGTTGATAATGGAGTTATAGCAGTAATTGCAGCAGGAAATGATGGCCCCTATCCTGCATCAATAGGGAGCCCAGGGACAGCCAGAAAAGCCTTAACTGTAGGCGCTACGACAAAAGATGATGAGATTGCTGATTTTAGTTCAAGAGGTCCTGTTGTTTGGGAAGGTGGTTCAATGATAAAGCCAGATGTTGTTGCTCCTGGAGTTGATATTTGCGCTGCTCAGTGGGAAGATGCATGGGAAGACAGGCAATGTTTTGATAATGAGCATACAGCAATTTCAGGAACATCAATGGCAACACCTCATGTAGCTGGATTAACAGCTTTAGCCAGACAGGCATATCCTGAGCTAAGCGCAGAAGAGATTAAGGGTCTTATAAAAGTAACTTCAAAAGATTTGGGATATCATCCAGATGTACAAGGAGTGGGAAGGGTTGATGCATCTGCTGTTATGAAATCAAAAATATCTGTTTTAGGGGACCTTAATGCTGGTAGATTAGAAAGAGGGGTTGTAAGTTCTGTAAAAAAATTGAAAATTAAGAATCTTTTGGATGGGCCTGTTCCATTAAGTTTTGAAGGAGGGGCTGCTTATAAAATAAATAGAGTTGGTAAGGTTTCTGTTATTGAGGGTGCAATTTCTTTTAATGAGACTAGTTTAACTTTAGGTCCTAATGAAGAAAAGGAAGTGGAGGTTATATTTGATATACCTCCAGACAAAGACGGATTTTATATGGGGAGAATATTTATGAATGATGGGGAAATTAATTATTCTTTAGAATATTCTTTTTCACGATTTTCCGAATTGACATTAAGTGTAAGGGGAGATCATTATCCTAATTTTTATATGCATAATGATGATATGACTCAGTTTTATGGCGCTTCTTCTGGATGGGATTTTTCTTCTAATTCATTCACTTTTTTTATTGAACATGGAAATTATAGTGTTTATGCTATAAATGATTTTATCAGTCCTGAAAATCCAATGTCTTATCCTGAAACAGATGAATATATATTATCAGATATTGTTGAAGTTCCTGTGGGAGATGCTGTTGAAAAGGAGTTTAGGCTGAGTGATGCCCGGAAGTTTACAATCAAGGCAAATTCTTTGTCAGGGAATCCTTTAAGGCTTTTTGAATGGCATAAGGGGATTACAACTTATAAGGATAAATATGATTCCTGCCAGGATTATAATCGTAATAAAAGTTACTGCGAAGATAATACTGAAGGATTGTATTGTTATTTTGAAGAGAGCAGGTATGGTAATTATTGCAGGGATAGAAAATTGAGCACTAATTTTTATGATCCTATTGTTGGGGATAGAGAAGTTTATGTTTCAAACAAGCCTGATAATGGTCTTGATACTGATGTTATCTTTAAGTATATGGGGGTTGAAAGTGAGTAAATATTTTAAAAACGTTTTGCTTGTTTTTTTAATAGTTTTAATGCTCTTTTTAACAGGATGTGGTAATCCTATGCCTACTGATGATGAGCTTTATTTTGTAGGATGGATTTTGCATAATATAAATGACACTACTCCAACTGATCTTGAGGTAAATGAAGGAGATTATGGTGAGTATAGGTTTGTAAATAATATCCCTGGATACAGCCCTGAGAATTATGTGGGGCATTTTTTCTTTATCGCTCCTAGTCAAGGTATAGCTGCTGCAGCTAATGTTCAGTTTGCTTTGCCTATGACGCATACTGCATATGCTTATGTGAGCAATCCTGCTTCTGAAAATTATAAGGGGAATTTTTCTTTAGACAGGGGTGTTAGCATCAATTATCTTCGTGGGTTTGATAGAAGATCACAATTTGCTTATGATATTTCTACTGATGAGATGATATCTGAGCGTGCAAGAGAATCTATTAATCCTAAATCAGGAGAGATAAAAGAATTTTCATTTGGAGGGCCTTATGTTCCTGCTTCTGTTATGGTTGAATATAATAATCTTGGATTAAGGGGAGAATTGCTGCAGGGAAAGAATTCTTATGTGATTGGAGATAGTGAAATGGTATTGAGGGATCTTTTTACAGGGGAAGAATTTACAGCTGAATTGGAAAAGCCAGAATATAGGGTTTATGAAGATGGCGTTAAGATGAAAGAGGAAGGTATTGTGAATTCTTATGGAGAATGGAATAAAAATTATGTTTATTATTATGTTCAGGGAAATAAAAATTATATTGTTAATATGACTATTCCTTCTTATTATGAAACGTTTAATAAAACAACGGTGATAGCAGAATTTTCTACTTTTAATGAAGTGAATCTTCCATGGCTTAATGCTCTTAATGTATCTTCTGGGTTTAAGGAAGGAGAGAATTTAGAGGTTAATGTTGGGGCAGTGAATGCCAGCAATGTTGAAGTTTATTTTAGGGATGGTAGCGATGTTTGGCAGGAAGCATTGTTTAAAGGCGGAGATTTTGGATTAACTCCTGGTGAAGGGGAGGGAGATTTGTCTGGTTTTGTACCAATATCTACATGTCAGGAATTGCAGGATATGAAAGATAATACTTCTATAGATTATAAATTAACTAAAGATATTGACTGTTCAAATACCATTGATTGGAATGATGGAGCTGGGTTTGATCCTATTCCTCGCTTTACTGGACTATTTGATGGGCAGGGCTATAGTATTAAGGGGTTGTATATACATTTGCTTGAACAGCGTGGCGTTGGTTTATTCTCTAGAATAGCTGATCCTGGAAAAATAAAAAATGTAAATCTTGTTGGTGTTGATATTACGGGACGTAATTGGGTTGGTGGTTTAACTGGCAGTGCTAGTGGAGATAATGCTCGTCCAATTAAGGATATGGTTTATATTACAAATGTTAGTGTTACTGGGAGAGTAAGGGGGACATCTGAAAATGTTGGGGGGTTAATAGGGTCTATGGATGATGCGATAGTGGAAAGTTGTTATGCTGATGTTGAAGTTATTGGGACAATTGGAGTTGGTGGGTTGATTGGTGAAGCTGAGAGTGATGATATGGATATGGAAATTAGAAACTGCTATGCAAGAGGAGATGTTACGGGTAATTTATCAAGAATTGGTGGATTAATAGGGGTAAGTGAGGTTGATATCATTGAAAATTCTTATGCAACTGGTAGTGTAACTGGACCTTTAGATGTTGGTGGTTTGGTAGGTTTTGCTTTACTTAGGGGAATAATCTCCAATTCATTTTCAACAGGAAACGTCGTAAGTGGTTCAAATGCCGGCGGACTAATAGGGAGAGCTGAAGATACAACTGTAATCAATTCTTATTACAACAATCATTTAGGAAATCCTGGAGATTGTGTTGGAGCTATAGAAGATTCTGTTATAGATTGTATAAGTATAGATGATAATGAATCATATTTTTATTCCAGTTTAAATCAGCCAATGTTTGAATGGGATTTTGAAGGTGTTTGGAATGTTGGAGAAGGAGGAGTTTTTGAATTTTCTCCTGTTGGAGAAGAGGTTGACTTAAAGATTGTCTTGATAGATGATTTAGGTAATTCACAGACTTATATAATTGAACCTGTTTCTTTAAAGGAGAGAAATCTTGTGATGGAGCTATTCCAGGATGTAGATGTTATTTCTCCAGGAACTGTTGTGAATATTAATGGAACAGTAAAGGATATTAGTGGAAGAGTAGCTAGCAATTTGCTTATTGATGTTTATTATAATGGTGAGAGTATAGGGCAAACATATACTAGGTCTCCTTATTGGCATACTCCTTCTGTATGGAATGATAATACAGGGGAATGGAATTGGCTTGATGATGTTTATATTGGGGGGGGAAAGTTTAATCTTGAATTTCAAGTACCCTTAGATTATTCTGATGATAGTGATCTTTCTCTTGTTTATGGAGGTATAAGTGCTTATGCTTCTGAAGAGCATATAATAAGTGGCTTTTCACAGGTTTTTGATGAAGATGTTGCTGTTTTGGATGTAGAATTACCTGTTGTTGTTTACTTTGGTGATAATAATTTAAATGTTAAGGTTGCAAATGTTGGTAAAACAGTAACAGATGCAACTATTGAAGTTTATATTGCGAAAGGGAATGATAGGTATGATTTTGATGAGTCTTCTGAATTAAAAGAGAGCAGAGTTATTACATTGGGAGCAGAAGAAGTCAGGGAAGAAATGTTTAATGTTCCTTTTGAAGGGGAATCTGTGAATATCACTGTAGAGATAAATTCTGCAGGCGATATGAATGCTAATAATAATAAAATAAATGTTGTAAGAAGAGTTTATATGAATATTGATGCTGCTGTTGAAATGGATGTAGGAGGTTATTTTATAGTTAATGAAACTGGAAAAGTTGAGTTAGATATAAGAAATAAAGGAGTTGAACACCTGTATAATGTTAATTATTCTTTGGAACTTAAAAAATCTGGGCTTTTTGAGGGGGAGTATGAACTAGTAGAGTCAGGAATGATAGATAAAATAAATAAAGGGAGGAAAGTGAATAAAGAAATTGAGATTGTTTTTGATGAAGCAGAGTATTATGTATTTAGAGCAATTGTTAATGTAAGGGGGGATCAGAATCCTGATAATAATGTTGATTATTGGAGTAACGAAGTTAGACTTAGAGGTGCTGATTTAGCTGGGTCAACTGAAATGGGTAATCTTATTGTAGGTGAGGCAAGTGATATACTTGTTCGTTTTTCTAATTATGGGGTTGAGCAGACCCAGGATGGTGTTGTTGAGTTGTATTATCAAGAAGGAGATTGTGATGGGGAAGGATGTGATAATCTAACCTTAATTGAATCAACGGAAATATCTTTAGGTCCTGATGAATATGGTGAGAGATTTTTTGAGTTTATACCTGGAGAAGCTGGTGAGATTACTTTTATCTTGATTTTAAATGCATCTAATGAAATTGATTTTAGGAATAATATAGATTATCATTCAGTAACTGTTAAAGAAAGAGGACCCGATGTTACAGTTAGATGGAATTGGGATGAGGAATTAAGATTGGTAAAGGGTGAAGAAGCGAATCTTACTTGGGTAGTTGAGAATATTGGAACAGAAACTGCTGAAGATATTAATCTGAGTTTATATTTAGTGCTTTATGATGATTTAGGGGTAGGTGGTGAGGGAGATTCTATAGCACCCCAACCTGTAGGTGGTAGTCCCGTAGGGAGTAGTGGTTCCAAGAAGCTAGATAATAGGATATATCAATTTATTGGAAGTAAAATTATAGATACTATTTGGGAAGGGGGAACTAGTTTAATTAATATTTCCTTTACTCCTGAAGAAAGGGGGAGTATTGAATTTATGGCTAATCTTTCTTTGGAGGGTGATATTTATTTAGGGAATAATTATGAAAATTATGGAGGTATTGTTTTGAATAATGGATTGGATGTTGCAATTAATAGGGTTCATTCTAGTGAATTTGTTTTGGACAGACAATCATTTATACGTGTTTTCCTGAGTAATGTAGGGAATGTTGCAGTAGATAATGTGAATGTTTCTCTTTATATGGATGATGTTTTTATTTTGGATGAAACTATAGGTAATATTGATTCAGGCTTGTATGGGGCGGTAAACCTTGATTTTACTCCTACTGTGCACGGGGAGATGACATTTAAAATTGTTGCTGAGTTAGAAGGAGATTTGAATTTGTCAGATAATGTATGGGAAATAAATAAATCTGTTTATAAGCCAAAAGAGGTTAATATAACTTTAACAGATAGTGACGGAGATAATGTTTCGAGAGTATTATTTACAGAAATCTTTGAATCAAGTGTAAATGAGAAACATACTCTTATTGAGGTGCTAGAAGGAAATGAGCATCTTGGAATAGGCAATATATTTGGTGAAGCTCAGGCTGTGATGATTGGTTTTGAGGGATTAAACCTTTCTGAAGAAGAAAGCATAATATCTGAGTATTATGGAAGTTTAGAGCAGAATGGTGCTATATATTATTCTGTTTTTGCAAATGAGTTAAGTTTTGATTATATTAGTTTAGTAGTTGCTGCAGGAATGAATATAGCCTATGCAGAGGGGTTGGGTATTGATACAAATGCTTTAGAAAATTATTCATTAGTTTATTGCGAAGATTTTGATTTTTCATCACAAAATTGTATTGGAGAATGGAATGATTTTGAAGATTTTCATTTTAATCAACATGAAGAAGGATTTTATTTTGAGATGAATCAAAAAGGAGGTGGAGAAATAATACTTATTGAAGCGTTTGGATTATCTTATTTAACTGCTTCTTCATGGAATACAACTAATTTATCAGGGATAACAGGTGATGAATTTGATAATCTTGTTATTGAAACAAATAGTGGAAGAATAACTTTTAATGAAACAGTTAATATATCCAGAATAAGAGATAATGTAACTATTTTAAGGGATAATGTGGATATAGACCTTTATGGTATAGGAATAAATACAGATAATGTTCCTGAGCTAGATAATATTTCTGCTCAGATATTATTTAAGAATATTGATTTTAGGAATCCTATTGTAACTTATAATAATAATGATAGTTGTTCAGATTCAGTTTGTACTAAAATACTTCATAATAGTACTGCTAGGTTTGTTTTAGTGGATATTACTGGATTTTCAGAGTTTGGAGTTGTAGAAGGATCTTATTGCGGAGATGGTTCATGCAATTCTGGGGAGTCATGTTCAGATTGTACTGCAGACTGTGGTGTTTGTGTTGGTGGTGGTACTCCTGGCGGTGGAGGTGGAAGTAGTAGAAGATGTACCCCTGATTGGGAATGTGTATATGGTCCTTGTATTGATGGAGTTAAGAATCTTGTATGCAACGATTTAAATCATTGTGGAACTACCAGGGGGAAACCCATAGACCAAAAAATATGCTTTGTTGAGGCTGATTGCGTTGATAATGATAAAGATGGTTATGGTGTAGGAATAGATTGTCTAGGTGCTGATTTAGATGATAATGATCCAGGAATCACAACTGTTTCGAGGCAAGAGCTTTCTGTAGAGCAGGAAGTAGTTGTTGTAGAGCCAGGTATAAGTACTATTAAAAAATCAGAAAATAAGTTTCTGAAATATGTGTACTATTCAGTTAGTGCTCTTATTGTGGTTCTTACTTTGGCTTTAATTACT
>Ga0233430_1002720_pt1 | contig 19461 bp, 17 predicted proteins | sample SI_118_April2016_2_FD_179883 | JGI IMG/M metagenome (GOLD analysis project Ga0233430, IMG submission 179883) | Seawater microbial communities from Saanich Inlet, British Columbia, Canada - SI_118_April2016_150_MG | ecosystem: Environmental > Aquatic > Marine > Inlet | place: Canada: British... | reverse complement strand
AGTGGAACTGCCGTGTACAGGCATGGTTCCGCCTTCGCTGCTTGATTTCATGTTGCGCCGGGGCGGTGCTGATGGCGTCTTTTTAACTGGCTGTGGTGATGGTGAATGTTTCCACCGTCTCGGTGGTCGCTGGGTTGAAGAACGCCTCGATGGAACGCGTGAAACCTATCTCAGGACAAAGTTTTCGAAAAAGAGAATTCGTCTCGACTGGGCTTCGTCTGCTGATGGTGACCGTTTGAAAGAAGACATTATTGCCTTCCGTGACAGTCTTCCGGGTTTACCGGATGAATCAGACCTTGTTGAAACGAACGGGGTGGACGAAACATGAGCTATCGAACAAAACCAACATCGCTCGGGATCGGTCGCTACCTGGGTCAGATTATCGGATTTACGATCTTCGCCCTGATCCTCGGGTATTTTTCAGCCAGTCCGGATTGGCGTTATTTTCCTGCTGACAAAGCTTTGGTCAAACTCAGTTTCAGTCTCTCGGGTGAGCGCAAGGAAGCTTGCAAGGACCGGACAGCGAAAGAACTGGAAAATATTCCAAACTCCGCGAAGGTGCCAAAATCCTGCCCGCGCGAGCGCCATCCGGTTCGAGTGAAGCTATGGCTCAACGATAAGGAAGTTTTTGCAGGCGAGGGAAGCCCGTCTGGCCTTTCCAAGGATGGCCCGTCGCAGTTTTACCAGACATTTGAGGTTCCGCCCGGGCAGCACACTCTGAAACTTGAAGTGAAAGATGGTGGACCTGATGGTGGAGGTTTTGAACATACTGCCAGCGTCGAATTGCGCCCGAGAGACATCCTGGCAATAGATCTTGATCGAAAAGCCTTGATGCTGGGATTGCCCACCCGATGATCTGTAGCGAGGCAATATGAACTTGATCAAAGTCATGCCTGAGGTGACAGCTTGTGCTAGCTTACACTGCGTGCGCGTTTTATGACGGGATATGAGGCATGAATGACACGGGTCAGATATTGAGGTTGGGCAAAGTAACTCCTGACATCCTGCGCCAAGTGGTGTCTGTTCCCTTGTTTGCCGGTCTGCCTACCGATTCTGTGACAGAACTTCTGGCAAATGCAGAAGTGATCCGGGCAGAATCCGGTACCCAGCTGTTTTCACAGGGTGAACCTGCCGACAGGTTTTACGTCCAGCTGGATGGTCAAGTTGAACTATTTGTACTGACACAGGACAACAGGGAAAGTGTCATCGACATTTTGGCTGGTGGTGAAACTTTTGCCGAAGAGGCGATTTTTGATACCGGGATTTATCCGGTTGGCGCCAAAGTTGTCAGCGACGCACGCCTTATCGCGGTTGAAGCACAACCATTTATGGAGCGTCTGTCCAAGGAATTTCATCTGGTTGTTGCGATGATGGCGGGCATGTCGCGGCATTTGCGCGTTTTGCTTTATCAAATCAGCGAACTGAAACTGAAATCTACAGCCCAGCGCCTGGGCGGCTTCCTGCTCAGTCTGACAGAAGAGGTTGAAGGCGAAGTCAGGGTATCCTTGCCTTATGACAAACGATTGCTCGCCAATCGCTTAGGCATGAAGCCTGAAAGCCTGTCACGTGCGCTTGCCAAATTGCGGGACACTGGTGTGACTGACAAGGATGGCAAGGTCACAATCCTGGATGTATCAGAATTGCGCGATTATTGCCTTGAAGGCGCACCCCTGGATAGTTAAAACGTCCTCTGCTTTTATCAGGCTTGCGAAATTTTCCTGAAACACTTTCAATAAACACAGTTTCATTTTATGCGTCTGAATTGTTTACTTCAGACCATCTTCGATGAAAATCCGGCCCGGGTTTCACCGGATCGCCTTCTGCGGTGCTATTTGTCTTGTGAAATTGGCCCTGACTGCCGTTAAGGTGTTTCTGGTTCAACGGAAACACAGGGTTGCATCTGGCACAGGGATGGCAATAGATACTATTGCATATGAGATTTCGTCTTATACGAAATTGCCCTGATGCATATAACGAGGAGAGTTCACGTTTGCCGTCTTCAATTCTGAAACCGGACGATATAGACAAGATTGCAGCGATTGGCCCCTTCGCCGATATGCCGCGAGAAGATGTCGAAGTTCTGATCGGGGCTGCCAAACCCCGACAATTTGCCCGGCATTCCCTGCTCTTCAGTCAAGGCGATCCGGCAGACAGCTTCTTTGTCATTCTGGAAGGCAAGGTCAAACTGTTTACGGCAACAGAAGATGGTGACGAGAATGTCGTCAGCGTATTTGGTGAAGGGCGCTCCTTTGGCGAAGCTGCGATGTTTGCCTCTGGTCGATTCCCGGTAAATGCCGAAGTTGTTGAAGATGCGTGTCTGGTACGCATCATGGGCGATCATTTGTTTCTGCATTTGTCAGAGAACAAGGAGCTCGCATTTCGCATGCTTGCAGTGATGGCAAGACGTCACAGACAGTTTCAAAAAGATATCACGGACATCAAATCCAAAACGCCGGGCCAGCGCCTTGGCGGATTTATTCTGGCTCAGACAGATGTCAAAAGTGGTTCAGTCTCAACGATGCTGCCTTTTGACAAGGCGTTGATCGCAGCCCGTATTGGCATCAAGCCGGAAAGCTTGTCCCGGGCATTGGCCCGGTTGCGGGATATTGGCGTCGACTGTCAGGGCCGCGACGTGCACATCGAAGATGTGCAGCGCCTGCGTGAATTCTGCGAAGAAACCGAACCTCACCCCTCACACCGCTGAGGAAAATTACGGTTAACCTGCGTGCCCGTCCGGCCTTGGGCTCGTCAGAACCGGCAGATAGACCACCACAAATGTCGTGAAGGCAAATGTCCACAACGCCCCCGCCAGGGCATTGGCCATCATTGCCTGTTCAGGCCAGATTTCCGGCACCGAGATGCGAATGACAGCTGCCAGGCTGATGGCGACATAGGTCCAGGGGATGATGGGTTTGATATTCAATGGACGACCGGTATGCCCCAGTGCAACACGGGTCATCATACCCAGCGTCAGCGAGCCAACTGCGCCCAATGTCAGGGCGTGCAAGGCAGTGGCCTGAGGAATCACGTCAGTTAGCAGTGCAATACCGCGCAACGCAAAGCCTATAACAAGCCAAAGCTGTGCCAGATGCAGAATCCAGATCAGCGGCACCTTCCAGGTCTTGTGGCTTTGCCAGGATGCGATCCGAAGTGCCGTTAGAAGCGCTGCCAGCAGACAGACGATACCGACGATGACATCAGGTAACATCAGCATGTCGACGGCTACCATGACGCCAACAATGCCGACAGCCAGTTGATCACGACGGGGCTGTGGGGCCACCTGCAAGCCAATGGCATTTCGGGTAAAGGCATTGGTAATGCGACCACCAACCATCACCATGATCAAGATAACCAGGTCCAGGCCGCCATACAGGCCGGCCTGTGTTGTGTCCTCCAGAATGCCCAGTGCTTCCAGATGAATCATCAGGTTGGCGACGGCCATCAACAAAAACAGGCCGACAAAAGCAGTATTGCTCCACTTTCGGGCGCGCCACAGGGGCGGCAAAACAATAAAGGCGGCCAGTGGCAGGAAGACAAGATCAACAAGTGCAACCATCAAGCCGGGAAGGCTGTCCGCGTAGAGCAAAACAATGCGCCCCGCCAGCCAGAACGCTGCAAGCAGAATCAGCGGCAAACCCTTGGCGTTCGGACTTCCGGTCCAGTTATAGGCGGCGGTCAGGAGAAAACCGGTAATCACTGCGGGCGCGTAGCCGAAGATCAATTCGTGTCCATGCCAGGCTGCGCCGCCAAGATAGGCCGGCGTCGGCAAGTGTCCGGCCAACATGAGCAACCAGACCGGAACCAGAATGGCCGCACCCAACCCACCCAGCAAAAAGAAGATGCGAAAGGCATAGGAAAACAGAATTGAGAAAGACATAAACATTTGCTCCGGTGTAATCGGTATCAGGTATTTAGGGTGCTGGAATTGAATTAAAAGGGCCGGATCACGATTGGCCCGTTTGTTGTTCGGCGGCGCGGGCTTCGGCACGTTGTTGTTTACGGGTTGCCCGCTCTTCACGGCGCTTGCGACGTGCAATCATAGGCGGACAAGTGTGGTCATCGTAGTAGATCATCTGGCATTCAAGGCAATAAATACATTCGTGTGCATCAATCCGGCCACTGGGATGTATTGCCTGAACAGGGCAACGTGTCGCACATATATGGCATTCAGTTCCGCATTGATGCCGGCGTCGCAGCCATTCAAACATCCGGTTTTTACCCGGTATAGCCAACGCTGCCCCAAGCGGGCAGAGATAACGGCAAAAAACACGTTCAACAAACATCGCTGCTGTAAGCAATCCCAGGGCGTAAACCACAAAGGGCCAGGCACGAATAAATTTCAGGGCTATTGCCGTCTTGAAGGGTTCGACCTCGGCACCATATTCCGCCAGTCCGATGGAATGAAGGGATAACGCCAACAAACCCAGGAAGACAATATATTTGATCGGCCAGACACGTTCTGAAAGTCCGAAGGGAATTGTCAGTTGCGGAACATGGAAAAACTTTGCCAGTTTTGACGCCAGCTCCTGCAAGGCCCCGAAAGGACACAACCAGCCGCAAAAAACACCCCGGCCCCAAAACAGCAAGGCAACCGCAACATAGGACCAAAGGATGAAAACCAGCGGGTCGAGAAGATAGAACTCCCAGTGAAATTCTGTCAGCAGGGAATTAATAAAGGTCAGCACATTTACGACAGAAAGCTGGGCATTCATGACGAAGCCCAGACCCAGCAATGTCACGATCAAAAAACCGGTTCGAAAACGTCGCAGCAAAGTCGGACGCCTAGCCGCAAAATCGTGCAGGACCATGACCAGGTACAAAACAAACAGCAATGTTAGCAAAGCTGCGATTTCGAAAACCCGATTCTCCCAAACCTGCAGCCAGATCCCACCGCCTGCAGTGGTTGCTTCTTCGATCAGGGCCGAGATCCCTTCAGCCTGCTTCTTGCGCGGCGGCTGCAGGATGAAATTTGATGGCAAGGTATAGTTCAGCGCAAAAAACGTTTGCAGGGTCTCGCCACTTTCAATATCGCGATTGACGATCAGGTCCAGTCGCCAGGGCTCAAGGGGGGTGAAGCCCGAACCTGCCGGAATAACGAATAAGGCTATTTCCCTGAACTCTGGCGTGCCTTCGATATCCAGTTTCTCGACCAGGCGATGCTGTGCTTTCTTGAACCGATGTGTCTTGTCACCCTGTATCAACTGCAATCGGTCAAACCAGCCATTGCGCTTGCGCCACTTCAGACCTTTGAAAGAATATAACCCCTTGCTGGCAACCAGAATGACCTGGTCCCCGGGCGACAGACTGTTGCGCAATTGACTGAACTCTGCGAATCCCAGCAGATTTTGACCGATACCGGCCGGCGTCATCAGGGCTGTATATAAAGAGATGAAATTCTGATCAGGCTCTACAGCACCTATCGCTTTGACGGCACGACCATATTGACGGACATAGGCATCGTCGACATCGCGATTGCTCAGCACCAGTTTTTGCACTGCACCTGTTTTTTCAAGTGAGGGCCAGTTCTGCGCTGCGAAAGTTTCCAGATCAAGTCGCGGTGCATTATTTGACGCTAGTTCAATGATGCCCCTGTTGCCGGCGACGGCGCGCGCAGCACGCAAAATGGAATCGTTAAAAACGATGCTGGTGATACTGGCACCGGTCAGGCCGTCGATGACCTGGCCATCATCGGTATCGGAACGGCTACCGCTAATGCCGTCCAGCACTACATCGCGGCGAATATCCAGACCCTTGTATCCCTGAATAAAGGAGAACAGCTTTTCTTCATTGATGCCGAGAATCAAAATGGGTTCGTGATGTTCGATGATGGCGGCGCCGGTGATGTGACCATCGAGATCCAGTCCTACGGCTGTGGTGATCGGCTTTCCCGAGTAGCCAGCCGCCTTGACGATGTCGGAGGTCAGAAAGACATAACCAATTGTCTCTCCCTTGATATCCAGCGCCCTGGCAGCACGAGGATCACCTTCAAAAGGTCCGAGGCGATCAGCGGTGGGAAATACGGTTTCCAGCGAAATTTGATCACCGGCTGCCATCGCCGGACTGACAGACAAACAGACAAGAATCAGGAGCGAAATAACCTTACAAAGTGTGCGACAAAGCGTCGCAAGAGGAATGGTCAATCCAGCGGCCATACCACTGGAAATTTCTGACAAATTCTCTAACCCTTTGTTATTCATAAAATAATCCTAATCAATAAACCGGAGAATACAAGATGGTGTATTTGACTGCATTGACCTGCGTCAAGATGTCAGATGGCGCACGCCTCCATTATTGACGTAAGTCAAATATAGCCAGTGGGCCGCGTGATACTCCAAAATACCCGCCAATCTATATGGGCGGCACTAAATAATTTTGGCTCGAAATTACTCGGGGAAGCAGAGGTACATATGAATAACGATAAAAAAATTGGGAAAATATTGCTGAGCACGATTGTCGCCACAACACTGGTTATTGGTGGCTCATTCGCAGCATCGGCAGCAAACGTATCGAAAAGCAAAATTCAGGATCACAAAACGACGCCTGCTGGCAAATATCAGCCTACGATGGATAGTGTTGGCGGTGGCAAACAAATCAAGACAGAAGGTTCACCGGAACTTTCAGCTGCAGAATATAAGACAGCGACAAAGATCTACTTTGAACGCTGCGCCGGTTGTCATGGTGTATTGCGCAAAGGCGCGACGGGGAAGCCACTGACAACCAAAATCACACAGGAGCACGGCTACGAATACTTACGAGATTTTATTACATATGGTTCGCCTGGCGGAATGCCAAACTGGGGTGCCGATGGCGGTCTGACCAAGTCTGAAATCGACATCATGGCCCGTTATCTGTTGAACGAACCTTCATCGCCACCTGAATGGGGCATGGCGGAAATGAAGGGCTCCTGGAAAGTCATTGTTCCAGTAGAAAAGCGTCCAACCAAGAAAATGAACCGTCTTGATCTGGAAAACCTGTTCTCGGTTACTCTGCGTGATGCCGGACAGATTGCCCTTATTGATGGTGCATCCAAGGAAATTGTCGAAATCATCGACACAGGTTATGCCGTTCACATTTCGCGGATTTCAGCTTCTGGTCGCTACCTCTTTGTGATTGGTCGCGATGGTCGAATCAATTTGATCGATCTGTGGATGGAGCATCCAAACAACGTTGCCGAAATCAAGATCGGTATGGAAGCTCGCTCTGTAGAAACATCGAAGTACCATGGCTACGAAGACAAATACGCCATTGCAGGTGCTTATTGGCCACCACAGTTCGTCATCATGGATGGCGCAACACTTGAGCCGAAAAAGATTGTTTCCACGCGCGGCAATACTGTGGACACCCAGGAATATCATCCTGAGCCACGTGTCGCGGCCATTGTGTCTTCACACTACAAGCCGGAATTCCTCGTTAACGTAAAGGAAACCGGTAAGGTTTTGATGGTTGATTATTCTGACCTCGAAAACCTCAAGATTACGACGATTAATGCGGAACGCTTCCTGCATGACGGTGGCTTCGATTCAACTGGCCGCTACTTCATGGATGCAGCAAACGCGCGTGATACGATCGTTGTGATTGATACCAAGGAAAGCAAACTGGTTGCCAAGGTTAAAGTCAGCACCACACCTCATCCGGGTCGTGGCGCCAACCTGATGCATCCAAAATACGGTCCGGTTTGGGTCACAAGTCACCTTGGTGATGAAATGATCTCGCTGATCGGCACAGACCCAGTCAACTATCCACAACACGCTTGGAAAGTTGTGCAGGAGCTGGAAGGTCAGGGGGGTGGCTCACTGTTCGTGAAAACCCATCCGAAGTCGACAAACCTCTGGGTTGACTCTCCCTTGAACCCTGATGGTGCAATTGCCTCGTCAATTGCTGTGTTCGATGTCAACAACCTTGATAAGGAATACGAAGTCCTCCCCATCGGGGAATGGTCCGGTATTTCCGAGGGCGTCAAGCGCGTCGTGCAGGGTGAATACAACAAAGAAGGTACTGAAATCTGGTTCTCCGTCTGGAATGGCGCGAAACAGACATCAGCCATCGTTGTTGTAAACGACAAGACCCGCAAGTTGGTGAAGGTGATCAAGGACAAGCGCCTGGTCACACCAACCGGCAAATTTAACGTCCGCAATACCAAGGACGACGTTTACTAGGAAGACAGGTCACCGGGCAGAACCCAGGTTCTGCCCGGATCGACCGCCAAGACAAATTTATCTAACCGTTCTCGTGGGGGGAACAAAATGGACAGCAATCCAGATACCCAAACTACCCCGACGGTGTTCCTTGTGGGCGCAGGGCCGGGCGATTCCGACCTGCTGACTGTCAAGGCCATGCGCCTGATCCAGTCCGCTGAAGTGGTGGTCTATGACCGCCTGGTCAGCGAAGAAATACTTGAACTTGTACCCGTTGGTGCCAGCCGTATTTTTGTCGGCAAAAAAAGTGGCCAACATCATATGCCGCAGAGCGACATCAACGAGCTGTTGGTCAAACTCGGTCACGCCGGACGCCGTACTGTGCGTCTAAAGGGCGGTGATCCGCTCGTTTTTGGTCGTGGCAGTGAAGAAGCCCAGCGGCTTGACGAAGCGGGCGTGGCCTTCGAAATTATTCCCGGGATCAGTGCCGCAATTGGTGCAGGTGCCTATGCCGGCATTCCCTTGACCCATCGTGGTCTGGCAAGCAGTGTCCGCTTTGTTACTGGCCATTGCCGTGAAGATCAGCCTCTGGAGCTCGATTGGCGCAGCCTGTCCGATCCGGATACGACGCTGGTCATCTACATGGGCCTGGCTAACATCAACCAGATCGCAGAAAAGCTGGTTGCCGCCGGACTTTCGGCAACAACCCCGGCTGCTGCAGTCGAGCAGGGCACGACCAGCGTCCAGCGTCGCCATATCACCACCCTGGAAAAACTGCCGCAAGACATTGCGACACACAATTTTGTCGCTCCGACATTGTTGATCATTGGGCGCGTTGTTGCGGTTGCAGGAACCATGGACTGGTTCAAGACGGGCGCGGATGAAGTACAAGACGATGCGTTGGTCGCTGCACAATAAACGCCTCGCGGCTTTCGCCTTTCTGACAGGCATGATCGTAACCGCTGCGGGTGTTGCGGCAACCGCACCTGTCGATGCGACACGTCAGGCTGAACTTTCCGTTCTTCTTGAACAGGATTGCGGGTCTTGTCATGGGTTGACGCGAAAGGGTGGGCTTGGCTCTGCCTTGCTGCCAGACAATATTGCTCATTTTACAGATGAAGCGCTGATCGAAATTATACTCGACGGTGTTCCGGGTACACCGATGCCGCCATGGCGGCGGTTTCTCAATCGGGCCGAAGCTTCCTGGATAGTTGATCGTTTACGCCAGGGAACCAGTCAATGAAATTGAAGATATCTATCGCGGCGATTGCCCTGCTGATGCTATCCGCGTGCGCTGAAATCCGCGGAACAGGTGACCTTGGCCTGATCATCGAACGGGGTGCTGGCAGCATCCAGATCGTTCAGACGACAGATCGGGAATCCCTGGCGACCATCGAAGGACTGGGTGATCTTTCTCATGCCTCGGCGGTTTATTCGCGCGATGAAAGATATGCCTATATCTTTGGTCGCGACGGCGGTTTGACCAAAATCGACATGCTGACACACAAGATCGTTGCCCGGACCATGCAAGCCGGAAACTCAATCGGTGGTGCGATTTCTCAGGACGGAAAACTGGTTGCCGTATCGAACTACAAACCAGGTGGCGTGCGCATCTTTGATGCTCAAACGCTTGAGCCGGTTGCCGAGATCCCGGCAATAGGTGCGAACGGCGAGCGATCAAAAACCGTCGGTCTGGTTGACGCACCTGGCCAGCGCTTTGTCTTTTCGCTGTACGATGCCGGAGAAACCTGGATTGTTGACATGCGTGATCGCAATAATCCGGCGATCACCAAGTTGCGCAATATTGGCAAGCTACCCTATGACGCATTGATCACACCGGACGGGCGTTGGTACATCGCCGGATTGTTTGGCGAAGATGGCATGGCCATGGTCGATCTATGGCAGCCTGAAAAAGGTGTTCGGCGTATATTGGACGGTTATGGGCGTGGCGAAAAAGCCTTGCCCGTTTACAAGATGCCTCATCTGGAAGGCTGGGCCATGGCGAACGGCCATGCCTTCATGCCAGCCATCGGGCATCACGAAGTCCTGGTTGCCGCCGAAGGATCATGGAAGGAAGTTGATCGCATTGCCGTGCATGGCCAGCCGGTATTTGTCATGGCTCGTCCCGACGGACGGCAAATCTGGGTGAACTTCGCCTTTCCCGATAATGACACGATACAGGTTATTGACGTGCCGACACGCAAGATCATCAAGACCTTGAAGCCGGGTCCGGCTGTCCTTCATATGGAATTTACGCCCAGGGGCGAAGAGGTCTGGTTGTCCGTGCGCGACGACAACCAGGTGATTATGTATGACACCACGACCTTTGCTGAAAAAGGCCGGCTGCCCGTGCGCAAACCCAGCGGTATTTTCTTTACCGCCCGTGCCCATCGCATTGGATTGTGAGCACACAATGTCTGATCAAATTCAACAAAGGCTACTGAACGACTATCAACGGGATTTCCCCCTGGTGCCGCTACCCTATGCCAGGATGGCCTCTGACCTGGGCATTTCGGAACAACAGGTTATCGATACTCTTGCCGATTTGAAAGAAGCCGGTAGCGTCAGTCGCGTAGGTGCTGTGTTGAGACCTGGCAGTGTCGGGGCGGGGACGCTGGCTGCAATGCAGGTTCCCCTTGACCAGCTTCAACAGGTAGCCGACATCGTCAACGGCCACGCTTATGTCAATCACAACTACCAGCGCGAACATAGCTTGAATATGTGGTTTGTCGTAACCGCGCCGGACCGTGCAACTGTCACCAGTGTATTACAAGACATTGAACGCCAGTCAGGACTGAAGGTTCTCGATTTGCCGATGGTACGGGATTATTTCATTGACCTCGGCTTTGATCTGACAGGACGCGATTCACGCTCGACACCTTGTCGGGCATCGTTCCACCAGGCCATGCTGGAAGCTCGTGATCATGATCTTTTGCAGGAACTGGAAAAAGGTCTGGCGCTGACGTCGCGTCCCTGGAAGGCCCTGGCTGAAGCCGCCGGAATGACAGAACCCGCCGTGCTGGATCGTCTGCAATATCTTCAGGACCAGGATATCATTCGTCGCCTTGGCGTTGTCGTGCGCCACCATGAGCTGGGCTTCACGGCCAATGCCATGACAGTGTGGCAAGTAACCCCGGGCGATGTCGACGTAATGGGTCGAAAGCTTGGCTCTCTGCCGTATGTACGGCTTTGTTACCAGCGTCGTGCCCATGCCAACTGGCCTTACACTTTGTACGCCATGATCCACGGCAAGGACCGGGACGTGGTCCTGCAGCAAATTGAAGATGCCCGGCATGTATGTGGGTTGCAGGACACACCGTACGAGACGTTGTTCAGCGTCAAACGGTTTAAACAAACCGGTGGTCGCTATTTGGCGGCTGACACCAAACCGGCTGTTGAGGCTGCGTGATGTCCGGAAGTTTTGCCTATACAGCGCAGTCTGCAAAAGGGGCATTGAAAGCCGCGGGTGGCGTCGATCTGGACGACGCTGACCGGGCCATCATCAACGCCCTGCAAGGCGATTTTCCGGTTTGTGACAATCCCTGGGCCGAGGTTGCCAAGGCACTGAACCTTGAAGAAGCGGATATTCCATTGCGTATCGAAAAGTTGCTGTCAGAAGGCGTGCTCAGTCGTTTTGGGCCGCTCTATCATGCGGAACAAATGGGCGGTGAACTGACCCTGGCGGCAATGGGCGTCCCGGATGATCGTTTTGACGACGTTGCGGAACTGGTCAACGCCCATGAAGAAGTAGCCCACAATTACGAACGTGATAACGACTGGAACATGTGGTTTGTCATCGCCACGGACAGGCCCGGACGGATCGCTGAAGTCATCAGTGAAATCGAAAATGAAACAGGTCTGCCTGTTCATAACATGCCCAAGACAGAAGAATTTTTTGTTGGCCTCAGGTTTGAGGTTTGACCATGACCAAACAATTTGATGCGCCGCAACTTGATGACACTGATCGCATGATCATTCAGGAAACCCAGACCGGATTGCCGCTGACCGCACAACCCTATCATGATGTGGCCGCACGCCTGGGACTTGAGGTAGCTTTGGTCATGGCGCGGATCAAGGCCATGCAGGCCAGCGGCGTTATTCGCCGAATTGGCGTTGTGCCCAATCACTACAAACTTGGTTATCGCGGTAATGGCATGAGCGTGTGGGATATCGCTGACGCAGATATTGCGGCTGTTGGCAAAACAGTGGGTGCGCTTGATTGCGTTAGCCATTGTTACCATCGCCCCCGCCAGGGCGCTGACTGGCCCTACAATTTGTTTGCCATGGTGCACGGCCACAACCGGGACGAAGTTGAAGCCAAGGTGGCGGAAATCGCAGAACAACTCGGTGCCTTGCAAAGAGGCTACAGGATTTTGTTCAGCACACGGATTTTGAAAAAAACAGGTTTACGCCTGACTGGCACCGGGCCAGCTGCCAAGCGCAGTGCGGCCTGAGGAGAGAATTTATGTTCCGAGTATCCCAATATATGCAAACGCTGGCGACCGAGGGTGATGCTTCGCCCAAACATGCGCGCGGTACGGGCAAGGGACTGCCGGGTCCGGTTGTGATCTGGAACCTGATCAGACGTTGTAACCTGACCTGCAAACATTGTTATGCCATTTCCGCTGACAAGGACTTCAAAGGTGAACTTTCCACCGATGAAGTCTTCACGACAATGCAGGATTTGCGGAATTTCAAGGTGCCGGTGCTGATCCTGTCCGGCGGTGAGCCTTTGTTGCGGCCGGACATTTTTGACATCTCAAAAAGGGCGAATGAGCTTGGTTTCTACGTCGGTCTTTCCACTAATGGCACATTGATCAACGAGGACAATATCGACGATATCGCGGCAGCAGATTATAATTATGTTGGTGTTTCCATCGATGGCTTGCGCGATACACACGACAAGTTTCGCCGCCTTGATGGGGCGTTTGATTTATCCATGCACGGTATTGAACTTTGTCAGGAACGCGACCTGCGCGTTGGCCTGCGATTTACCATGACCAGTGACAATGCCCATGAACTGGAACCCATGCTGGACGATATGGAAGCACGGGGTCTTGATCGTTTTTATCTTTCACACCTGAACTATGCCGGGCGCGGCAATCATAACCGAGGCTCGGACGCCGTATTCCAGGCCACGCGAGAGGCGCTGGATCTATTGTTTGATCGCGCATGGGCCGATGCCCAAAAGGGCGGCACGCGCGATTATGTGACGGGCAACAATGATGCCGATGGTGTCTATTTTCTGATGTGGGTTGAAAAGAACTTGCCGGAACGCCTCGATGAAATGCGCGCGATGCTGGGCCGCTGGGGTGGAAATTCATCCGGCGTGAACATCGCCAATATTGATAATCTTGGCAACGTCCATCCAGACACCATGTGGTGGCACCATAATTTGGGCAATGTGCGCGAGCGTGCTTTCTCGGACATCTGGCCGGACACTTCCGACCCCTTGATGGCGGGGCTTAAACAAAAGCCACGCGCCGTCAAAGGGCGTTGTGCTAACTGTACATGGTTTGATGTCTGCGGTGGCAACACCCGGGTGCGGGCATGGCAATTGACCGGTGACGCCTGGGCCGAAGATCCCGGATGTTATTTGACCGAAGAAGAAATTGGCAATCAAATTGCCGGCGACCGGCTGAAAGTGATCTCATTTGCTGAAGCTCGTCGCCTGAAACAGGCGGGTTAGATAAATGTTGCGCTCACTTGTAATCAGCCTGTTGGCCGTATCAGGCGTTGCTGCAAGCGCCAGTGCCTTGGCCGCCGACAGCGACAACATGCAGGTCTACAAACAACATTGTGCTGAATGCCATGGTGCTGATCGCCTCGGCGGTATGGGGCCTGCCTTGTTGCCGGAAAACCTGCGACGACTGCGCAAGAAAATGGCATCCGGTGTGATTGCCAATGGTCGCATTGCTTCACAGATGCCGGGATACGGCAAAGTCCTTTCCGCTGATCAAATCACGGCGCTGGTTGACCTGATCTATACACCGTTAAAGGCCGTACCAATCTGGGGCATGACGGAAATATCCGCCAGCCATGTCGAACATGTGGCGATGTCTGATCTGCCATCGAAACCACAGTGGGATGCTGATCCCATGAATATTTTTACAGTCGTGGAAACCGGCGATCATCACGTCACAATTCTGGATGGGGACAAGTTTGAACCTCTGGCGCGCTTTGCCACGCGCTTTGCCGTGCACGGTGGTGCCAAATACTCACCAGCCGGGCGCTTTATGTATCTGGCGTCACGGGACGGCTGGATATCGAAGTACGACCTGTACAGCTTGCGTGTGGTTTCGGAAATCCGGGCTGGTATCAACACCCGCAATGTTGCCGTTTCCAGCGACGGTAAATACCTGATGGTCGGCAACAACCTTCCCCATACCCTGGTGGCTCTGTCTGCTGAGACCATGAAACCGATCAAGGTCATCGCCGTGAAAGACAAACACGGTGTGTCCTCACGTGTCAGCGCTGTCTACAACGCACCGCCGCGCAACAGCTTCGTTGCAGCCCTGAGAGATATTCCGGAAATCTGGGAAATTTCCTATGACCCGAAGGTCAAGATTTATAAGGGAATGGTGCACACCTACAACGAAGACAACCCTGAAGGTCTGGCTGAAAAAGGTCCTTTTCCGGTGCGCCAGATCGTACTGGACGACTATCTGGACGACTTCTTTTTTGACCTTGATTATCGCAATCTGATCGGTGCAGCCCGCAACGCCAAAAACGGCCAGGTCGTAAACATGAATGTTGGGCGCAAAATCGCTGACATTGATCTGGCGGGCATGCCGCATCTTGGCTCTGGCATCACCTGGAATTACGAGGGAAACCCTGTTCTGGCGACGCCGCATCTAAAAGGCGGTCAGGTCAGTGTGATCAATATGAAAGACTGGTCCACGGTCAAGATCATCAACACCAAGGGACCTGGGTTTTTTATGCGCAGCCACGAAAATACGCCCTATGCCTGGGTCGATGTGTTCTTTGGCCCCAACAAGGACCTGATGCATATCATCAACAAGCGCACCCTGGAAATTGTCAAAACCATACGCCCAGTGCCTGGCAAGACGGCAGCGCATATTGAATTCGACCGTGACGGTAGCCACGCCATCCTCAGCATCTGGGACAGGGATGGTGCCATCATCATCTACGATGCCAAAACCCTGGAAGAGGTCAAGCGGCTACCCATGAACAAACCGTCAGGCAAATACAATGTCTGGAACAAGATCAACTACGCCGCTGGCACAAGCCATTAGATTGTTTCGAACAAGGCAGGGGATTGACCATCCTGACCTGAGGGCCTAATCAGGATACCTGTCTATTCCGTTTCAGGTTTAAATCTCCGTGGTCAATTCCAACAGTTTACGCGCCCCGACAATGCGGGATATGGCGATGATGATTGTGCTGGGCACGATCTGGGGCTCGTCATTTTTCTTCATCAAAATCGCCGTTGCCGATATTCCGCCACTGACAATTGCGACCGGGCGCGTTGGTCTGGGCGCCTTGCTTTTGTACATATATATCCGTTCGCGCGGATATTTCCTGCCATGTGACATGGCGGTCTGGCGCTGGCTTATACCCATCGGGGTTCTCAATTCAGCTTTGCCGTTTTTCCTGATCGGTCTGGCCGAACAAACCATCGATAGTAATCTGGCCGCCTTGCTGATGTCAGCGGGTCCGATCTGGGCCCTGATCCTCAGCCACTTCCTGACTTCCGATGACCGCTTTACGGTGAACAAGACAATGGGGATCGGCATCGGTTTTGCCGGTGTTGTGATCATTCTGGGGCCCATGATCCTGGCCGGGGCCAGTGGAACACTTTTTGGTGCCGGGGCGTTGGTCACGGCCAACATCTGTTATGTTCTGTCCGGCGTTCTGGTACGCAGGGTGCAGGGTGTACGCTCTGATGTCTTTGGTGCGTCGGTATCCATTGCCGGATTTTTTGTGATCCTGCCCTTTTCCCTGATTATTGATCAACCCTGGACGCTGACACCGGGCGCAGGCCCGCTTGCATCCGTCTTTTATCTCGGTTTCATGGCAACGGCATTCGCTGCCATAATACGTTTCAAGTTATTGATGGAAGTCGGCGCAACATTTTTCAGCCAGATCGGCTACATCATCACGATCTCCGGCGTATTGATCGGTGCGGTCTTGTTGAGTGAGCCAATCACCCTCAATATGATCGCCGGAATGATTTTGATCTTCTTTGGCATTTACGTCAGCCAGCGAAAGCTGAAGACCGCCCTGAACAAGGATTAAACAAATGGACTACCGCCGACTGGGCCACAGCGGCCTGCATGTTTCGCCGATATGCCTTGGCACGATGATGTTCGGGGCCCAAACCGATGAAACTACATCCAAACGTATTATCGATAAGGCCGCTGATCAGGGCGTCAATTTTATTGATACGGCAGATGTTTATGGCAATGGTGCGTCTGAAGAAGTTGTTGGACGATCTTTGGGCGACAAGCGTGATTCATGGGTACTGGCAACCAAACTTGCCAATGCCATGGGCGACGATCCGAACCGGGGTCAGCTCGGTCGCAAGTGGGTTATGCGCGCCTGTGAAGAAAGCCTCGCGCGCCTTGGAACCGACTACATCGATATTTATTACCTGCACAAAGAAGACATTGGCACGCCTTTGGAGGAAACGATCAGCGCTATCGGTGACCTGATGCAAGCCGGTAAAATCAGATATTTTGGCCTGTCAAATTACCGCGCCTGGCGCGTTGCCGAGGTCGTGCGTGTTTGCGAGGCCTTGGGCGTTAACCGCCCGGTTGTCAGTCAGCCCTATTATAATGCCCTGAACCGCATGCCTGAAATCGAACATCTGCCAGCCTGTGATCATTATGGCCTCGGTGTGGTGCCCTATAGTCCACTGGCCAGGGGGGTTCTGACCGGTAAATATGGACCGAAAGACCTGGAAGCACCGGGCGATAATACCCGTGCCGGACGTTCTGATCCCCGAATGATGCAGACCGAATGGCGTCTCGAATCACTGGAAATAGCCCAGAAGCTTCTTGCGCACTGCGAAGCAAAGGGTGCCAAACTAACCCACTTCGCTATGGGTTGGGTTTTGAACAACGCCCTTGTCACGGCCCCCATCGGCGGCCCCCGGACAGAAGAACAATGGGACGACTATATCGCAGCTCTGGATTATGAATTTACGGCGGAAGACGAAGCCTTGCTGAATGATCTGGTGACGATCGGGCATCCTTCCACACCTGGCTATAATGACCCGGCTTATGCGATTGAAGGCCGTGTAGCCCTCACCGGTTAAATGAACGACGTTCATTTATCATGGATACAGGGTTGTCGGGAGAGCACGAACCACTAACGGGTCGCGTTGATGCCGGCCAGATAGGTGAAGATCATATCTTCCGCCAGGGTTTCGACGTTATCACCGGCAACCAGATCCAGCTTGTCTGAAATAGCCAGGGAACACAGTCCGTGCAGGTTTGACCAGAGTATTCGTGCCGCGCGCATGTGTTCTTCGTGGTCGTGCTCCTTGAACAGGGGGGCGATTGACGCTTCTATTTCTGCAAACAGGCCGTCCATTTCGCTGAGATACTGGGCGGGAAGCTCTCGTCCGTCAGTTGGATGATGCTGCATCAGGGCTGACCAGAGATTTTGTTCCGACATGATGAACCGAATGTAGCCAAAGGCCAGCGCCATCAGTTGATCTTCGGGTGCAGTCCCTGCTTTGCGGACGCCACCAAGGTCGGATACCAGCCTTGCCATTGTTCGCATATTGATCTCGATGATCAAATCATCCAGGTCGCCAAAAACATTATAGATGGAGCCAATGGCGCATTTTGCTTCATTGGCAAGCGTTCGTGCCGTCAGGGCGACAAAGCCTTGCTCACGGACGATATTTTCTGCGGTGACAATCAGGTCGTCGCGCAAACCTGCGCGGGCTTTGCGGGGCATATGTCGGGATTTTCCTTGAAGTCCTCGTATGATATCGAGTTTTCGAATTTATAAATGAACATAGTTCATTTATAAACAGCACGCAAATCCGCATATTCTTATCCCGAAAAATTCACGCTCTCAGGAAGTTGCAGGTTCGGGTGCAGGTGTTGGCTCGGGGCCCACAAATCTGTTCTTGCCAGCCTTCTTGGCTTCATACATACGGGCATCCGCAGAGGCTACAAGGTCTTCCCAGGTATGGCTGTTGTCCGCTTGGCGTTCGGCAACACCGATGCTCAGGGTCAGAAAGGCGCCATCAGGCCTCAGGCCAAGACCGCTGTCATAAAGACGCTCGATCATCTGGGCTGCACCGGCATAGTCGGTATCCGGCATGATCAGCAAAAACTCTTCACCGCCCCAGCGAACCAGAATGTCGGATTTCCGCAAATTGTCCTGAAGGTGAGATGTTGTTTGGCGCAGTACCTTGTCGCCTGTATCGTGGCCAAACTGATCGTTAACCGATTTAAAATCGTCAATGTCTGCGAAGGCGAGTGAAAAAGGTCTGCCCTGGCGTTCCGATACATTAAATTGCGCTTCCAGGAGCTCCTGACCAAACCGTCGTATGAAAGCTTTGGTTAGGGGGTCGGTAGATGCCTGTTTGGCAAGCTCAATGATTAATTGCAACTGGCTCATACCTGCGAATGTCGATGCCAGAGCCAGCAACATCAGCAACCAGCCGATGCCCAGCAAGGCGTATATGTTCAGATTATCGACCAGCAGGATCTGAACGACATAGTTGGCGACCATCAAAGGTACAACACATGCCAAGCCTTCTTTTAAAGTAATGGGCAGGAAACCAAGACCGCCAACGATGACAAAGGGCAGCAGGGCATATCCTGTGAACACTGCTTGCGACCAGCCACTCACTTCTGCGCCCGCCAGGAAAGGATATGTGATCGCATAGAAAACAGTTGGAATGACAAACATCAGGCCAATGGCGATCCGCGCCTGCACAATGTTGCTGATGCCCCTGGTAAAAATTGCCAGCGCAATAAATCCCGAACTTGCGGCTATCCGGCACAGCGCCAGTGGTTGCCAGATGGCCGCGTCAAATGCGAGGGCATCAATCCCTGTCCATAACAGGGTCAAAAGACCAAAAAGAAGAGAAATCAAATGAACCCTGGCAATAATCATCGTCGCCCGTTGCCGTTCGACATCGGGTGCATGCTGATTGCTGCTGATCAGCATCGAGATCATGACCATCAGGGGCCAGTCGGCAATTCCACCGAGTGACCGTCTGAGTGTATTTCCAATATGTTCCATCTAATCGACCTGTGACCTAATACCCTGCGACAGGTTTTATAATGATTATAACTTTATACATAGTCACTCCCGGTCGTATTTGCCTTAGGTCAAA
>Ga0233430_1002695_pt1 | contig 19641 bp, 17 predicted proteins | sample SI_118_April2016_2_FD_179883 | JGI IMG/M metagenome (GOLD analysis project Ga0233430, IMG submission 179883) | Seawater microbial communities from Saanich Inlet, British Columbia, Canada - SI_118_April2016_150_MG | ecosystem: Environmental > Aquatic > Marine > Inlet | place: Canada: British... | reverse complement strand
CTTCAAGTGAGCAAATTGCTTATATTCTTTTAGGTCTTCTTTTTTCGGTTGGGTAGCAATTTCGTCCACTTTTTCCTCATCCACGACCGTTTCTCCTTTAATCCTAGCCGCTTTCAGTGTACCAACGCGAATCAAGTCTTGCAAGCGAACTGGATTAAGACCAAGACGCCTGCCAGCTTCATTTAGACTGATATAACTGGGAAGGGTATCGAGATGGGCGGTAGACATAATCGGCTCCTAATTGCTCGTCTCTGGCGACACAACAACTTGAAAAAGTCACACGACAAGTCCCAAAATAAAGACCTTGGAACCTGTCTTTTAGTGACCGACCTGGGACTCGAACCCAGAACCGATTGATTAAGAGTCAATTGCTCTGCCAAATTGAGCTAGTCGGCCATGCGGAGAAAATTATACCGCAAAGGGAGGGCGTGTCAATAAAAAATATCTTGCGTATCAAGTATACTAAAATGAAAAGAGAAATGGAGTATGAGATGAGCAATTTTCGTTTTTTGGCTATTTTCTTCTTGGGATTATTTTTAATCAGTTGTGCTGCTACGCCAAAAGAAGAGGCTGCCCCCACACCTGATTTCACACCGCCTATACCACTCCCGACACAGATATCTTTGGGGGGAAGCATGGCTGTAATTTTGGTGGAGGAGGGCAAGGAGATTAATATCTACCTTAGTGCGGATGAAGAGAGTGCTGTGGTTGGCACACTCCCCGCGAATGATGTTTTAGTGCAACCGACTGGGCGGGAGGAGTTAAACGGTGACACGCTCTGGGTCGAGATTCACTTCTCTCCAACGGAAGCAGGTTGGATACAAGAGCGATACTTAACTGAATATCTTTTAAACTCACATTTTTGTATGGATTCACGAATCCCATTTTTGCTGGAGAATATCCAAATCGCTCTTGAAAATAAAGATGGAGAGCTTTTTTCATCCCTAATTAGTCCCGTGCATGGGCTTGATCTGCGTTATTATCGCTATGGAACGCTCGCCAATTACACCTCCGAAGAAGCGGCGTGGGCGTTCAAAAGTGATTATGCTGTCAATTGGGGAAATGAGCCAGGGAGCGGATTTGAAAAGATTGGCACTTTTCGCGAAATCCCCCTACCGATGCTTTTGGAAGTTTTTAGTGCAAATTATGAGCTATATTGCAACGATGCAGGAACAGCCGCTAGTTTTGCTCCTGAGCCATGGCCCCTTGAATATAGAAATATTAATTTTTATACTCTTTTTAAACCTGGCACAGAGCAATATGGTGGTCTGGATTGGCGGTCTTGGCTGGTGGGTGTGGAATATGTAGAAGATGAGCCTTATCTCTTTGCTCTGATTCACTTTCAGTGGGAACCGTAAATTTATTTTTTTTCAATTGACAAAAAAAACTTATTGCATATAATCCTTATTGTAAAAAACTGCAATAAGGATTATTATATGAGCTGTGAAGGCAAGTTTTCAAAACAACTGAGTGAGCGCGGGTTTCGTATTACCCCCCAACGGCGGGTTATTTTACGGATTTTGCTTCATGCAAATGCACACCTGACTCCTGCAGAAATCTACGAAGAAGCTCATCTTAGTTTGCCTGGTCTTACTGAAACGACTGTCTATCGTACGCTGGAGTTTTTAGCGAAAGCAGGCTTGGCGCAAGAGGCTTTTAGCGCAACAAGCAAATCTGCTTACGAGATTAGCGGCTACGCACATCATCATTTGATTTGTCGAAAATGCGGCCATGAAATTGAAATTCCGCACGCCAAACTTGATGTTTTTTGCGAGAATCTAGAAACTGAAACGGGTTTTCAACTCATGCAAAACCATCTCAGTTTTTTTGGTTTATGCCCTGCTTGTCAAGAGAATTAAAAACTTTTTTATCTTTTACTTTGTGATCTTTTCTACCTTCGTGGTAAAAAAATTGGAGAACTTATGCACTTTTCCCCTACACCCCTCCACATTCCAGATGGTTTTTTGAGCATCATTGTCTCACTCATTTCGTGGGCAATCACAATTGCCGTCTTATCTGCTGCTGTTAAACGCACCGAAAAATTGGATGAGAAACAAGTCCCGTTAATGGGCGTGATGGCTGCCTTCATCTTCGCCGCGCAGATGATTAATTTTCCCGTTGCAGGTGGCACATCGGGACATTTGCTGGGCGGCGCATTTGCCGCTATCGTTCTCGGTCCCTGGGCGGGGATGTTGGTAATGACTGCGGTGATCGGTGTGCAGGGATTATTGCTCCAAGACGGCGGTCTGTTGGTGATGGGCGCGAACATCCTTAATATGGGCTTGCTCACTGCGGCAATCGGCTTTGGACTCTACAAATTAGCGGATGGGCGTAATCGCAATCTAAAACTCGGTCTCGCTGGTATCGCCGCGTGGCTTTCTGTGATGGCTGGCGCGCTGACGACCTCTCTTCAACTTTGGTTGAGCGGAACGGCGCGTCTTGATATTGTTCTTCCGGCGATGCTGGGAGTCCACGCGCTGATTGGGATCGGCGAAACGCTGATCACGGTTAGCGCCCTCGCGTTCATCTTCAGAACACGTCCCGATTTGCTGGAGCAAAGCGAAGGTCCCGCACGAGGCGGGCGCGGCTGGATTTTCGTCGGCGCGGCGATTTCTCTCTTCGTCCTGATCCTTTCACCCCTTGCCTCATCCAATCCAGATGGTTTGGAGCGCGTTGCAGGAGACTTGGGATTTCTTGGTCAGGGAGTAGATGCCCCATACTCTATCCTGCCAGATTACACCCTACCATTTTTAGGCGAAGGTGCATTCTCAACCATCGCCGCAGGAATTCTCGGAGCCTTAGCAGTAATCGCAATCGTCTTTTTTGTCGCTCAAACTCGAAAAACAAAAAAAGCTTAACTGCCAAGTCGCAAAGAACGCGAAGAAAAATATAAAAAACTCTGTGCTCTTCGTGTTCTCTGTGGTGAGAGTTTAAAAACTTGCCACTTGCAACTTTCAACCTGTAAACTCCCTATGCACTCGAACATCTTCGACCGCTACCAAACTGAAAATAGCCACATCCACCGCCTTTCACCAAACGTCAAGGTGGTCGTTGCGATTCTTTTTATTTTCTCAAACGCGCTGCTACCTGACGGCGACTGGCTCAGTTTTGGAATCAGTTGGGCGATCATTTTCTCACTCAATTTGTTTTCACAGCTAGGATGGGGATACACTTTAAAACGCTCCATCATCGCCCTCCCTTTTGCTCTGGCGGCGATTACCGCGCTCTTTTCATTGCCTGGAAAAACACTCGCGATTTGGCACCTTGGCAGCCTCGAACTCATCCTAACTGATGCGGGGTTGCTCCGTTTTCTGAGTATCCTCGTCCGCTCGTGGCTATCAGTGCAAATTGCCATTTTGCTCGTCGCCACAACCCAATTCCCCGATCTCATTCACGCTCTCGAACATCTGCGCCTACCCAAAATGCTCGTTACCATCATCGCATTTCTCTACCGCTACATGTCCGTTCTGACAGATGAAGTCCTACGGCTTTTGCGCGCCCGCCAATCCCGGAGTGCACTTTTACCCGAACAACGCGGCGGCGGAAATCTACTCTGGCGCGCCCGCACGGCAGGCAATATGGTCGGGCAACTTTTCTTGCGCAGTTACGAACGCTCCGATCGCATCTACCACGCTATGCTTTCACGTGGTTATAGCGGGCATCTCCGTACGCTCAACCCGCACAGCATGAGTTCACGCGATTGGACTTTAATTATTTTTGCTTTTCTTCTCATCGTGCTTTTGCAATTTTTTGCTCATATAATTTAAACACAAAGGACACCAAGAAACACGAAGAAAAACTTTTTTTGCTTTTCCTTAGAGAACCTTCGTGCCCTTCGTGTTTAAGGTCTAAAATATGCCCATAACCCACAACTCTTCGACCACCACCCCGCCAGCCCTGCCCTCAGACAGCACCGTCATTTCAATTAAAGATTTGGATTTTTCCTATCCCGATGGACACGTTGCCTTGAAAGATATTTCTCTATCAATTACGGAAGGAGAGAAGATCGCGCTAGTGGGACCAAACGGCGCGGGGAAATCTACGCTCATGCTGCATTTAAATGGGATATTAAGCGGAGAAGGCGAACTTGAAGTGGGTTTGCTTTCGTTAAGTAAGCAGAATCTGCCAGTCATCCGTTCTCTCGTTGGACTGGTTTTCCAAAACCCCGACGACCAGCTTTTTTCGCCCACCGTATTTGAAGATGTGGCATTTGGTCCCCTGCACATGGGACTACCCGAAGATGAAGTCTGCACCCGCGTGGACGAAGCCCTCGCCCAAGTAGATATGCGCGGATTTGAAGATAGGCTCTCGCATCATCTCAGCACGGGGCAAAAAAAACGCATCGCCATCGCCACAGTCCTATCCATGCACCCGCAGATTTTGGTACTAGACGAACCCTCTGCAGGTTTAGACCCACGCGCCAGACGCGGGCTAATTAATTTACTCAGAGAATTGCCTCTCACCATGCTCGTCTCCACGCACGATTTGCGCATGGCAAAAGAACTCTTTCCACGCATGGTGATTATGGATGAAGGCAAAATTGTAGCAGATGGGGAGACAGAGATTTTATTGGGGGATGAAGGGTTATTGGAAAAGCATGGGTTGGAGATGGTATAAAGAACTTAAAGAAAACTCGTACTACGTATCCCCCATCTAAAATTCACCCCCCTGTACATAACTGATATACAAGGGGATTTTATTATCTCTTATTCCCTTAGCTCAACAAAAATATATTTTGCCGATATATTCCCCAAAGATACATGCTGACCATCAATTTCTATAGTGATGGTTTCGTTAAAAGGGAGCACTTCAGATATGGTCGCTTCTGTATTTGGTAAAACTTTATTCTCACCTAAAAAGCTAAGCAGAGGAGCATTTTCTTCCGCTAGTTCGTGAACACGTCGAATGGTCACTTTTTGCCCAACGGGTAATTCCGTGAGCGGGATCCAATCTGCTACCACGTCTTCAAATCCGGGGAGGGGGTTTCCATGCGGGCAGGTTTTTGGGTTACCTAATTGCTCGTCCAGTGCTTCCTCAGCCATAGATGAAATTGCATGTTCGAGTTGATGTGCTTCTTCATGCAATTTAGACCAAGGGAGGGTTTTCACCATCATCCATTCCATAAGCATATGGCGCCGCATGACTACCCGTGCTGCATTCCAGCCCCGTTCGGTTAGATGAGTACCGCTTTTATCCATCGTGATGAGATCATCGCGCGTCATCCGCTTTAGGGTATTGGTGACTGTCGGAGGGGTGACTTCTAACAATTCGGCTAGTTTTGCGCCCACAACCGGCTCTCCATCGCGCTCCATAACATAGATCAAAGAGAGGTAATCCTGAATGGTGGCACTCAAGTCGGAAATATCTGTACCTTTGTCTAAATCTGTGACATCTGTCATAGTACCTGCCTAATAATAAACACGAATCTGCTTTTTAATCACACACAAATCATCTAAGCATAGGCTAATCTTGAAAATTAGCCTATAATAATTAATAAGCCATCCATGTAATTATAACACTCTCTGATACCTGCACGTCCTATGGCAAAAAAGTATTACAAGGAGAAAAGAAAATGACAAAAAAGCTATTTCATTAGAGGAATTAAAAATTGAGAAACGAGGCGATAAAGAAGTTGAAGTCCCGATTTTTGTTTAGAAAGGGTATCAAGCTATAAATCCACGTTTGGATCGTGTGATCGTCATATCCACTTATTAGCCAAGATGGCATCCGCCTTTATTCTTGGCCGAGTTGAAACTATCTAAATTTTATTGGAAGGAGTATTAAAAATGGAAAATTTTATTCAAGGTTTAGTAACATCATTTCGAGAAGGTTTAGAGGCCTTTCTGATCATCATCATTTTGCTCAAGTTTCTTGAGAAAACAAATAATGGAGATTTAAAGAAAAATCTTTGGTACGGTTTATATGCAGGGTTAGGTGCTTCTTTTGTCTTTGGGGCAGTGCTAAAAGCTATTTCTGCCAGCATTGGCGGGATGGGTGCAACCGCAAAATTATGGGAGAGTGCCGCTAGTTTCGTTGCCGTAATTCTCATCATTACGTTTATTATCTGGATGATCAATCATGGCATGGAAATCAAGAAGCATATTGAAGGAAAGGCGGCTCTCAATTTATCACCGAAAGGGATCTTTTGGTTAGTCGCCTTTATGGTCTCCAGAGAAGGGGCTGAGATTGTCTTATTCCAATTTGCAGGGAAATATTCTTTACTTTCTGTTCTGATAGGGCTGATATTATCTGTTGCTCTTGCGGTGGCTCTTTATTACTCACTTCTAAAGGTGAGGTTACAGACGATATTTAATATCACACTTGCTTATTTGATTTTACAAGCTGGTTTCTTGCTAGGATATAGTATCCATGAAGGGCTTTCAGCCGCTAAAGAGTTAAGCTTCCTTGCTTCAGAAAGCCCCATTTTTTTGAAGGCTTTTAATTTGTCTGAAACGATCTTCAACCACAAGAAAGGAATTCTAGGAATGCCTTTATACGTATCCATTGGCTGGTACTCAAAACCTGAATGGATTCAATTCCTTTTGCAATATGGGCTAACTGCTTTTCTCTTTGGGTATTGGATTCAACGAAGCAAAAAGGAAGAGGCGGTTACTCTAAAACCTGCTTAAACTTTCCATACACTACCCAAATTTCATAAACCTCTTAGGCGAATTGCCCCAATAGAAGATGGGGCTTTCGCCTAATTTAATTTCCGTATCAAATCCTCATACTAAAAGTAAGGCTTTTAGATTTTAAAAAGGATATTCTCTATGAACGGGTTATTCTTTGACTTGCGTTTCAATTTGATTGCATCTCTGTACAATTTTGAGCTATTTTGACTTATGCAAGAGGTCTATTATCTTCTATGACTAGAAGTGATGTTTTTTTGCCACTGTAGTGTGACAAAAGTTACTATACATTATCATGAGGAACACTTATCATTTGTAGTAACGAATATCACAATACCTTATCAGATTTGGTCTATTACATGGTTACTTTTGTTTATAGATAAAGCTTTCAGATTTCCCCCAAAAAATTAAAGGACATATTTTAATATGCTCAATTTATCTGAACTCAACATTTGTTTTGGGATTTTGTCAAAGATAAACAAGTTAATATAAACCATATTGTCTTTGACAACCTGTTTAATATTTCTGTTCCCCATTAGATATTTGAAAGTCAACTAGAATGACAAGCTTACCTTATATCATTACAGTCTATTTTTTCTATGGTCTGGCCTTTTTTAGCATGGGCCTGCTTGTTGCAATTGAGGGAGGGCAAGCATCTGACCCGCGCTTAAAAAAAGCCTTACGTCCACTGGCAGGATTTGGCCTTGTTCATGGAGCACATGAATGGATAGAAATGTTCCAACTTATAGCCAGAGTAATCAGTATTGAAGAACCTCTTTATATTTCAATAGGACGAATAGCCATCCTGGCAATTTCATTTGTCTCGCTAGCAGCCTTTGGAAGTTACCTTTTAGCCCCCACTGAAAAAGCGCAGCGATATATTTTACTCATCCCACTTGGCCTTGAAGCAATATGGGCTTTTGGAATAATAACTTTGAAAGGGCAGTTTCCTCCAGAAGAAATGTGGTCGATTGCTGATGTATGGACACGCTACATCCTTGCTGTTCCATCATCTATTCTAGCCATAGCAGGCTTAATTAAACAACAACAGATATTCCGCAAAACAGGCATGCGCAAATTTGGGCGGGATGCACTATGGGCTGCCGTAGCTTTTGGTTGGTACGGATTAGTTGGACAAGTTTTTGCTCAACAAACCTTACTACCACCTTCCACAATCATAAATCAAGATCTATTTCTTGATTTCTTTGGTTTTCCAATACAATTATTCCGTGCGCTAACGGCGGTGGGTGCTGCTGTTTTCATTATCCGTTTTTTACGCTCATTTCAAGTTGAAGCCAATCAAAAAATAGCCGAATTTCAAGCTGAACGCTTGCGTGCTTCTCAACAACGTGAAACATTAAAAGGGGAACTCTACCGCCGTGTAATCGAAGCGCAAGAAGCAGAACGACAACGAATCGCACGTGATCTTCATGATGAGACCGGCCAAGCTCTGACTGCAATCGGATTAAGTTTACGAGGGCTATCAACATCCATAAAACAAAATCACACAGCTAGACGATCGCAAAAAACCTTAATGCAACTGGAAAGTATGGTTGCCCATTCTCTGCATGAACTACAACGCGTGATTTCTGGCTTACGTCCATCCCATCTTGATGACTTGGGATTACCAGCTACCATGCGCTGGCATATAAGCCAGGCTCAAGAACGGACCGAATGTCACCTTGATTTTGAAATTATTGGGGAAGAACAAGAAATTTGCCCAGAATTTATAACCATCATGTTCCGCATTTTCCAGGAAGCAATCACAAATGTGCTTAGACATGCAGATGCCACGCGAACAATAATTCATTTAGTCTTTGAACCAGACGTTATGATGATCCGAGTTAACGACAATGGTCTTGGTTTTGACCCAAAAATCTTGGGAGAAGAACCTACTTGGGGGTTGCTCGGCATGCAAGAGCGAACCACTTTATTAGGTGGTCAATTTCGGGTTGTTTCAGCTCCAGATAAAGGAACACAAATTGAGTCTATTATCCCTTATTGTGCTAAACATGGGAAAGGTAAAAAATGACAATTCGCCTACTTCTGGTTGATGATCATACGGTGGTACGCATAGGTCTGCGGATAATACTGGAGGGCTCTAGTGACATTGAGATTGTCGGAGAAGCCAGTACGGCTGCTGAAGCATTAGAAGCTAGCAACAAATTCACCCCTGATGTGATCCTGATGGATATTGGTCTACCAGATATGTCTGGAATCGAAGCTACAAAGGAAATAAAACGTCTCCATGAAAATATTGCTGTCGTTGCGCTCACTATTCACGAAGATGAAGAATACTTCTTCAAAATGCTGGATGCGGGCGCATCAGGCTATGTTCCCAAACGCGCTGCCCCCGAAGAATTACTAACAGCAATCCATGAGGCTGCCGCAGGCGAGGTTTATCTCTTCCCTTCGATGGCAAAATTATTAGTACGAGACTATCTAAATCAGGATCGTTCACCACAGCAGAAAGACAGCTTAGACGGCATAACCGACCGCGAACAGGAAGTGCTGACCTGGTTGGCTGAAGGTGACTCCAATAATCAAATTGCCCTCACGCTAACCATCAGCCCGAAAACGGTGGCACGGCATCGAGAAAATATTATGCGCAAACTTAATCTACGTTCTCGCACAGAGTTGGTTCGCTATGCTATTCGTAAGGGAATCATAAAACTCTAACGATAAGCTTGCGCCAAAAAAGAAGACGGGAATATCTGCTCCCGTCTTCTTTCATTTAACAGGCCAATAACAGGAAAGATCGCGCTACAGTCGTATCAATAGTCGCAAATTCTCTTTTAGCTAAGCTATTTGCCCTTTAATTACATGGGCTCCTACCCCAAAACTATTACATCGTAATGAATACTACCCATATTATAAGCTTTCCATGAGGATTCCCTCATAAAGAAAATAGGGGAATTACCGAATTTACTTCCCATACGCAAATCACTAAGATAAGAGTAACAGAATTTAAAAACAAAAAGGAGTTACTCATGAATGCCCTGCTAAATATCTTTATCCTGTTCTTGGTACGGATTGTGATTCCATTTACTCTGCTCCTGCTCATTGGAGAAAAAGTACATAACCAACACAGCGCAAATTCGCCAATATTTTAAGGAGAATTTTATGGAATGGCTAGAAGCATCCGCCATCATTTTGACAACCATAGGGATACGATTTGTTATCCCCATTATTCTGACTGCTGGCATCGTCTACTTCTTACGGCAACTGGATGCCCATTGGCAGGCAGAGACTAAAGAGCTAACAATGCTGCCTGGATTGATATTTGAAGGGCCGCGTTGTTACGAGGTCAATGATTGTTCGCCAGAACAAATAGCAAAATGCCCTGTTCCCAGCCAATCACAGCCTTGTTGGCATGTTTTCCGTAACGCTAAAAATGGGCATCTAAAAGAAAGATGCCTATCATGCACCCAATTCACCAAAGCCCCTGTACCTGCTCTGGAATCTAAAACTTTATAGACTTAGAGGAGTTTTTTATGTTCTCACATCCTGAACGTTTGATTATAGCTTTGATGATCGCATTATTATTTGCGGGCGTAACTATGGTTGCCGTTGAGGCATCATCTCAAAGCTCCCTTTCACTACAAGGCGAAATAGAATGTGCAGTGTGCCATGCCCAATTTATGGAAACTTGGCAAAATGGGCCACATGGCCAAGCCACAATCGACCCTAATTTTAATGAAGCGTGGGACGCTCAAGGTAACCCTGGAGCCTGCCTCGTGTGCCATACAACTGGTTACGATCCAGAGACCGGTACCTGGGAACAAGACGGGGTCACTTGTGAAGCCTGTCATGGCCCAATACCAGAAGATCATCCTGTAAATCCTGCACCAATTGATCGGTCACCTGTTTTATGCGGCTCATGTCATAGTAGTGCTCGTTTTGGCTGGGAAGATTGGGAAGTCAGCGCGCATTACCAACGCGATATGACTTGCATCAATTGCCACGGTCCACACCAGGCAACGCTAAAGTCTGCGACACCTCCTGGTGAGGAACATTTCGACGATGCATCACAACTTTGCATAAACTGCCATACAGAATACATCCAAAATTGTAACCACTCAACCCATTGCGAAAATGATGTTTCTTGTGTCGATTGCCACCTACCACTCAATAATGAAACTTTCCCTGCACATACAACTCATGATCACAGTTTTCAAGCTACTCTAAATTCCTGTAATGCTTGTCATACGGATCAAATGCATGAAAATGGGGATGCAACAGCAAGAGAGGAAAGCATTAATGATGCACCCCCAGAAGTGATGCTGAGTTCAGTTGCACTTACATCAGAGCCTGCGCCTGTCAGCCCTCTCGGTTTTGCAGGCTTGGCTAGCCTCATTGGCTTAGCCGCAGGCACAGTTTTAGCCCCCTGGCTTGAAGGAAAATACAAAGCAATAAAAAGAAATGGGAGCGATCAAGATGAGTAATAAACTTGAACGTCGTGGCTTTCTAAAAGTAGCTGGAGCAAGCATTGTTGGATTAGCTGGGCTTCAGCTCATGCGACCGTCAAAAGTATCATCTGAAGATACTGCTTCAGGAGAACGACAGTGGGCAATGGTCATCGACCAATCTAAATGCACCGGCTGTGGCCACTGTACTCTATCTTGTCGAGCTCACAATGATGTTTCCCCAGGCATTTCCTGGAATGAGGTACTCCCTGCCGGAAAAGTTGGAGAACACCAAGTCTTCATAGCTCGCCCATGTATGCACTGTGAGAACGCCCCTTGCGTAGATGTTTGCATGGTAGGAGCATCCTACTATCGGCCCGACGGCATCGTGATGATGAATTACGACAAGTGCATTGGCTGTCGGTATTGTGAGGTAGCTTGCCCTTATCAAGCCCGCTCATTCAACTGGAAAGAGTTCGACGGCGATAATCCCGCCGTACCTACCTGGGGTCAGCCTGAAATTGAGAGACGGCCACGCGGTGTTCCTGAAAAATGTTCATTTTGCTATCAACGCATTGATCGTGGTCTGGAACATGGCCTAACACCTGGAGTTGATCCAGCTGCCACGCCCGCCTGTGTAGTGACCTGTCCTACAGGTGCACGTATATTTGGGGATCTGAAGGATCCAGAATCCGAAGTGAGCAAGATTATTAATTCGCAACATACTGTCCGCTTGCGAGATGATTTGGGTACCGCCCCGCGTGTATATTATGTGCTGGCTAAACCAGATGATTTTAAAGAGGTAGAAGCATGATTAACAACTTACGTGCTCGTTTGCAGCCTACTCCCTGGATGGCCTGGCTCGCATTTCTGGGCATCTTCCTAATCGCTGGTGTTATTGGTGGGGTAATGGTTTTGTCAGATGGATTATCCTTGACCAATCTGACAGACCTCGTACCCTGGGGTTTGTGGATCACGATTGATCTTTCATCCATTGCTCTTGCAGCAGGTGCCTTCTCACTGTGCGCAGCTGTTTATCTGATTGGCCTAAAACGTTATGAACCAATCGCACGCACCGCCACTTTTGTGGGCCTAATCGGCTACAGCATGGCTATGCTCTGCCTATTCATGGATATCGGCCGCCCCTTCAAGTTCTATCAGGCTTTTATATATTGGAATACGCATTCCCTACTCTGGGAAGTGACCATGTGTATAGCCCTATATTTCACAGTGCTGCTGCTTGAATCCATGCCGATTATTGCAAATTTGAAATGGCTTAGCTCGCGCTACCCCAAGCTAACAGCCAAAATGTCAAAGGTCCACCACTATGCACCCTATTTGGCAATTGCCGGTCTCTTTCTCTCCAGTTTGCATCAATCATCACTCGGTGCTGCTTATGGTGTCCTCAAAGCTCGCCCCTTTTGGTACAAACCTGAGATGTCGGTACTATTCATGCTTTCGGCTATCATAGGTGGTATTTCAATGACACTTTTTGCTTCGATGCTTGCATCCCTACTCACAAAGAGGGCAAAGATCGACGATAAATTGATCGAAAAGCTTTCTCTATTCGTAGGCTGGGCACTGGTAGGATACTTCTACTGGCGCTTTTGGGGTACGCTCTCCATGACATATACCTACGAACCTGGTCGGACTGAGGGCTTAGAGCTGCTCACCAAGGGTCCACTTGCCTTCAACTTTTGGATTGGTGAAATCTTGATAGGAATCGTTGTCCCGATGATCCTGCTACTCAACCGCAAGACACGTACCAATCGCTTCTGGCGGATGTCTGCCCTGCTGATGGTCGTTGGAGGCCTGGTAGCCTATCGCTGGAATATCAATCTCGCTGGCGCACTGGTTGTACTGTCATATCTGCCTGGGCAGCCAATTGTTTCATACACATCCTATACCCCATCGTTTGTAGAGTGGATAGTTGGATTAGGTGTGATCGCCTTTGGTTTTCTAGTTTTTTCGTTAGGTGTCCGCTACTTACGCGTGGTTGATCATCATTTTGTCGAAAAAGAACATATCCCTGTAGATGTGAAGGCAGCCGAGGCAGCAACCGTGTAGAAATTCTTTCATAGTGACATAAAAAAAAGCCGTTCAAAATGAACGGCTTTTTTCGTTTATATTATTTTTTGCTATTTTGGTGCGCCCGCGTTAATCCACTCTTCTATTAGGCTAAGCTCATCGGTACTCAATTGCCCAAGATGATCTCCTGGCGTCTGAATAGAAACTAGCAAGCTATTTGCACCATCTCCAGGCAGGATGATGGCTCCGCCCTGTCCACCAGTCATTGCATCCGCATATGAAGCCAATGAAAGGCCACCCAATTGGCCATGACACATCTCACATTTCTTTTGGAATAAAGGCCCAACGTAAGCCTGCCACGTCAGCTCAGCAACATCCTCCACAGGTTCAGAGGTGGCTGTTGGGGCAAAGGTTGGCATGGGCGTTGGGGTCTGTGGGTCATAAGACGAAACAAGACGCTCGGGCTGCATAGGAATTGTCGCAAGAGCAGTCTCTTCGCTACCTACAAAACCATACACCCCAGCTAGCATAGCAATAGATAAGATGCCTGCCACTGGATAATAAAGCCGCTTACGTTTGTGCAACAGATCAGGTTCTACAGTTTGATCCAGAACACCTGCCTTTATATCGGCCAATTCCAAAGGATGTTCATGGAGCATTTCTTCTTCTGTTAATTTGCCTGTCCACATAGCTTTGTTGAATGTTTTCAAGTGGACACTATACATATGCCAGATAATAATAGCCAAAACAGCTAAAACGGCTTCTGCTCCATGAGCAGCTTTCGCAGCAGGGATAAATTCACCGGGAAATATACGAGAGGTTGCGATTGGGTTCCACATCATATAACCGGTCAACCCCATCAACACAGTACCCCAAACAAACGCCCAGTATTCTACTTTTTCTTCAAATGTATAACGCCCCATCTGCGGTCTCTCTTTGGAAAAACCGAAATTGTACATCAATGCTTGCCAAGCATCACGAGCATCCTGGAAAGAAGGGAGCATACTTAGGCGAGTTCGTTTAACATAAACTTTATAACCTAAGACAAGCAGATGGTATAGCGTACCAAACATCATCACCGTAGCGGCAATATGATGAATATTACGCGTATTTTCAATACCACCCAAGAGATTAACAATAAATGCTGAAATCTGACTGAAAGGGTATTTTTGGGGTATGCCCGTAATACCCAATGCACTAAAGGACAACAGCATCACGATATGCTCGATTCGACGAGCTAACTCAAAGCGCGGGAAGGTTTTGGACGTTTTGCTCATGAGTTTGACGCTCCTTTTTTCTTGTTAATCATACGTCTTCCCATATCACTAATAACGAAGACCAACATGCCGCCGATCACGCCTGGGATTAAAATTTTGTAGAATAGATCTATGTAGAAAACAGCCGGGTAGTGTTCAGCATCAGGGATATAGTGGCTCATCCACGCATCGGGGAAGTTAGCATCTGCATCTGGATGACAACGCTGACAAGTAATAAGCAAGTTCTCTTTCAGAGCGATACCATGCTCAGGATCATCTGGTGATTTTATATCGTGAATTCCATGGCAATCGAAACAAACCGGTTTATTCGTATCCTGATCAACGTAGCGCTTTTCGAATAATGTCAAGGTTGCACCATGGAAATCTGCCACGTAGCTATCCAAGACATCAGTGGAAATATCATATTTTTCCATAATATCAGAGTCTGTATGGCATGATGCACAAAGCCCAGGTGAATTCACCTTAAATTCAGTTGTTCTCGGATCATGGATATCATGAACACCATGGCAATCAGTACAACTGGGGACATCCTGATTGTACTTTTCTGTTAAATTTTCACCATGCACGCTATCTTTATAGGTTTCATAGATCGTATTATGGCAGCGGGCACATGTTTCAGGAATTTTCACTTTTTCCAGCAGCAAAATTTCGCCAGTTAGTGGATGCGTCATGCGGGCTTGCGTATGAGGGTTATGACAATCCGTGCAGATGGCGGCGTTGGTATCCCCTGCAGCCAAGTATTGCTGATGTACGCTATCCAGCGTTTTATCATATTCTTCAAGATGACATTCTTTACAGGATGTATATAAATCCAGTGAAAGCTCTCGAAGAGTATGTGCAACCAGTTCAGGATGTGGATATTCTGTGATGTCTGTATGGCAATCGACACAAGCAACTTCTTCAAGATTATGTACTGAATTGGCAAATTTCCCCGCATCAACAGATAACAATAAAATTTCTTCACTCTCCAATGTAATCGTCATCCCTTGCTCCCCATGGCAAGCCAGACATTCATCATTAGAAAGCGTAGCTGAAGAGGCTTGGGTTGCTCCTGCTGATGAGGGCAACCCAAAGGCAATCGCAACAATCAGTCCCGTTAAAAGAAGGGAGATTGATAACCATGCCTTGCTCGCTCCTTTTAGCTTTATTCTCATACTCATAATATCTCCTGCAAATTCGTTTTTTGATAACACGTTCAATATCAAGAATAGGGCATTATACCCAACACGCTACAAAATCCAAGTGACATTCATCATATAGATAATAGGCTCAATCATGCAATTCATTTGCAAGGCAAGTTGGAGAAAAAATCTAAATATCAAGTCAATTTAAATATAGTGGAGGCAAGCCTGGGGTATGAGCGAAGCGGTAAAAATCCAATTAAAAAGTGGGTTCCATAACCCAAAAAAGGTGGGCGCAAATGCGCCCACCTTTTCTATATCCGCTAACGCCCAGAATTAAGGGCGAGCGTAAGCACTTATATTGCCACCCAGATCCGCAATCGAATCGATCAGGATTTGAGCAACGAAATTGCCGTTGTGCACAAATGCACCCGGGTCTTTCTGATAGTACTGGTAGTTGTAGGCAGCTTTGAGTGATTTTGCATCGAAGGCACCATATTTGTTGCCATAGTTGGCTTCATCAGGTGTTGCCTCGCCATCACCATTAGTATCAGCGAAGAAGTAAGGATAGGCATGCGAATCATAGACAACTGGCGCACCCGCATCTGTGGAATAAGCCTGTAATTCAGCATAGAGTACGTCTGCTAACGCATCGAGTTCGGCTTTGACACCTTCTGCTGTGTCGCCGTCACCATCATAGTCAGGTGCAGTCACATCGCTAACCAAATTCCCACGGATAGCTTCAGCTTCATCCTGGTCGTGGCAGGCTGCGCAGGTTTCCATCTTGGGTTCGAGCGCATGCACATCGTGGCAATCCTGACAACTGTTCAGAGGATGGGCTTCGTAGTAGCCAGCATACTCTTTGCCGTCGTACATATAAGCACCTTGAGCATCGGCGCCGAAGAGCGTGGAACCAGCCGCAAAATAATGTACGTTTTGGAAGCCGAACTTACCGGCTGCAATAGCACTGTCCATGGAGACCTTAGAGGCACGCCCCTGATGGCACATCAGACATAAATTGCCTTCATCAGCAACAAAGTTTCCATCGGCATCCTGACCACCCAATGACAAAGCTGCCCCACTGGGGAAGGTGACAGATTCAATTACAAATCGCTCGGGCCAAGCTTCTTCGTTATGGCAGGTGGAGCACATGAAGCCATTTGCGACCTCGTTAGAGAGATTAGCGCCTTCAGCAATTACTTCAGGCAAGCCAGTGGCACTGTGGCATTTTGCACATGAGCCAGGTACTTCGCCATCTTCGTCCCAGTGTCGGAAGGCTTCGGTATTGCCAGCGAAGTGGCCAGCATCACTACGGGCCAAACCGCTTACATCGCCACCAACAACTTCGATCGAGTCAACCAGTAACTGGATGGTGTACTTGCCACCATGCGCAAAGTTGCCGGGGTCTTTGGAAGCCATCTGATAATTGAAAGCGGCTTTGAGTAGATTCGGAGTCCAGGTAGCATATTTGTTACCATAGTTGGCCTCGTCGTCTTGTACTTCGCCATCTGCATTAGTATCAGTAAAGAAGTAAGGATAGGTATGCGATTCGTAAATAAGCGCAGTACCAGCCTTGTCAGCAGCATAAGCCTGAATGGCAGCATAGAGCTGCTCTTTCAGGCCTTCTATTTCATAATATACACCTTCAGCAACGTCGCCGTCGCCATCATAATCAGAGACTGAGGAGACCATACGAAGATCCTTCAGGTCTTCCACAGAGGTAACATCATCATGGCAGTGCGCACATGTTTCGACTTTGACTTCAAGCGTATGCGGGTCATGGCAGCCAGTGCAGCTATCAATACCTTCAACGTGGCGGAATTTTCCATCGTAGGTTTTACCATCAAACTGGTAGCCACCCATAGCAACACCACCATATAAGGTAGCAGCGGCTGGATAATAATGAATATTGGCAAAACCAAGGGCGTTGTCATCCACTGGAGCTGGAACGGCATCGGGATCAAGGTCTTCGCCAAAAACAGCAATACGCTCATCCAAAGAAACTTTGGATTCACGACCTTGGTGACATTCCATACAGCGGCTGTCGTCGCCAGCTTCTACGGTCACACCAGACGGGAAGGTTACTTCAGTCTTATCCGAAGTAACGGAATTGTGACAAGCCACGCATTCAATGCCATGGACTTCAGCGGCCGGGACAGCAGCATCTACAACACCAGCTTCAGAGCCATCAGCACCCAGGAAGTCCATATAGCCTTGGGAGCTATGGCACTTTGCACAAGAGGTTGATACTTCAGCAGGATCATCTCCATCCCAATGGCGGAATGGTTCGGTGTCTGAAGCGTTATGTGCGGATTCTTCCCACAGGGCCATGTAGGGAATTGCCACTTCAGGACGTATCATTTCCGGAACCTCTGGTTCTTCCATAGGCTCTTCAACCGGTGCAGGCTCTTCAACAGGAGCCGGGGTTGCTGGTGTGCAAGCCATCAAGGTGATGGCGAAGACCAACAATAGGGCTGATAAAACTAAAAATCTTTTATACGACATTTTTTGTATTCTCCTTCAATAGTAAAGCACAAAATTTTTAAACATTCTCTATAGCTATTTGGCGAAATTGGATAATAGGCACCTCCCGCAATGGTTTTAGTGATGAGGTATCCAGAAGTAATTCTCATCTTGCACTAATATACCCAATATTATAGACCTTTGTGGTTTTGTACCCAATTACCCTAAATCATATCCAGTTAGTGACAAACATCACAGGACAAATATGAGTAATATTGTGGAATTACACTAAACTTAAGGAAATCTGTATAAATTAACAAAAAAAGGTGTCTGCGAATTTTGCAGACACCTTTTAAAGTTTATTGGTAGTTCAATACATGTGCATTAGTCGTTCAATGCACCTGCGTCAATCCATTCGATGAGCAAGTCCAACTGCTGCGAGGTCATCGTTGCAAAATGAAGCCCAGATTGAACTTCAACTAGTAAACTATTTTTACCTTCGCCGGGAAGAATCACCTCTCCATTATCGCTACCCGCTATCAAGGCAGCATAGCTGGAAAGATCAAGGCCAGCTGACGAGACTGCCTCATTATGACATGCCGTACATGAGGCAAAAGCAGGCTCGATATTCGCAGCATAAGTTGGCGGTCCAGCAGCAGGCTCAGGAACTGGAGCCATTGTCGGTGTCGGCATAGGAGGAGGTAATTGATCGCTAATCAATTCGCGCAGTGCAGGTGCATCGAAGCCAGTGTAGTCAATGACACTCCCATGACAAGCACTATTTGAACAAAAAGAGGTATTGCTGGTTCCACCTATATCTTCTGTGGTATGGCAGCTGGCACAAGTTTGATCAAAAGCCTGATTATGTAAGCTGATCCAGTTGGGATTCAAATGCGACTCAGGCTCAATTCCACGATTCATATTAATATTTGCCAGGAAATCGTTCGGTCCAACAACTACGGGGAGAGAGTGGCACAGGTTGCATTCCAAACGCACAGCTTCAGCTTCATCATTCAGATGTTTGCCATCATGGCAACGGAAGCAACCGGGGGAATCGGTATGTCCCATATTGCTGGCGTGTGACTCCCAGTCGACTTTTTGTTCAATAAAGACCGAATTATTGTAGATTTTCTGGATTTCTTTAATCGCTGTATCAATCTTTTCTTCATTATTAGCGTAGTAATCAGCGTAATTTTCTTCGTAATACTCTGTTAGGCTAGTGATACCAGCCAAACCTTCTTCTTGAGTAGCATAGTCATCGCTGAGAACCTCCACGCCCATTTTATGGATTTCAGGAATGTCTCGATCAACTACATTACGGGTCAGGACAGCATCCATAGATACGCTAGGCGTATATATACGATGCGAAATACGATTATGGCAGGTAATACAGTCCATTTTTCCAAGCTTGGTTTCATCCACGGATGTTGCATCAAAATCAGCTTCGACATCAATATACTCATCGACAATACCATCTTCATCTACAGTGCGAATATAGGGGATGCTCTGTTCACGAGCATCTTCAGCATAAAAATAAACATCATTCTCAATATGCCAGTGAATACCGCGTCCCAAACCTTCACGCTCAGAACCTCCACCTGTCTTCAAAACCAGATAAGTGCTGGATGGAGTATTGTTCTCATCATCAGCAAAATGCTCGATCTCTCTTAATGAGTCGTCCGAGAACTTGCTAGGAGAATGACATTGTTCGCAAGAG
>Ga0233430_1002694_pt1 | contig 19642 bp, 19 predicted proteins | sample SI_118_April2016_2_FD_179883 | JGI IMG/M metagenome (GOLD analysis project Ga0233430, IMG submission 179883) | Seawater microbial communities from Saanich Inlet, British Columbia, Canada - SI_118_April2016_150_MG | ecosystem: Environmental > Aquatic > Marine > Inlet | place: Canada: British... | reverse complement strand
CTAAAATGAATTTTTTCTCTGTTTTTATGGTCAAGTTTTTTTAGATCTTTAATGGCGCTTCTGCGAATATTAATTTCCATTTTCCAGATACTCATCAAATGGGATAGATTCTTCTTTTCTTGTAGCCTTCAATAATTTTAGATCATCCATATCTTCTTTTAAAATGATCTCTAACCCATCATTTTTTAAATGTTTTAAAAACCACATAACTTTATCAGCTAATTTTTTATTATTGATGTTTATTGTTATTGATTGCATTCTAAATCTCCAGTTTCTTTTTTCGCCTATAGCATTTAAAAAGAGGCTCGAACGTCTAATATAATACGATAATTGTATCTCAGATTTATTTTATTCACAATTAAAATTTATTTCCCATCAAATAGGCTTCTCAATGATGTGAGAAATAAGACTTTTATCTGCTAAAATTCACCAGAATCACTGTGCCTAAATTGTGCCCGTCAAGGTCAAAAATTTCCAAATGATTCCAAACAGAACCAAAAGTTAAGTTGAAAAGTTGTCTATATTCAGCATGTTAAAATTACAACAAAATTTGAGTTTTAAGTTTCGCTCTTCGAATCCATAGGTCGGGGGTTCGAACCCCTCCAGGTGTGCCACTAATACCAAGGGTTTTCAGCTTTTCGCTGAGGGCTTTTTTTTATTGGGGGTACAATAGGGGTACTGTTTGGGTTTTGTTAAATCACTAATTGCTGCCGGAGTTCAATCGTTTTTATCCAGGCCACAATGAGTTTGCTTGACAACACCCCCATCTTTTAATAAAAATATTCAAAAAAGAAGGGGGTGTTATAATATGTTATACCGCTTTGCAGAAACTAATCTTGACATCTGGCTCAATAAATCTAACCGGAAGCCTTTGGTACTTAGAGGTGCCCGCCAAGTGGGAAAATCCACATTGGTCAGAGAATCTGCCAGTTATAAACTTTTATCCTTGCCTTTATACCTTATTGAAGCATTGCCAAAAGTTTTGAATGGAATTCGTTCAACCTTATCCTATTGACCAGTTAATGACACAAAAATTCAGAAGAAATATTCTATATATTTTACCTTTCCTTGACACAAAGCAACACAATATCTTAATGGATATCTTAAAGTGACCATTAATTAAAATCGCAAATCGAAAATTAATTATAAAACGGATATATAAACAATGAAGAAAATTCTATTATCAATATTTGCAATTATTATAATTGGACTTGTTATAATTTATTTTTTTATGCCTGGCACAATGTTTGGGATTGTTAAAAAACTTGAAAGAAAAGCAGGAGGTCTTGCCCAAAAAAGCGTTATAGTAAATGGAATGAATATTCAATATCTTGAAGGCGGAAGCGGAGATCCCCTTGTCCTTATTCATGGATTCGGAGCAAATAAAGATAACTGGACACGAATTAGTAAATTCTTAACACCCCATTTTAATGTGATAGCTCCAGATTTACCAGGATTTGGCGAGAGCGGAAAAAATCGGCAAGAAAAATACACCATAAAAGATCAAGCAGTATTTTTAAAACGATTTTTAAATAAAATTAATATTAATAAATCCATTCACCTTGGCGGCAATTCAATGGGAGGAAACATTGCAGGACAATACGCCTCATTATATCAAGAAGATTTGAAAAGTCTTTTATTGATTGCTCCAGGAGGGGTTGTTTCTTCAAAACCAAGCGAATTTTTTCAAATGTTAAAAAATGGAGAACAAAATCCATTAGTTGCAAGAAGCGCAAAAGAGTATGAAACTTTATTAAGTTTTGTTTTTGTTAAAAAACCTTTTATCCCACGTCCGATAAAGGGGTTTCTTGTGGCTGAAGCCATCAAAAACCAAGATCTTAATAAAAAAATTTTTGAACAGATAAAAGATTCCAGTCTCAACAACCCAATGGAATCATTAGTAAAAAATATAAAAGTTCCTACGCTCATTGTGTGGGGTGCAAAAGACAGAGTTCTTCATTCAAGCGGAGCTAAAATTCTTGAAGCAATCATGAAGAATTCAAAAGCAATCGTATTAGAAAATATTGGTCATGCTCCCATGATTGAAATACCTGAAGAAACTGCAAAATTGTATTTGGATTTTCACAAAAAAAAATAATTGGGAAATCAATAAGAAAGGTGATTTGCTCTGAAACCGGATACAAATAAATATTGCATTATAAATGCAACGCTGTGGATGACTGGAACCCTTGTCTCATTTGTGGGTATGGCTATAGGTGGCCGGGAACTGTCCCTGGAACTTGATACCTTTCAAATTTTATTTTTCCGCAGTTTGATCGGCTTGCTAATATTATGTCTGGTTCTTTTTAATAAAGGATGGCACTTCGCAAAGACCAGACATTTTCCTTTGCATTTATTACGCAATGTCTCCCATTTTGGCGGGCAGTTCGGCTGGTTTTACGGGATTGCATATCTCCCCCTGTCTGAAGTTTTTGCCATTGAATTTACGCTACCCGTGTGGACGGCGATTTTAGCCACACTTATATTAAAAGAACAGATGACACTGCCTCGGTTTTTTGCTGTTGTTTTCGGGATATTGGGGATGCTCGTAATACTCAGACCCGGAATGGGGGTTTTGAATCCAATATCACTCATTGTCCTGGCAAGTGCCGTCTGTTTCGGGCTGTCCCATACATTAACCCGCAGGATTGTTTGGTTTGACCACCCGATAACTATTCTTTTTTACATGACCTTGATACAGCTTCCCTTTGGGTTTTTCCTTTCTATCAACGACTGGAATTCTGTTTCATTATCCATGTGGCCCTGGTTAATAATCGTTGGTATTACAGCATTAACAGCCCATTATTGCATGGCCAGAGCTTTTGCAATAGCCGATGCAACCATTGTGGTCCCTCTGGATTTTTTAAGGTTACCTTTAATAGCTGTGATAGGATACTTGTTTTATAATGAAATGCTTGACATGTTTGTACTGATTGGCGCTTTTATCATGCTGTTTGGAAACTTTATCAACATTAGGGCAGAACATATAAAAGAAAAATCCTCATAAAACCTATCAATTGTAATATTCAGGGGTAATATTCAAGCGGGGTTAAGATTAAGCATTTTTATGGATCATTTTTAGATGTTGATTAAAAAAGCTGCGGTATTCATCTTCCCGATGGCTGACATAGAGGATTGTGCATAGATCTTCTTTGGCCACATTCTTCAGGAAATCAAGGACGGCTTTCCTATTTGATTCATCCAAACCCTGGGTTGGTTCATCCAGGATGAGCAGCCTTGGTAATTTAATCAGGGCTCGAGCAATGAGTACCAGGCGCTGCTGGGCATATTCCAATTGTCTGAAAGGGGTGCCGGCTTGCCTGTCCATGTTAAGCCGCCCAAGCCATGCCATGGCCTTTTGTTCTTGAAGACTACTATATTGCCGGTAAAGACCGATGGAATCAAATAATCCTGAAATAATACAATGCAAAGTGGTCCCAGGTACATTATAGTTCCGGTGTAACTCAGAGCTTACAATACCCATATGCTGCTTTAGCTCCCATATGGATTCTCCGGTTCCCCTCTGGATACCAAATATTTTCAGGTCATTCTGGTAACAGGCGGGGTGATCCCCGCAAATAACCTGAAGCAGGGTGGATTTTCCGCATCCATTGGGGCCTGTGACCAAGGTATGATCACCCCTGGCTATTGAAAGGGATATATCCTGGAATATGGTCGTGCCCTCATACCCTGCAAAGCCCTTATTCAGCCTTACCAATTGGGTTTGCTCTTTATCCTCAATCTTGTTTTTTTTATCTGTTACACGGGTTTTATATAAATCCTGGACCGATGCCTGAAAATCAGGAGATTGTGTATGTAAATTTTGTTCAAGAATTTGTATAATCTCTTGTCTTTCTCCCTGATGGGTCAGCCGTCCTTTTGTCATCACTCCAATATGGGTACACCAGGAAGGTATATCACTAATGTTGGTCACAAAAATGATAAGTTGCTTTTTCTGCTGATGAAGATGAAAAAGAGCTTTATTCATTTCCCGGCAGCTTTTGGGATCAAGTCCGTCATAGGGGGACTGTAAGACAAGGCAGGATACGCCTTTTGAGATTTGAGACAGGATCAGAAGTTTTCTGGACTGGCCCGTACTGAGCTGGCGATAACCTTTATCAAGGCAAGCTGTCATATCAAATGCCTCAATCAGGTCTGAATATTTTTCGATATCCTCTAAAAAAGTCATGGTAAGCGTGCCGGGGTCTAGCTTATCCATGAAATCAGTATCATTTTTTTTTAATTCTGATTCATAGAGAACCTGTTGTTTTTTAAAAGAAACAATCCCAATATCCTCGGGCAAATCAAGTCGATCGGCAATGGCTTCTTTTTCTGCCTCTCCTGATATGAGCCGGAAGAAATCTTCCAGGCCGGAACTATTGCTCCCCCAGATAAGCCATGCATCCCGGGCATGAGCATCAAAGCTTTTGATGCAAATTTTATTGAGTGTTGCATTTCGTATTTTCATTGGGACTATTTAACAGTTTTTCACGGTGCAGGCAATCCATGGCCCATTATGATTAAATTTTCCATAACGCCAAATACAAGGAATTTTTTATATCACAGCTTTGTGGCATCTTTATATTCTTTCACCTTTTTTCCCATGATTATAGGCAAATTTTTATTTTCAAGGCCTGATTCAATCAATGTTTCAAAAGCACTTCCAATAACTATGCCATCGCTAAATTTTGAAATCACCTTAACGTCCTTTGCCGTAGATATGCCAAAACCGACACTTATGGGCAGGTTTGTCACTGACCTTAGCTCATTAACCTGTTTTCCAATATTGGATGCATCAAAACCACTGCTACCCGTTACACCTGTTTTTGAAACAAGATATAAAAAACCTGAAGCTGAATTTGATATCTTTTTCATTCTTGATAAAGGAGTTGTCGGTGCAATCAGCCGAATAAGAGAAAGGTCATTTCCCTCCCATTTTGATGTCATTTCCCATTTTGATGTCATTTCACGGGATTCTTCCAAAGGTAAATCTACAATTAAAACACCGTCCACTCCTGCCTTTAATGAATCATTGTAAAATTTTTTTGCCCCATAGGCAAAAATTGGATTATAGTAACTAAAAAGAATAATTGGAATATGCGTGGTTTTACGAATGTTGGCTGCCATTTCCAAAACGATTGCCGTATGAACGCCATTTTCAAGTGCCCTGGCTGAAGATCTTTGAATTACAGGACCATCGGCGGACGGATCTGAGAACGGGATGCCCAGTTCCAAAATATCAAGCCCGGAAGAACACATATTTTTTATTAATTTAAGTGAGGTATCAATATCCGGGTCCCCTGCCGTTACAAATCCGATGAGTGCTTTTTCACCTTTTTTTTTTAGGGTTTCAAAGGTGGTTTTTATTCTATTCATTGTTGTTTCCTCTATATTTTATCTAGTGTTTGAGCGAAAATTCACCCATCTACTGCGTTGCTGCAAAAGTTTGAAATCCTCATGTACAGGAGTACACTCCGGTTTCAAACTTTCTTGCGCCTTGTATATGGGCAATTTTTCACCCAAACACGGGTTTCCGGTCAGGCACTATCTATGTCTAAAACAGAAAATACGGTTTCAAGATCTTTGTCGCCGCGTCCTGAGAGATTAACCATAACAATTTCATTTTTTGTCCTCTTCTTTGCTTCTTCCATGGCACAAAACACGGCATGGGAACTTTCAAGAGCAGGGATGATACCTTCCAGGCGGCAAAGCGTTTGAAATGCTTCTAATGCCTGGTTGTCCGTTACTGAAACATAAGTTGCTCTTTTCAAGTCTTTTAAAAGGGAATGCTCGGGGCCGACCCCGGGATAATCTAGTCCTGCCGAAATGGAGTGTGCTTCTTTAATTTGTCCGTGTTTATCCTGAAGGACATAGGATTTAGAACCATGGAGGACACCAACGCTGCCCTGACCAAGGGTGACTGCATGTTTGCCCGTTTCAATGCCTAAACCGGCCGCTTCTACGCCTATCATTTGACACGGCTCGTCAATAAAAGGATAAAAAAGTCCCATGGCATTACTTCCGCCTCCGACACAGGCAATAAGGACAGCGGGGAGATGCTTGGCCGTTTCAAGGATTTGTTTTTTTGCTTCTTTACCAATGATTTTTTGAAAATCCCGAACCATGGCAGGGTAGGGGTGAGGCCCGGCAACGGAACCGATGACATAAAATGTATTCTCGACTTGTCCCACCCAATATCTCATGGCTTCATTCATTGCATCTTTCAGGGTGCCCGAACCTGAATCCACCGGAAAAACACTTGCCCCTAAAAGCTTCATTCGTTTTACATTGGGAGCTTGCCTTTTTATATCTTCAACCCCCATGAAAATTTTACATTCCATTCCAAATAAAGCCGCCGTTGTTGCCGTTGCAACCCCATGCTGGCCGGCGCCGGTTTCTGCAATTAATTTTGTTTTGCCCATGTGTTTTGCAAGGAGTGCCTGGCCCAGTGTATTGTTGATTTTGTGTGCACCGGTATGGGCAAGATCTTCTCTTTTTAAATATATGGATGCGCCTTTAAGGTGCTTTGTCAGTCTTTTTGCGAAATAAAGGGGGGTTGGCCTTCCCACATACTGTTGCAAAAGTTTTGTCAGTTCATCATTAAATACGGGATCTTGAGAATATTTTTTATATGCTTGTTCAAGTTCCAGTATGGCGGGCATTAAGGTCTCTCCGACATAGCGGCCGCCATAGGGGCCAAAATGTCCCATGGAATCCGGGTATGGTTGATGTGTTGTCATTAAAAAATTCTCCTTGAATTGTTTTTGTCCTCTATTGAAGATTTTGAAACAGCTTTAATAAATGCTTTTATTTTTGTTATATCTTTTCGTCCCGGCTCTTTTTCTACTCCGGAACTTATATCAATGGCATGGGGCCGGCTTTTATCTATCGCACTGGAAATATTTTCAGGACAAAGCCCGCCGGCAAGTATAAATGGATGTTTTTTGCCAAATTCTTCCGCCCTTGACCAATTCCATGAAAGAGCATTTCCTCCCGGCAAAACGCCTTTTGCACATTCAACAAGATAACCTGTGGCATTGTAGCGTGAAGCCTCTTTAAGAAATGGACGGCTGTCAAGATAAAGACATTTTATTACAATAAGGTCTTGCTCTATAAGCTTTCTTACCAAATCAGGGTTTTCCATGCCATGAAGCTGAACCCCATTTAAAGCGCATTTTTCAACGCGTTCCATGATATGTCCAAATGGTTTATCTACAAAAACACCAATGGTTGAAATATTTTTTGGAAGGCTTAAGCTAATTTTTTTTGCCTGTTCCATGGTGACGTTTCTTGGGCTTTTTTCAAAAAATACCAATCCAATGGCATCCGGGCCAAGTTCTGCACATTTGACTGCTTCATCAACCCTTGTAAGACCACATATTTTAACCTGGGGTGTGTTTGAAGGGTTTTTTATAATTGTTTTGCCCATAAAAAGAATCCTTTATTTATGAAGAACACAGCGATTTTAAAAAACCGATGGTGTTATCGGCCCTTACCAGACTCTCACCAATGAGAAAATTATAAATGCCGAATGACCGGTTTTCTATAATATCCTGCTTTTTTGAAATACCGCTTGCTGCAACGGCAATCTGGTCAGTATCAAGAAAGGAAGAAAGGCGCATGGCCGTCTTTATATCCGTATCAAAGGAACCCAGGTTTCTGTTATTAATCCCAATGAGTTTTGCACCGGCATCATTTGCAGCTTCAAGGTCTTGTTCAGAGTTGATTTCAACCATGGCATCCAGATTCAGCTCCTTTGAAAGATCAAGATAATCCTTAAGCTGTGTTTTTGTTAGAATGCGGGCAATAAGAAGAACCGCATCTGCACCAAGGAGACAGGACTCATAGAACTGATAGGATGATATCATGAAATCTTTTCTCAGCATGGGAAGGGATGAGGCGCTTCGTGCTCGTTTAAAATCATTCAAACTGCCTTTGAAATATCTTGTCTCTGTTAATACGGATAATGCACACGCGCCCCCCCCTTCGTATTTTTGGGCAAGGATTTCAGGGTTAAGGTCTATACTAATATCTCCTTTTGATGGGGATGCCCTTTTAATTTCTGCAATAATATTGACGGTATTTATGCCATTATATCTTTTAAGATTTTCAAAAAAAGGACGCTTTTTGTCTCTTTGAGCCGTTCTTCTCATTAATTGATTCTCACTTGTTTTTTTCTTTGCTAAAGCAATGTCTTTTTTTTTACGATCAACAATGATGGATAAAAATTTTTCTTTCATATGTTTTTGCTCCAAAATCAGTTTAAGGGTTTAGGCGTTTACATTTGTTTGGTGGCTGTATGAAAATTACCAATTTATCCGTTTTCCTGAGTAAATTGAACGAGCCTGTCAAGCTTGTCTTTTGCAGCACCGGTATCTATAGATGCTCTGGCAAGGTTTATTCCTTCGTATAAATCATTTGCCTTTCCTGCGGCAAAAAGGGCAGCCGAAGCATTCAGCAATACAATATTTTGCCTGGGCCCTTTTTCTCCGGCCAATATTTTTTGGATGATATCAACATTTTTTTTAACATCACCGCCACAAAGATCATCTGGATCTGCTAATTTTTCAAAATATTGTTCAGGATTTAAATCAAAGGTTTTGATTCGGCCGCAATTTAGCTGGGATATCCTTGTTGGTGCACAGGTTGAGATTTCATCCAGACCATCGTGGCCATGAACTACAAAGGCCTTTTTAACGCCGAGCATATTGAGTGCCTGGGCGAACATTTCTGTTAACTCAGGGGCATAAACACCAAGGAGCTGGCAATTTGCTGCTGCGGGATTGGTTAAAGGGCCCAGCATATTAAAAATACTTCTTATCCCCACTTGTTTCCTTGCATCAACTGCATATTTCATGGCCCTATGATATTTAGGTGCAAAAAGAAAACCGATTCCGACTTCTTCAATGGCTTCCTCCACAATTTCAGGGTCCGTGTTAAGGTTTATACTTAAAGCTTCGAGAACATCGGCACTGCCGCATTTGCTTGAAACACTTCTGTTCCCATGTTTTGCAACAATAACATCACAGCCGGCCACTACAAACGCGGTTGTGGTTGAAATATTAAATGTATTTGAACCATCTCCTCCCGTTCCACAGGTGTCCACAACAATAGGAGAAGATACTTGTATCTTTACAGCTTTTTTTCTCATTGCACGGGCCGCTCCAGCCAGTTCTTCAAAGGTTTCACCCTTTGCAGCCAGGGCTGCCATAAAAGCACCGATTTGAGCATTGGTAATATCACCTGAAAAAATATCCAATATCATTTGAGACATTTCAGAATCATTCAAATTTTGGCCCTTGATAATTTTTATTAAATTTTCGCGAAACATTATGTTTTTCCTTTATTTATTTGGTTTTTATTTGGGGTCAGGCTTTCCTGACCCCGATTTACCGATTTATATGTCCCCAGTGCTTTTTAAAAAATTTCTAAGCAGTCTTTTGCCAATGGGTGTCATTATGGATTCAGGGTGAAACTGCATCCCTTGTGTTGGATGGGTTTTGTGTCTTAACCCCATGATTTCACCGTCATCTGTTTGTGAGGTAATTTTAAAGCAATCCGGAAGGGTCTTTTTGCAAACGGCTAAAGAGTGGTAACGCATGGCCTGGAAAGGTTTTTTAATTCCATTGTAGATGTGCTTGCCATCGGCAGTTACCATTGATGTTTTTCCATGCATTATTTTTTTTGCCCCTATTATTTTCCCGCCAAAGGCGGCGGCAATACTTTGATGACCTAAGCAGATGCCTAAAACAGGTTTTTTCCCAGAAAAATTTTTAATCACAGAAAGTGTTTGGCCCGCACCCTCAGGACGTCCCGGTCCTGGAGAAATAACGATGCCTGCAGGATTCTTTAAAGTGATATCATCTATTGTGCATTGGTTGTTCCGAAATACCAGAACATCGGCACCCAGCATTTTCAGATATTGAACCAGGTTATAGGTAAACGAATCATAATTGTCTATCATTGCAATCATGGCTTTTCTCCTTTTTGACTTAAGAGGTTTAATGCTCTTTCAATGGCTTTTGCTTTGTCCATGGTTTCAATTCGTTCTTTTTCAGGATCAGAATCTGCTACAATACCGGCTCCTGCCCTTATTGTCAGTTTGTCCCCTTCAATAACTGCAGTTCTTATGGTAATGGCAAGATCCATGTTCCCATTAAAGGAAATATACCCGACGGCTCCACCATATGGACCTCTTGGTTTTTTCTCAAGTTCAGCGATTATTTCCATTGCCCGCACTTTTGGAGCGCCGGACAGCGTCCCTGCGGGAAATGTCGCCCGGATAAGGTCCCATGCGTCTTGTCCTTTTAAAAGGTCGCAATTGATATTTGAAACAAGGTGCATGACATGGGAATATCTTTCAACGATCATCATATCCGTCACCTGAACAGTTCCTGTTTCAGCAACTCTTCCCAGATCATTACGGCCAAGATCAACCAGCATAAGATGCTCTGAGCGTTCTTTTTCATCAGATAAAAGCTCATCTGCAAGTCTCCTATCTTCCTGTTCAGTTTTTCCCCTTGGCCTTGTACCTGCTATGGGCCTGACCGTTGCCATACCATTTTCCAGACGTACCATAACTTCAGGTGAAGATCCCACAAGCGCAACCTCATTATAATGCATGAAAAAAAGATACGGCGATGGATTGATATATCGTTGTGCCCGGTACAGTTGGGTAAGCTCTTGTGGTGCGCTGCACGTAAAAGGCTGGGATATAACCGTCTGAATTATATCACCGGCATGGATATATTCTTTGGTTTTTTGTACCTTGTTTCTATAGTCATTATCGTCATAAACAGGCGTTAGAGATGAACGGCTTTGAAAAGTATCATCAATTGCCGGGATGTCATCTTTTATTTTTTCAAGCATTGCAATTATTTTTGTTTGAGCATGGTCAAAGGTCTGGCTTTTATCTTCCCAGTCATCTAAAAAAGCGACAACCACGCAAAGCAATGTGTTTTTGATATTATCGAAAATAATGATCTCATCAGGCAAAATAAAATGCGCAATAGGGGAAGTTTTTGGTAAATTATTGGGGATATTTTCAAAAAAAGAAACCATTTCATAGGTTAAATATCCGACAAGGCCGCCCCAGAATCTTGGTAATTCAGGAATGTTTGCCGGGGAAAATTTATTCATAAAATTCTTTAATATGTTTAATGGATCACCCTGATGAGGGATGGTTTTTGTTGTTGTATCCGTCTTTATTTCAACATGGTGTGAAAAAATTTGAACATGGGCTCTGGCCGATGTTCCAAGAAAACTGTATCGCCCCCATCTTTCGCCCCCTTCCACACTTTCAAAAAGGAAAACAGGGGAGTTTTTTCTATAGAATTTTTTCAAAAGGGAAACAGGGGTTTCCGTGTCTGCGAGTATCTCTGTGCAAACAGGAACAACATTATGATTTTCAGTAAAGGTTAAGAATTTATCTTTTTTGGGGAAATTATTGAGTAACATGGATTTACCTTTTGCTTATTTATAGTCGTTTTAACAAAAAAAAAGATCGTGAATTTTTCACGATCTTTCTTGTCCAAAAAAAAACACCGTGAGCTTTTTGATCAGCCCACGGTGTTTGTATCAATTAATTTTTTATATCATCATAAAGATAGCTCGCAGGTGATCCTCAGAATTTGAGGCCACCACCACCAATTAAAGGTGCTATTTTTTATTTTCTTTGAATTTTTCATTTCATCCTTATAGGGAGATTAGTTAACGTCTTTTTTTTATAGATGTCAAGTGGTTTTAATAATAAGGTTATTGATAATGACTGTTGTTTGTTGAGTGTTGCATTTTGATTTTTATGATTGTAAATGGGATTACGAATTGATTGAATAGAATTCAACAACGTGATAATGAATAATCAATACAAGCATTTCTTAAGGACAACAAATGACCTTTGATGATCTTATTGAGAATAAGCCGGATTGCCCATTTTGTTATGAAAATATCAAATCCAGAATTGTTGAAGATTATAACTCGGTCGTGGCTATAAATGATTTAAATCCTGTAAGCAATGGACATTTATTAATAATACCTAAACGCCATTGCACAGATTTTTTCCAATTGACACAACAAGAACTAATCGATGCCAACAGTCTCCTTAAAGTTCTTGGAAAAAAAATCTTAAAGAATGATTCTTCAGTGACTGGACTAAATATTGGGATGAACACTGGAAAATCGGCAGGCCAGACTATTTTCCACTGTCATATCCATCTGATACCAAGGAGAGAAGGGGATACGCCTAATCCAAGGGGTGGAGTGCGTGGCGTTATTCCAGATAAGATGGATTACTAGGGACGAATAGATCTGGCTGATATTTATATAGTAGATCAGTTTTTCAAATGATTCCAAAAAAAAGCAAAACTTAAAGTAATTGTTCAGCCCGTTAAAAAAAATATCCCCAAAGCCCTGTCTGATGGATATTTGCAGGAGGTTAAGCGTTTAGCATCGAACAAAATATCCATCAGACAGGGCGGGTTCAAGCGTAAGAGCTGAATAATTACATCTTAAATTAAGTTGACATTATAATTTGTAAGATATAATTCTTGATGAAATTGTATTTATTTTTACAACGGCGTAAATATAAATACCAAAATGACAAGGGCGTCTGCTCCGAGATATATGATCGGGGAAGCGCCTTTTTTTATTTTTGGGAAATCATTTCAATGAGGAAATGCAGAAAAATAACCCTGTTAAATTAGGAGAGAGCAATGGAAATGAGATTTTCAAAAGGAAATGATGCCCTGGGAACAAAAAATAGAGGGAATGCCTGTGAATCGAGTCTTTGCACATTATGCCGGGCAGATTGTAAAGGCAAGTGCGAAACATGGCTTTCCAGCATGGTTGGAAGGAAATTGTTGTATCCAAGAAGTTTTGGTCTGGTCACTGCCGGTGCAAACAATACCACCCATGTGGGGGTATCCTATAATTCCCTTAGAATCCAGGGATATGCCTATGGTTCTAAAGGTCTTACAGGTGATATGACAAATAACCCGGATGACTGTATTTTCCCCAATGTCAGTCTTGAAACAGAGTTTGGGAGCAAAACCAAGACAAAAATTCGCATGCCAATGATGACCGGCGCATTGGGATCAACACTTATTGCAGAAAAATACTGGGACTCATTTGCTATTGGTGGTGCATTGATTGGTATCCCGGTTGTGATCGGTGAAAATGTGGTGGGTGTGGATAGAGATTCTGAAATTGGTCCGCAAACAGACAAAAAAGGTAAAATTGTTAAGGCGCCTGAGCTCGACCGCAGAATTGAGACCTATTTAAGGTATTTTGACGGTTATGGTGCCATTATTGTTCAGCTCAATGTTGAAGATACAAGAAATGGTGTGGCCGAGTATGTTGTGAACAAATATGGCAACAAGTGTATCATTGAATTAAAATGGGGTCAGGGGGCAAAAAATATTGGAGGAGAAATACAGGTCAGAAGCCTTGAATATGCCATGTTTCTGAAAAAACGCGGGTATGTGGTTGATCCTGATCCATCCCTGCCTGAAGTTCAACAAGGATTTGAGCAGGGAGCTATTAAGTCCTTTGCCCGTCACAGCCGGCTGGGTGGAACTAACTTTGATACGGTCAGCAAAGTCCAGGAAGATTTCATGAACAGCGTGGAATATCTTCGCAGCATCGGCTTTGAGAGAATCTCCCTGAAAACAGGTTCTTATGGCATGGAAGAGCTGGCAATGGCCATTAAGTTTGCAACGGATGCTGAACTGGATCTTTTGACGATAGACGGTTCCGGCGGGGGGACTGGTATGAGTCCCTGGAACATGATGCAAAGCTGGGGTGTTCCTTCAATTAATCTTCATTCAAAAGCCCATGAATATGCCAGTATTTTATCAGCAAAAGGGAAAAATGTAGTGGATATGTCTTTTGCCGGTGGATTTGCCCTTGAAGATCATATTTTTAAAGCATTGGCCCTAGGAGCACCTTATACAAAATTAATTTGTATGGGAAGAGCCATCATGATTCCTGGGTTTTTAGGCTCAAATATAGAGGGTGCAATCTATCCTGATCGACGAGCAAAGGTGAATGGTACCTGGAATGAACTTCCGAAAAACGTTCTGGAAGTTGGAAAAACCGCAGATGAAATTTTTGCCGGTTACCATGATCTTGAGAAAAAAATCGGCAAGGATGAAATAAAGAAAATTCCATATGGTGCCATTGGCTTCTATACACAGGCTGATAAGCTTTATTGTGGTCTGCAACAACTCATGGCCGGGGCGAGAAAATTTTCTTTGAATCAGATTACTCGGCAAGAAATTTTTTCAGGTAATCGGGAAACAGCTATTGAAACAGGCATTCCCCATGTGTCTGATGTGAACAATGAAAGTGCTAAAAAAATATTAAATTCATAAAAAAGTTTTCAACTTAAAAGGGCTTTTGTATTATCAAACAAAAGCCCTTTTATGCATAGAAGATTTATCTATACTATACCAGACAATTTCTGCCACCCAAAAACTCCGCATTATTTTTTGTTGACATAGGCTTGATGTTATTTTATATTGAGAACGTTTGTTTTATATAGAGAATAAGTAGCCTTGAAAATAAGGATTAAAAAATGGAATTTAAACGGGTCCCTGCCATTGATAAGTGCTTTCAAATATTGGCACTTCTGGGAAAGAAAAAAGAACCTATGGGTATTTCAGAAATATCCAATGAGTTATCATTGAACAAGAGCACTGTTTTTAATATGGTTTATACCTTGTCCGACCTGGGTGTTTTGGAAAACTACGAAAATAAATTCAGATTTGGAACAAAGCTCTTTGTCCTGGGAAGGGCTGCGGAACAGGGATCTGATCTGATACGAAATATTCATCCCTACTTAAAAGATATCAGCAGGAAGACCAACCTTTCTGCGTTTCTTGGAATCCGTTCCGGTCTCAAGGCCATCATTATCGATAAATCAGATTCATCATATGATCTTAAGATCTCTTCTGAGATTGGAGCCATGATTCCGCTGGTTGCCGGTGCACATGGTAAAGCATTCCTTTCACTTCTCAAAGATAGAGAAATCAATGAAATCCTTTTGCATCACAAATCAAAAAACAACACTCATTTTTCAGCCAAAGATAAAAAACAATATTTGAATGACTTGATCCAGGTCAGAAAAGACGGGTTCGCCTACGAAGATGAGGAATATCTTGAAGGTATAAGGGCATTGGCAGTTCCATTAAACCTTAAAAGAGATGACCTTCAATGCGCTATCTGGGCAGTTGGCCTTAAAAGCCAGATTAAAGAAAGATCGCTCAAAACCTATACAGATTTTTTAAAGCAAATTGCCACAAAGATAGAAAGCAAAGTTTAAAGCATTACCAAAGAAGGGTAAATTATTATCTTGATTTTGCTGAATCAAAAAAAGAGGGGCCTATAAATGGAAATACAGAGCAGAAATTTCTGGAATCCGGTTCTGGAAACTTTGGATAGAGAAAGGCTTGTGGAACTGGAATTAAAGAATTTTCGAAAATATATGGCATATGCAAAGAAAAATTCTCTTCTCTATCAAAAAAAATTAAAAGGCATTGATCCAAAACAAATCCAGACGAAAAAAGATCTTTTGAAATTGCCCTTAACTGACAAAGAAGACCTGCGTTTAGCACAGATAAGCGAGGATCCAACGATTTATGGAGACTTGCTTGGGATTGACCCTGTTTATATCAGTGATTTTCGGCAAACCTCCGGCACCACGGGCAAGCCCGTTTATGTGCCGGAAAGCTATGAGAGCTGGCAGTGGCGGGTCGAAGTCTGGTGCCATATTCTGTGGATGGCGGGATTCAGGGAAACAGACAGGGTATTTATACCTTTTGGCTATAATGTATATGTTGCTTTTTGGGAAGGACATTATGCTGCCCAGAAAATAGGGTGCGAGGTAGTACCGGGCGGTGCCCTGGACACAAAAGGAAGGCTTAACAAGATCAGGGAAATCAAGGCAACGGCTCTTTTGAATACACCGACCTATGGTTTGCATATGGCCCAGGTAGCAAAGAAAATGGGAATCACTGCTAAAGATTTGGGTATAAAACGAATGCAGTGTGCAGGAGAACCCCTGCCGCAGGCCACCCGGAAAATGCTTGAAAAAAACTGGAATGCTGAAGTTTATGACCATATAGGTGGAACAGAACCCTGTGCATGGGCAGCCATGTGCAGTGACCGCAATGGCCTCCATATAATGGAACCTTTTTTCCTGGTGGAAATTCTTGATATGGAAACCCGGACAAGAGAGGTTGAAGAGGGAGAGTTGGGTGTTGCAGTGGTGACACCCCTTGGACGGCATTCTTTCCCACTTGTAAGATTCAATACAAATGATGTGGTTCGCAAGTCAAAGTCAGGATGTTCATGTGGAAGAACTTCCATGAAAATCTCTGGTGTTGAAGGAAGGATGGATGATTTAACAAAAATTCGGGGTGTTCTTTTTACACCGGTTGCAGTTGAAGAAGTTTTGAGAAAGCGGTTTCCAGTCATAATTGAATACGAGATCATAGTTCAGAAAAAAGGTATCATGGATGAAATTAATCTCAGACTTGAGCCGGAACAGGAGCTGGGGTTGGAAAAACAAAGAGAGCTGGAAAGCAAGGTAAGGGAAAAATTGAAAATGAGAACCAATTTAAGATTCAATATCCAATTTGAAAAACCAGGAGTTTTGCCTCGCTATACATTGAAATCAAAGAGATTTAAAGATTTAAGGGGGCTTTAGAAAAGTATGGAAAATGATGATACAATGAACCGCTTTAAAGAAATGAAAAAGCGAATCGAGAAAATAGAACTATTGCTTATTGAAATAAAAGAATTGGGTCAGGCAATGCCGGTTGTGGATAAAAATGTTTTATGTATCCAAAGTTTTACCCACGCACTGGGATTTGGAATTTCAGATCTGGCTGATTTAACTTAGGACTGCAGATGAAATAAACTAAACTGAAATAGCGAAGGATTTTGGTTCATCTACAAGGCGCATTAAAGGTTTAATAGCAGGCCTATTTGGCCTTTGATGCAACGCAGTAGATGGGCCAAAAGACAAGCAATTTCGTTTACTTTATAAAATTTGCGGTCCTTAAGATCGGAAAGGAGAGTAAAAATGGGTGAAGTAAAAAAAATCAGAACTGCTTGCAGAAGTTGTCATGGGGGCTGTGGCGTAATCGCCCATGTAAAGAACGGTAAGGTGATTAAGGTAGAAGGGGATTCGGATTCTCCCATAAGCCATGGAACACTTTGCTCAAAGGGTTTGGCCGTGACCCAGATGGCCTATCATCCTGACAGGGTGACCCATCCCATGAAAAAGGTTGATGGTAAATGGCAAAGAATCACCTGGGATGAGGCTTTGGACGAAATAGCGACAAGATTTCAATCTGTCAAAGATGAATATGGGGCTGAACATATAGTCGTAGGCCAGGGTACTGGAAGAGACTATGAAAGTCATCTATATCGATTTGCCAACCAGCTGGGAACGCCCAATGTCCTTACTGCCGGTCATATGTGTTATGTTTCAAGGGTTGCATCGACGCTTATAACTGTTGGTTCATTACCCATTTGTGACTACAGGGGAGAACCCAAATGTATTATTATGTGGGGGTGTAATCCACAATGGACCAATCCTGATGAATATAAAGGCGGGGATTTCTGGACTAATTATAAAAAGGGGTCAAAACTTATCTGCATTGATCCCAGAAAAGGATTTGTGGCTAAAAAGGCTGATCTGTGGCTCCAGCTTCGACCCGGAACAGACGCTGCCCTGGCAATGGGTTTTTTAAATGTCATCATTGATGAAGATCTCTATGACCCGGAATTTGTGGAGAATTATATCAATGGCTGGGATGAGTTCAAAGAAAGAGTAAAAGAGTTTTCCCTTGACAGGGTAGAAGAAATAACATGGGTGGATAAAGAACTTATCCGAAAAGCTGCAAGACTTTATGCCAGGACAAAGCCTGCCTGTATCCATTGGGGTGTTCCAACAGAGCAGACAAATAATTGTGCAGATTGTACCCGCCTTATCACAGGCTTGATGGCTGCCACAGGTAATCTGGATGCTCCTGGTGGAAATGTCCTCTATGTAAACCCGCCAACACGAACAGTATCTGAGTTTTCCAGACACAAGGATTTATCCAGAGAACAATTGGCCAAAAGGCTGGGAGGGGATCAGTTTAAACTTGGGGGAAGAGTTGCCCTGATTAATCCCAAAAAGGCCTGGGATTCAATTTTAACAAGCCAACCCTATCAGCTCAAAGCCGGTCTTTTGTGCGGAACAAACCCTGTCATTACAAGAGCGAATGCAAAGGAAGCATATGCAGCCTTAAGCAAGCTTGATTTTTTGGTCGTCATGGATTTCTTTTTGACGCCAACTGCTGAGCTGGCTGATATATTCTTACCCTCTGGAACCTGGCTTGAGCAGGACCATGTTGCAGACAACTGGAAACGGCATGGGTTTGTGGTGGCAAGACAAAAGTGTGTTGAAATAGGGGAATGCTGGCAGGATCATAAGATTTTCATGGAACTGGGTAAAAAGATGGGCCAGGAATGGTGGCCAACGGTGGAGGATTCTCTTGACTACCTGTTGGAGCCTTCGGGACTTACCTGGGATGAGTTTAAAACTAAAGGTTATCTTAAGGGTGAAATGGTCTACCATAAATATAAGGAAAGGGGTTTTTCCACTCCCACAGGTAAAGTCGAGTTGTATTCTACTGTATTGGAGAAATGGGGATATGATCCCTTGCCAAAATATACAGAGCTCCCTGAAAGTCCTGTCTCCAAACCCGAACTTCTAGAAAAATTTCCCTATATATTAAATGCTGGTTTGCGAACACCCACCTTTTTCCATTCTGCAAATCGCAATCAGCCATGGTTAAGAGAGATCAGGCCTGATCCCATTGTTGAAATTCATCCAGATACAGCAGCTAAAGAGAATATCAAAGAAGGGGACTGGGTCTGGATAGAATCACCAAGAGGTAAGATAAAAGAGAAGGCAAAGTTTAATAAAGGAATTGACCCCAGTGTTATCGTTGCAGAGCATGGATGGTGGTATCCGGAAATGGAAGCCCCGGGTTATGGCTGGGATATATCAAATATTAACATACTCATGGATAATTCTTATGAAACACTTGATCCTGCAATAGGTTCAACGAATTTAAGAAATTGTTTGTGCAATGTCAGCCCTGTCTGAAATAAGGCAAACATGGCAGGATCATCTCACCGGTCTTGAATGGCAGCTTGAACCTTCAGGAGAGATGAGTTGGTATGATGCGTTTGAATACGCCAGCTCTCTTACATTAGGTGGTCACCATGACTGGAGGTTTCCAAATATCAAAGAAATGGAAAGTTTTTTGGACAGAAGTAAATACAGACCTGTCATGCGCGAGGAGATACCCTTTAGAGATAAATTGTCCTATTGGTCATCAACAACCTTTGGGACAAATACTAAAAATGCATGGATAATAATGTTAGATGGTGCATATGTGCTAAGTTATTATAAAACCAACGTCTACAGGGTTCGTTGCGTTCGAAAAGAGATAATACAATTGATACCTAAAACCAATGAAAATAGTTTTAGTTGGGGATAAAACAAGGAGGAGATAAGATGGCAAAGACATCACTGATGTTTTTTAAAGAAGACTGTATGGGATGCCATGCATGTGAAGTTGCA